>ERZ1026940.467-NODE-467-length-13915-cov-5.280375_pt1 | contig 13915 bp, 9 predicted proteins | sample MGYA00519306_ERZ1026940 | MGnify/ENA primary metagenome ERZ1026940 (study PRJEB26926, sample SAMN06164613) | human gut metagenome | biome: ENVO:00009003; feature: ENVO:2100002; material: ENVO:00002003 | host: Homo sapiens | place: USA | collected 2012 ...
CACCTATTAAGTCGTCGGCAGCGTCAGATGTGTATAAGAGACAGACACAAAGCATTTGCAGAAAAGATTAATACATTTAAGTTAGATGAATCTTCACCGGAGGCAGCAAGAAATTCCCTTAATGAACTTCTGCTTTATCTTACCAGATGGCTTTACAGCCACATCTTGAGCAGCGACATGATGATTGGAAAGATGGCACCAGAAACTAATGTTGATGACGCATTTGCATTTACAGACAAATATATAACAGGAATTGAGCTTGTCGATGAGGAGCATAAGCATCTTTTTGATATTATCAGGGACACTAATGATGTTATACATGCAGAACTTCTTCATGATAAATATGATGAAATCATAAGACTTCTCTCAGAACTGAGGGAATACACGGAGACGCATTTCAGTGATGAGGAAGAACTGATGAAGAAAATCGGATATCCTGAAATCGAAGCACAGAAAAGGGCACATGCGGCATTTGTCGAAAAGCTGGTAAATATTGATTTCAGGGAGCTTGAGGCAATGGATGATAATCAGGAGGAATATCTTATGGATCTTATAGGATTCCTGCTTGGCTGGCTGTCTAACCATATACTTGCTTCGGATAAGAAGATTGGTAAATATATAAAAGAACACAATATTGTACTTGAAAAGTAATTTTCTTTATGATATCATTCATGTGTATGAATATCTTAAAGACTATGAAAGAGACTTCTTTTCATGGAACCTGACAGGAAAGTGATGCCACCGACTGAAAGCATACGCAGGGAATTGATTAGAGGAACGCTCTGGAGTTGGATGGTTGAGCAGCCATAGGCTGGGTAGGTCATTCCGTTACACGCGTTAAGTGCAATGAGATGAGAAGCTTAGAACTTTTCAATGCGGGTGGTACCGCGGATAACACAGTTTATTCGCCCCGGGATGTATATTACATCCTGGGGCTTTTTTGCGCGAAAAAGCATTGCAGGATGTTAGGTATTATTATTTTATTTGACAGGACATAACATTTTGCCTGTCCAGAAAAGAAAGGAGATTGCAATGGCAAACATGTACAGAGATGTTAACTTAAGTGAAGTTAATGAAAGTTACATCGGCAAGGAGTTAAAGGTTGCAGGATGGGTTGAGAACATCCGTGACCACGGAGGAGTTTCATTTATCGATTTAAGAGATATGTATGGAGTACTTCAGGTAGTACTTCGTGATACAACATTACTTGATGGTATTCATAAGGAAGAGTGTATCGCTATCGAGGGTATTATGGAGCAGAGAGATGAGGAAACTTATAATCCTAAGATTCCTTCAGGAACAATCGAGCTTGAAGCTAAGAAGATTACAATACTTGGACAGGTATACCAGCAGCTTCCATTTGAAGTACAGACTTCTAAGGAAGTAAGAGAGGATGTACGTCTTAAGTACAGATATCTTGATTTAAGAAACCAGAAGGTTAAGGATAACATGATATTCAGATCAAAGGTTATCGCATTCCTTCGTCAGAAGATGACAGACATGGGATTCCTTGAAATCCAGACACCTATTCTTTGCGCTTCATCACCAGAGGGCGCAAGAGATTATATCGTACCTTCAAGAAAATATAAGGGCAAATTCTATGCTCTTCCACAGGCACCACAGCAGTATAAGCAGTTACTTATGGTATCTGGTTTTGATAAATATTTCCAGATCGCACCTTGCTTCAGAGATGAGGATGCAAGAGCTGACCGTTCACCAGGAGAATTCTACCAGTTAGATTTCGAGATGAGCTTCGCTACACAGGAAGATGTATTCAGAATCGGTGAAGAGGTTCTCACAGAAACATTTGCAAAATTCGCACCAGAAGGATACGAAGTTACACAGGCACCTTATCCAATCATCAGCTATAAGCAGGCAATGCTTGAGTTTGGTTCAGATAAGCCAGATCTTCGTAATCCACTTAGAATTATCGACCTTTCAGAATTCTTTAACAAATGTACATTCAAGCCTTTCCAGAACAAGACTGTAAGAGCAATCAATGTACATGCAAAGCTTTCAAAGGGACAGCATGAGAAGTTACTTAAGTTCGCTACAGGAATCGGAATGGGCGGACTTGGATACCTTGAGGTTCTTGAAGACGGAAGCTACAAGGGACCAATTGATAAATTTATTCCAGAAGAACTCAAGGGAGAAATCAAAGACCTTGCAGGACTTCAGCCAGGAGATACAATCTTCTTCATCGCTGATAAGGAAGACAGAGCTGCGTACTTCGCAGGACAGATTAGAAACGAACTTGGTGAGAGACTTGACCTCATTGAGAAAAATGCATACAGATTCTGTTATGTTAATGACTTCCCAATGTTTGAAAGAGATCCAGAAACTAAGAAGATTGGATTTACACATAATCCATTCTCAATGCCACAGGGCGGACTTGAGGCGCTTAATACAAAAGATCCTCTTGATATCCTTGCATACCAGTATGATATCGTATGCAACGGTGTAGAGTTATCATCAGGAGCAGTCCGTAACCATGATATGCAGATAATGGTTAAGGCATTTGAGATTGCCGGATATGATGAAGAAGTATTAAAGGCAAAATTTGGAGCATTATACAATGCATTCCAGTTTGGTGCACCACCACACGCAGGTATGGCACCAGGTGTTGACCGTATGATTATGCTCCTTAGAAATGAAGAGAATATCCGTGAGATAATTCCATTCCCAATGAGCGGAACAGCACAGGATTTAATGTGCGGAGCACCAAATGAGGTAACAGAGCAGCAGCTTAGGGAAGTTCATATTAAGGTTAGGGATTAGTGGATATACGGACGGCTGCGAGGTTTATAAGTTCACCGCAAGGCACGCTCTCGCTGCTTGGAGACTCGCAGCGGACACTAGGTTCGCTGGGATTTGTTGGCACTTTGTGCCAACTGTCCCAGCTTACCAAGTGCCGGCGGCTCCAAAGCGCCTTGCTTGCGAACTTATAAAACCTCGCTGCCTGCCTTTCGCCCACCAATACCTGACTGAATATAAACTCCTTTGATGGAAAGAAAGTAGAGATACCCACCACACTTCGCCACCGGCGACGAGCAAAGCGATGTCGCGTCTCGTTCCGGGGTAGATGTGTGAGCCTGGAGAAATTGGATAAAGCGTGAACAAGACACTTTGGAGCCGCCGGCACTTAGCAAAATAGGCTGGCGGAGTCTGAAAAGCTAGCTTTTCAGATGGAGGTGGCCGATTTCGCTTAGTACCGCTGCGAGCGACAAGTAGCGAAAGCGTGTCTTGTGATGATTTATCCAATTTCTCCAGGCGTATATAACGACAACGAAAGGAGACGCACACATGGCTAATGTAATTAGTGATGAGACAATTGAGTATGTTGGTATCCTTGCCAAGCTTGAACTCTCTAATGAAGAGAAGGAAGCTGCCAAGAAGGATATGGCTAGCATGCTTGATTATATTGACAAGCTCGGAGAGCTTGATACTACAGGGGTAGAACCTATGTCACATGTGTTCCCTGTTAATAATGTAATGAGAGAAGATGTTGTTACTAATGGTGACGGAAGCGAGGCAACTCTTGCTAATGCACCTGAATGTAATGAATCAGGATTTATTGTACCTAAAACTGTTGAATCATAGAAAGGACGCATATGAGTTTATTAGATTATACAGCTGTTGAACTGGCTGCTAAGATTAAAGCGGGTGAGACAACAGCGACAGAGGCTATGGAAGCTGTTATTGCACAGATTGAAAAATCTGAAGATGAGCTTAACTGCTATGTCACATTTGACAAGGAAAAAGCTCTTGCAGCAGCTAAGAAAGCAGATGAGGATATCAAGGCAGGTAAGCTTACAGGACCTTTAGCCGGAGTACCATTTGCAATCAAAGATAATATGTGTACAGAGGGCATGCTTACTACATGCTCATCTAAGATACTTGGTAATTTCGTTCCAACCTACACAGCAGACGCTGTAGAAAGACTTCAGAATGCCGGAGCTGTAATTATCGGAAAGACTAACATGGATGAATTTGCGATGGGCTCTACAACTGAGACAAGTGCATTTGGTGCAACTAAGAATCCACGTAATCCTGAGCATGTACCTGGTGGTTCATCAGGTGGCTCTGCTGCGGCAGTTGCAGCTAATGAGTGTTTTGCAGCACTTGGTTCTGATACAGGTGGTTCAATCAGACAGCCGGCTTCTTACTGTGGTGTTGTAGGTTTAAAGCCAACTTACGGAACTGTTTCACGTTACGGACTTATCGCTTATGGCTCATCATTAGACCAGATTGGACCTTTATGTAAGGATGTAACTGACTGTGCAACTATTATGGAAGCTATCGCAGGCAAGGACGATAAGGACTCAACATCAATTGGAAGAGATGATTATTCATTTACAAAGGCATTAGTTGATGATGTTAAGGGAATGAGAATTGGTATTCCAAGAGATTATTTTGGAGAAGGTCTTGACCCTGAGGTTAAGGAAGCAGTTCTTAATGCTGCCAAAGTTCTTGAGAGCAAGGGCGCAATCTTAGAAGAGTTTGATTTAAGCCTTGTAGAGTATGCAATTCCTACTTATTATACAATTGCAGCAGCAGAAGCAAGCTCTAACCTTGAAAGATTCGATGGTGTTAAATATGGTTACAGAACTAAAGAATACGAAGGACTCCATAACATGTACAAAAAGACACGTTCAGAGGGCTTCGGTGCAGAGGTTAAGAGAAGAATTATGCTTGGTTCTTTCGTATTAAGTTCAGGTTATTATGATGCTTACTACCTTAAGGCATTAAGAGTTAAGGCTCTTATTAAGAAAGCATTTGATGAAGCATTTGCAAAATACGATGTAATTCTTGGACCTGTTGCACCTACAACAGCACCAAAGCTTGGTTCATCATTATCAGACCCAATAAAAATGTATCTTGGAGATATCTATACTATCTCTGTAAATCTTGCCGGGCTTCCGGGACTTTCAGTTCCATGCGGCAAGGACAAGAATGGTCTTCCAATCGGCTTACAGCTTATTGGCGACTGCTTTAAAGAAAATAACCTTATCCGTGCGGGCTACGCTTATGAGCAGGCACGAGGAAGATTTGAATAGGAGGGAGGCATAAGTATGAAAGATTATGAAGTTGTAATCGGACTTGAAGTCCATGTTGAATTAGCTACTAAGACAAAGATTTTCTGCGGATGCTCAACTGAGTTTGGTGGAGCACCTAACTCACATACTTGCCCTGTGTGTACAGGTATGCCGGGTTCTCTTCCTGTTCTTAATAAGAAGGTTGTAGAGTATGCAGCAGCAGTAGGACTTGCAACTAACTGTACAATTACACAGGACTGCAAGTTTGACAGAAAGAATTATTTCTATCCTGATAATCCACAGAATTATCAGATTTCACAGCTTTATCTTCCAATCTGCCGTAACGGACATGTTGATGTTACATTATCAGATGGAACAGAAAAGACAATAAGAATCCACGAGATTCATATGGAAGAGGACGCGGGAAAGCTTGTTCATGATGAGTGGGAAGGCGTGTCATATGTAGATTATAACCGTTCAGGTGTGCCTCTTATCGAAATCGTTTCTGAACCGGATATGCGTTCAGCAGAAGAAGTTATTGCTTACCTTACTAAGTTAAGAACAACAATCCAATATCTTGGTGCTTCTGACTGTAAGCTTCAGGAAGGTTCTATGAGAGCCGACGTCAATCTCTCTGTAAGAGAGCGTGGTTCAAGCGAGTTCGGAACAAGAACAGAAACTAAGAACCTCAATTCATTTGCAGCGATTGAAAGAGCAATTAAGGCCGAGACAGCAAGACAGATTGACTTAATCGAAGCAGGCGAGAAGGTTGTACAGGAAACAAGAAGATGGAATGATGACAAGGAATATTCATATGCTATGCGTTCAAAGGAAGATGCGCAGGATTACAGATATTTCCCAGACCCAGACCTTGTTCCAATTCACATCAGTGATGAGTATTTAGCAGAGCTTAAGGCAAAACAGCCAGAGTTTAAGGACGAGAAGAAGGCACGTTATATTGAAGAATTCGGACTTCCTGAATACGATGCAGAGATTCTTACAGATTCTAAGAAGTTCACAGAAATCTTTGAGGAAGCTACAGCAATCTGCAACCAGCCAAAGAAGGTTTCTAACTGGATTATGGGTGAGACAATGCGACTCATGAAGGAAGAATCAGCTAAGACTGGAAGAGAATTCAGAGCCGAGGAATTAACATTTTCACCTGAAAGCCTTGCCAAGATTATTACTCTTGTTGAGAAAAAGGAAATCAACAATGCAGCAGCTAAAGAAATATTTGAGCATGTATTTGCAGAAAATGTTGATGTTGACGTATATGTTGAAGAACACGGTTTAAAGCAGGTTAATGATGAAGGCGCGCTCAGAGCAACAGTTGAGAAGGTTATTGCTGATAACCCACAGTCAGTTGCTGATTATAAAGGCGGCAAAAAGCAGGCAATCGGCTATCTTGTCGGACAGACAATGAAGGCAATGCAGGGCAAGGCTAATCCGGGAATGGTAAATGCTTTGTTACAGGAGCTTTTAAAGTAACACATGAACTTAAAACTAAAAGGAGATGTGGAATGAAAAAAGTTAATTTTGATGTAAAACTCCCGGCATTTGTTGACAGAATAGTATATGTTGACAACTATGGTGCAAGACCATACTGCTATACTATTGAAGATGCATCAAGAAATGCTGATGCTATAAACAGGGCTATTAACTATATCTCAGAAAAGGGCGGCGGAACTGTTGTGATTCCTGAGGGAATCTGGTTTACAGCGCCAATCGAGATTAAGAGCGATGTTGAGTTAAGAATTGAGAAGAATGCAATACTTAAATTTTCTAAAGATATTGACCAGTATCCACTTATTATCACTAACTATGAAGGTCAGGAGTGTATAAGAGCCAAGTCTCCTATCACAGCTGAAAATGCTATTAACATCGGTATAACAGGTGGCGGTGTTATTGATGGAAGCGGTGATCTGTGGCGCCCTGTAAAACAGTTTAAGATGACTGACAGACAGTGGGAAGCTCTTATGAAAAAGAGCCAGTATACAATTGATACTAAAGAGGGCGGCATATGGATGCCGACAGAAAGCTCATTTAAAGGTAATGAGCATAATATCCAGCTTGACGCTGAGAATGCACTTGAGAAAGCAAGCGAATATTATGATTTCTACAGACCAGTAATGGTAAGCCTTCGTCACTGTAAAAGAATTCTTCTTGATGGTGTAACATTTATGAATTCACCGGCATGGAATATACACCCATTTTTCTGTAAGAATCTTACAGTAAGAAATGTTACGGTGAGCAATCCATATTATGCGCAGAACGGTGATGGAATTGATGTTGAATCATGCAAGAAGGTTCATATACATAACTGTACATTTGAAACAGGTGATGATGCAATCTGTTTAAAGTCAGGCAAGAATGCCGTAGCAAGACAGATTGAAGGACCTTGTGAGAATGTATATATCCATGACTGCCTTGTTAATAAGGGACATGGCGGCTTCGTTATCGGAAGTGAGATGAGTCGTGGTATTAAAAATGTACTGGTAGAGAATTGTACTTTTCTTGGAACTGATGTCGGAGTCCGCATTAAGAGTGCACTCGGACGAGGCGGCGTTATCGAGAATATTAATGTAAAGAATATTAATATGGTTGATATTAAGGAACAGGCAATAATTCTTACAATGTCATATGTGCTTAATTTGCTTAACAGAAATGAAGAGATTAACGGAATTGACAAGGACGATATTCCTTATTTTAAGAATATTAATTTCGAGGGAATTAACTGCCTCGGAGCAAAGGAAGCGGTTGTTATTGAACCGTTAAAGGATATGCCTGAGACAATCACAGATATACACATTAAGGCTTCATCATTCGTAACAAGCGGTGAGAACCGTGTTGGATGCGACTGTCTTACAAGCGAACAGACAACTTATGAGATATTATAAAGAAATCCCGGCAGCACTGATATATGTGTTGCTGGGATTTATGCGTTGTGTATTAATTTTTCTTTTCTGCTTGGGCTGCTAATAATTGTTCGTATTTAGCTTTCCACTTTTCGGTTTCTGATATTTCATTTTGCAATTTTATGTGTAATTCAGTTTTTTCTCTTGTGAGATTTTCCTTATCTTCCTCTAGTTTCTTCAATTTATCCTGCATATGTTTTTCTTCAATCTCAGCCCGTCTTCGAGCCTCACACTGCTGGCGGATTGTTTCGTCACTATTAAGCTCATACAAAGTTTCTGCTGCATCTTTCATATATTCATTACTCTGAACAGCCATACGCAACTCCTCCCATGTCTTAGCCTTGAAAACAGCAGCCCATGTATCTATACCGAAAGCCTTGTCTTCATCACTTGCCATATCTATCTGAGTTAAGTCTAACACACTGATACCAAGTTTGTCACTATACCTTCTGTGAGTTTTCTTATTCAACAATTCAAATTCTGCGTAGAATTCTGGTGCGTCTTCAAATAAAGTATAATCCAGAATCCCAATGTTAATAACAGGCTTAATATCCTCATATGCATCACCTTTATTAAGCTGGCTGAAATCTGAACATAAATAACATAATGACCTGTTTTCCCAGTTATGCAGATTATTAACCTGCATTTCAAGGTTCAGCATTCTACTGTTATTCAGAAGAATATTTACATCGAGTATAAATGTTTTCGCATTAATGCTTTCGCCTAATATTATAGGATTGGTTATTTCAATCTCCTTAATATCTTCAGGGTTAAGATGTAGCAATGCACTAGCTAGTCCAATCAGTGTTTTTCTGCTTTTTTGCAGTATTGCACGAAACATATAATCATTAGTCAGACCATAATCAATCTTTCCTTTTGCCACCATAATAGGTGCAGTATTCCCCATAAAATTCCTCCTCTATTCGTATTGCTATATTGTTTTGTGGATATAATTGGCGAAATGTAAAACCTGCCAGACAGTTAAATGTGATATTCAACTCGAATGTATAATAACATAAAATATATTTTAATACAATATATAACGAGAAGAAAATATTAGAAATTTTTAGTATTTAAAGAGGGCAATCAACATATAATAAGAGCCACTGGCTAAGCCAATGACTCTTATATTGTATTAGTTGCCAACTTCGTCCTGAATCAGTTCCAACGCATATACGTCAACACTCAGGTACTGGTCTTTGTAAAGAATCGCAGGGCATTTTACTATAGACAGTTCTTCAGAAGAACCATCTTTATATTGTATGTTGAGTACATACTGGACAGATGAATCGGTATCGTCATAGAAAGTAACCGGGTGTGATGGCGTGAAAGCTAAAGCGTCTGTTAAACTTTTAAGTTTATTTCCATCAAAAACGGCAGTCTTATGATTAGACCTGTTGGTGACGGTAATGCTGTCAGCATTGGCTATGTTAATTGTGACTTTGTTGTCAAGCACAATAATTCTGTTAGTACGATTGTCCGCGCTGGTATATAATATTCTGTAAGTCCATCCAGATGCAGGCGGATACAGCCATGGCATAACAGTTATATCGTCTATCATGTCAATTAACTTGGATTTCTCATCTTGTGTCAGGTTGATTTCGTTGCCTTCTTTTACAACAGAAAAATCTTCTGTGTCTGATAAGCTGAGTTTAATGTGACGAGGTCTTAATAATATTATTAAAAGAATTAGTAAAACTGTGCCAATTATGAGGAGTAACTTTTTCTTATTCATAATAATTACCTCCTTTTGAGGGGATGACTATTGTGACTTTTTATTCATTCTCAATCTTAGCTTCGTATTCATCAAAGATATAACCAAGAATCGGTGCCATACCAACGAATTCGCAGCCATAAAGATAATTGTCAGTGCCCTCAATCGGCTGGCTTCTTATAATCTTGACAACACTGTAAAGAGTATCTGTTTCAGAACCAAGATTAAGTGCAGCGTTAAAATAGAAGTTGATAGGTAACATGCTCTTTGATTCAAATGCAATTCCACCTTCAGATATATTGATAACTTTAATAGGAGAATCAAGATTTTTAATCTCCATGTTATCCTGCTTAAATAAAGATGAAACATTGAGTGACAGGTCTGCTTTCATTCTTTTAAAACGTCTTTTTTCAATTCCATTAGCCATAATAAAATCTCCCATCTTAATATTATTATCCAAGTGAATAGTACACTTCTAAAAACTGACTATATTTATATTTTTAATAATACACTTTAATGAGGTAATGCGCAATGTATTATTGCAAAAGATAAAGTCTATTGATTTTGAATGGACGCTGGTATATAATATTTTTGTTTGTTTTTAAACCGCATAAACACTACGGTTTGATAACTTTTTAACTAATAATTATATTAAGAAGAAAAGGATGGATGAACTCATGGGAAAATGTGAATTACTCTATGAAGGAAAAGTAAGAGAAGTATATGATTGCGATGACAAGCTTGTTATGGTTGCTACAGACCGTATCTCAGCATTTGATCACATTTTAAAGAATAAGGTTACAGAAAAGGGAGCAATTCTTACACAGATGTCAAAGTTCTGGTTTGATTATACTAAGGACGTTGTTGCTAATCATATGGTTTCAGTTGATGTTAATGACATGCCAGAGTTCTTCCACAAGGATGAATATATTGGAAGAAGCATGCTTTGCAAGAAGCTTACAATGCTTCCTGTTGAGTGTATCGTAAGAGGATATATAACAGGTAGTGGCTGGGCAAGCTACAAGGAAAACGGAACAGTCTGTGGAATTAAGCTTCCAGAGGGACTTAAGGAATCAGAGAAGCTTCCTGAACCAATCTACACACCAAGTACTAAGGCTGAGATTGGCGACCATGATGAGAATATTTCATTTGAGAAGAGTATTGAGGTTCTTGAAAAGAAGTTCCCAGGTAAAGGTCTTGAGTATGCTACTAAGATTAAGGATGCAACTATAACTCTTTACAAGAAGTGTGCAGAGTACGCTTTAAGCAAGGGTATTATTATTGCAGATACTAAGTTTGAATTTGGTCTTGATGAGAATGGTGAGGTAGTTATCGGTGATGAGATGCTTACACCAGACAGCTCAAGATTCTGGCCATTAGAAGGATACGAGGCAGGAAAGAGCCAGCCATCATATGACAAGCAGTTTGTAAGAGACTGGTTAAAGGCTAATCCAGACAGTGATTATTTACTTCCAGATGATGTAATCGAGAAGACTGTTGAGAAGTACAAGGAAGCATATAAGCTTCTTACTGGTAAGGATTTTTCCCGCAAATAATCACAGTCGATAAGGAATGGAGAATTATGAATCAGATTGATATTAATGACAGCCACTATGCTGAAGATGAACTTCATGAGGAATGCGGAGTCTTTGGTGTATATGATTTCGATGGCAATGATGTTTCATCTACAATATATTATGGCCTTTTTGCCCTTCAGCACAGAGGACAGGAAAGCTGCGGTATAGCAGTCAGTGATACAGAAGGACCTAAGGGAAAGGTTCTTTCATACAAGGATATGGGACTTGTTAATGAAGTCTTTAATCCTGAAAAGCTTGAAAAGCTTAATGGTAATATAGGTGTCGGACATGTAAGATATTCAACAGCCGGAAGCAGCAGCCGTGAGAATGCACAGCCACTTGTTCTTAACTATGTTAAGGGAACTCTTGGTATGGCACATAACGGTAATCTTCTTAATGCGGTTGAACTGCGTGAAGAGCTTTCTTATACAGGAGCTATCTTCCAGACAACTATTGATTCAGAGGTTATTGCTTACTTAATCGCAAGAGAAAGACTTAATGTTCCTACTGTTGAGGGAGCTGTGTTAAATGCGATGAAGAAGATTAAGGGTGCTTATTCACTTATCGTAATGAGTCCTAGAAAGCTTATCGGAGCAAGAGACCCATTTGGTTTCAAGCCATTATGTATCGGTAAGAGAGATAATGCATACTTCTTATCATCAGAGACATGTGCACTCGATACTGTAGGTGCAGAGTTTGTAAGAGATGTTGAGCCTGGTGAAGTTGTTACTATTACTAAAGACGGAATCAAGTCTGATAAGTCACTCTGCCAGAAAAATACAGCAAGATGTATATTTGAATACATATATTTTGCAAGACCAGACAGCAAGATTGACGGAATGGGCGTATATGAGTCAAGAATTAATGCGGGTAGAATCTTAGCAAAGACTCATCCTGTAGAAGCTGATATTGTTGTAGGTGTTCCAGAATCTGGTAATCCGGCAGCACTTGGTTTCTCAATGGAATCAGGAATTCCTTATGGTAATGCATTTATCAAGAATAACTATGTTGGACGAACATTCATCAAGCCTAAGCAGGAACAGAGAGAATCAAGCGTTAAGGTTAAGCTGAATGTACTTAAGGAAGCAGTTGCAGGCAAGAGAGTTGTCATGATTGATGACTCGATTGTACGAGGAACAACAAGTGCAAGAATTGTTAATCTTCTTAAGGCAGCAGGTGCTAAGGAAGTTCATGTAAGAATAAGTTCACCGGCGTTCCTTCACCCATGTTATTTTGGAACAGATATTCCTTCGGAAGACCAGCTTATCGCATCAGGTCATTCTGTAGATGAAATCTGTGAAATTATCGGAGCAGATTCATTAGGCTATCTTGAGGTTGACAAGTTAAGTGAGATGATATGTGGACAGACAGGTTACTGTGACGCATGTTTTACAGGCAATTATCCAATTGAGCCGCCTAAGATTGATATCCGTGGCGAGATGGGCTGATTTGGTAGGTGTTTTTTAGCAGAATAATAGAATATATGACACAAGATGCCTACTAAAAGCATGGAATATGTTATTTAGTAGGCATTTTTAGTAAAAATGTAGCACTATTATAATAGTCACAAACGAAATTTACCTACTAAATTGCTGAATATGCGACTATTTATAGGTATCATGACAACAAGCAAAGAAAATCAGGCTAAAGCAAACAGAAATTAACAGTTTCAAAGTGTATCATGACAATAATTACAAGAAAAGGGGAACAGGATGAGTTATTTTCCGTTTTTTAGAGAAATAGAAGGGGAGAAATGCCTTGTTATCGGTGGCGGTAAGGTGGCAGCAAGAAAGATAAGTAGGCTGAAGGGCTTTGGCGTGAAGATTAAAGTTGTTGCACCGTCTATAGTTTCTGACATAGAGGCAGTGGTGCAGGCTTGCGATAATATAAGTGTTGAAAGAAGAATATTCACACCACAAGATATTGAAAATGCGGACTTTGTTATCGCGGCAGCAGGTGAAGAAGCGGATAAAGAAGCTGCCAGATTGTGCAAAGAAAAGGGTATTCCTGTAAATGTTGTGGATAACCAGGAGCTGTGTGATTTTATATTTCCTTCACTTGTGCAGAAGGGTGATATGGTTGCAGGCTTTGTTACAGGTGGGAAGAGTCCGCATGTTGCAGCTAAGTTAAGAAGAGATTTTGAAGCAAATGTATCTGATAATATAGAGAGCATATTAGATTATCTTTCAGAGGTCAGGACACTTGCTAAAGAAAAGATAGATGATGACAGAAAAAGAGCAGCATTTATAAGAGAAATTTCTGAATTCTGCATGAAAGCAGACAGAGTGTGCAGCAGCAAGGAAGAAAATGCATTTTTACAGAAATATCTTGATAATGGAAGCGGGAAGATACTGCCGGGAGCGGCACTTGTTGGTGCAGGCTGCGGTTCATATGAATTAATTACACTCAAAGGTCTGTCAGAGATAAGAAGGGCAGAGGTTATAGTGTATGATGATTTGATTGATGAGCATCTGCTGGAATTTGCACCGGAGAGCTGTGAGCTTATATACGCCGGAAAGAGGAGTGGCAGACATTCCAAGGCACAGGAGGAGATTAATGAGCTTCTTGTAGAAAAAGCTCTTGAAGGCAGATATGTTGTGAGACTAAAAGGTGGTGACCCTTATGTCTGTCTCTTATACACATCTCCGAGCCCACGAGACCGGAGCCTATCTC
>ERZ1026940.476-NODE-476-length-13789-cov-5.959225_pt1 | contig 13789 bp, 9 predicted proteins | sample MGYA00519306_ERZ1026940 | MGnify/ENA primary metagenome ERZ1026940 (study PRJEB26926, sample SAMN06164613) | human gut metagenome | biome: ENVO:00009003; feature: ENVO:2100002; material: ENVO:00002003 | host: Homo sapiens | place: USA | collected 2012 ...
GGGCTCGGAGATGTGTATAAGAGACAGGTATCCGGATGGGCTGAGACGGAATCTATTTGGGGGAATTGAAGGAGAATTCGGCCAGTTGCTTTTTACTTGATCCCGAATAATAGATATAGTGAATGGAGGTGTTGAATTTCCGGTATTCCTCCATTTCCACCGAATTGTCTACTGCATCCTGCAGGGCTTGTTTAAAGGTGGCATAATGGGTGTTCATATAAATGGCGTTGTCCAGTTCCCCTGTGACACTGTAGAAATAACTCACAGCATTGTCTTTCTCATCATAACGGGTACTGTCCAGTGTAATCGTTTCGTTCATGCGGGTGGGGCAGGACCGGTTGGTCTTCTCGGCTGTCTGCTTGAATTTACGGACTTGTGAATGGTGGTTGTTATTACACCCTGCCAAAGTAAGAAAGCCTAGGGCCGCTATTATAATCGTTTCTCTTTTCATTATAAATGGTATTTTGAAGCGAAAGTAAACTATAAGTTTGAACAAAGCAAATGGATTTTTGTTTTTTATTAGTAAGTTTGTGCAAACAAAAAAAGTAAAACATGTCTCGCATTATAGATGAATTAAAACGTACGGACCACAAGCGTTATCTGGGTGGTCTTGATTTCTTTAAATATATTGGTCCCGGATTACTGGTTACTGTAGGTTTTATTGATCCGGGAAACTGGGCCTCGAATTTTGCAGCCGGTTCCGAATTTGGTTACGCGTTGTTGTGGGTGGTGACCCTGTCTACCATTATGTTGATTGTGTTGCAGCACAATGTGGCCCACCTGGGCATTGTGACGGGATTGTGCCTGAGTGAAGCAGCCACGCAGTATTGTCCCAAGTGGATATCCCGTCCCATTTTGGGCAGCGCGGTACTGGCCTCCATATCCACTTCGCTGGCGGAGATATTGGGAGGAGCCATTGCCTTGCAGATGCTTTTAGGAATTCCCATAGCCTGGGGATCTGTTCTTACTACGATGTTTGTCGTCATTATGCTTTTTTCCAATTCATATAAAAAGATAGAAAGAGCCATCATTGCTTTTGTATCCGTAATCGGCCTTTCGTTTCTGTATGAATTGTTTCTTGTAGATATTAACTGGCCTGTGGCGGTCCGTTCTTGGGTAGTGCCCGACATACCTCAAGGCAGTATGCTGATTGTTATGAGCGTGCTGGGAGCGGTGGTTATGCCGCATAATCTTTTCTTGCATTCAGAGGTGATACAGAGCCACGAGTACAACAAGCAGGACGAGAGTTCCATTCGTAAAGTATTGAAATATGAGTTCTATGATACTTTGTTCTCCATGATTGTGGGATGGGCTATCAATAGTGCCATGATCTTACTGGCAGCCGCTACTTTCTTCCGTACCCGGACTCCGGTGGAAGAGTTGCAGCAGGCGAAGTCGTTGCTTGACCCATTGCTGGGTAGCCATGCCGGAATCATTTTTGCCCTGGCATTGCTGATGGCGGGGATTTCCTCCACCATAACCAGTGGAATGGCGGCAGGTTCTATCTTTGCGGGTATTTTCGGTGAGTCTTATCATATCAAGGATATTCACTCCAAGGTAGGTATTTTGATTTCTTTGGGGATAGCATTGGTTCTTATTTTCTTTATTGAGAATCCCTTTTACGGACTTATCATCTCTCAGATGATTCTGAGTATCCAGCTACCTTTCACGGTGTTCCTGCAAGTAGGACTGACCTCTTCCAAACGGGTGATGGGCAAATATGCCAACTCCCGGTGGAGTTCATTCGTGCTTTATACCATTGCGGTGATTGTCTCCGCATTGAATATCATGCTGTTGTTCAGTTGAGTTATCGGCCAATAGCTTATTTCGTTTTGCTCTCCGAGATAATCAGCAGCTTGTCACCGGCATGCAGTTGCAGAGAGCCATTGGGGATCATGAACTCGTTCCCCCTTTTTACCAGCATCACCAGCATACCTTTAGGCAGGTTCATATCCATCAGCCTGTTTCCCTTTGCCAGCATTTCCTCCGTCAGTACGATATCGCGGAGGTCTGTATTGATTTCCTCCGGTATCTCTACTCCGAAATCATTTCCTGTTTTTTCCAGTGGTGTATCCAGATGGAGTAATTTGGCCATCCATGAAATGGTCGTTCCTTGAACCACTAAAGACAATATGGTAATGAAAAATACGATATTGAAAATCTGGGTAGATCCCGGCACATCAGCCACTACCGGATAAGTGGCGAATATGATAGGTACTGCTCCGCGTAATCCCACCCAGGAAATAAACAGCCGTGAGCTGATGTTCATCTTTTTAAAGGGAAGAAGACAGAGCAGGACACTGAGCGGGCGGGCGAGTACAATCATGAAAATGCCGATCAAGGTTGCCGGTATGGCGATGGACAACATTTCATGGGGATTCACCAGCAATCCCAAGCTCAGGAACATGATGATTTGGAAGAGCCAGGTCATGCCGCTCATAAAAGTAGCGATCTCCTTACGGTTTACAATGCGTGCGTTACCCACCATCATTCCTGCTATATAGACAGCCAGATAGCCGTTTCCTTTACACAGGTCGGTCATGGTGAATGTGAAGAAAATAAAGCTCAGCAGCAAGATAGGATAGAGCGACTGGTTCTTCAAGTCAATCTTGTTGATGATTACTACCGCCAGTTTTCCCAGCAGGAATCCTGAGGCGCCACCCACAGCAAACTGAATCAGGAATGAAATCAGAATATCGTCTGCCCCCATGCCTGCCGATGTGATGAATTGTATCAGGACGATAGTAAGCATATACGCCATAGGGTCATTACTTCCGCTTTCCAGTTCCAGCATCGGGCGGAGGTTGTGCTTCAGGTTCATGCTTTGCGAGCGCAGGATATTGAACACGGAAGCAGAGTCCGTAGAGGACATGGTAGCCGCCAGCAGCATGGCCGTCATCAGGGACATGGTAATGCTGACATTCGAGAACCCGGAAATCCAATAAATAAAGAATCCGGTGAAAATAGTAGTAAGCAACACGCCGAAGGTGGAAAGCAGTATGCCTTGTGGCAATACAGGCTTGATATCCGAATATTTGGTATCCATACCCCCTGAGAACAGAATGATGCTAAGGGCCATCATGCCGATGAACTGTGCCTCGCCCGCATCATGGAATTGGAGTCCCAGGCCGTCGCTTCCGAACAGCATGCCGACCAATAAAAAAACAAGTAACGTAGGGATTCCGAACCGGTAGCCGGTCTTGCTCACTACAATACTTACGAACAATAGGATAGAACCTATCAAGAGAATGTTTTCTGCATTAAATATCATACTTCTGTGATCTTGTTTAATTTTTTAATATGATGTGCCAGCATCAGGCAGGCTGTGATAAATGCTAAAAGATCAGATACAGGCATACTGAGCCAAATGCCGTTCAGTCCCCACCAATGAGGCAGCAACAGCAGGCAGGGCAATAAATACAACAGTTGGCGGGACAAGGAGAGGAAGATAGAAATTTTCGCTTTCCCGATAGATTGGAAGAAACTGGAAATCACAATTTGTATTCCCACGAAAGGAAACATCAGGACTCCGATTTGCAACCCAGTGCGTGCCAATGCTGTAAGTTCTTTATCGTCTGTAAACATATTAACAACCAAATTAGGGAAAAGTTCGCTGAAAGCAAAGCCCAGCGAAGTGATGCAGCCCCCTGCAATCATGCAATATTTCAACGTCTGCTTCACCCGGCCGAATTTGTGTGCCCCATGATTATAGCCCACAATCGGTTGCATCCCCATAGTCAGTCCCATGATAACCATTACAAACAGCATCAGCAGGCGGTTCAATATGCCGTATGCGCCGATAGCCAGATCGCCCCCGTAGAGCAGCAGGCTCTTGTTGAATATAATGACAATGGCCGAAGCGCAGACATTCATCAGGAACGGCGACATGCCGATACTGAAAATATTTTCTACGATCCGTTTCCTTAATTTGAATATCCCTTTCTTAAAACGGATATAACTTTTTTCCTGCATGAAATGGCTCAGCACCCATATCATGCCGGCAAACTGTGAAAGGATGGTTGCCGTAGCTGCTCCGCGGATTCCCCAGCCGAGCCAGAATATAAAGACAGGAGCCAAAATGATGTTGCACCCCACTGTCAGCATGGAGGACAGCATCGCTTTTCGGGGATAACCGGTGGCACGCATGATATTGTTCAGCCCGATCATTACATAGGTGACAGGACTTCCTATTAATATAATCTGCATAAAGTCGCGGGCGTATGGCAACGTGTCATGGCTTGCCCCGAAGAAGAACAGAATCTGGTCTAGAAACAGCAAGGTGATGCCTCCGTAGAAAATAGAATTTATCACACAGAGCACCGTTACGTTTCCCAGCACCTTCTCGGCGCCGTCCGTATCCTTCTGCCCCAGGCGGATAGAAGAAATGGTAGCGCCACCCACCCCGACCAGTGTACAGAACGCCACCAGCAGGTTCATCAGCGGAAAAGAAATAGCCAAGCCCGATATGGCCATAGCGCCGACACCATGCCCGATAAATACACTATCAATAATATTGTACAGTGATGTCAGTGTCATTCCGATGATAGCAGGGATAGAGTACTCTAAAAGCAGCTTTCCTACCTTTTCTGTACCCAGTATGTGCGGGTTGTTTTCTTTCATTCGCGTTTTTATTATTTTTAAGCTTTGCAAAGTTAGGAATATGGAGGATTATTCAGACCTTTGCGGCGTTAAATCAAACTAAAAGTAATATGAATTCAACAAAAAGCATTGCAGCTTTATTCGATTTTGACGGGGTGGTGGTAGATACGGAACCTCAGTATAGTATATTCTGGAATGAACAAGGACGGAAATACCATCCTGAGATACCCGAGTTCGGCCGGATGATAAAAGGGCAGACATTGACACAAATTTATAACAAATATTTCGCTGGAATGGAAGACGTTCAGCGTGAAATTACAGAAGATTTGAACAAATTTGAAGAAAATATGTTATTTAATTATATCCCGGGCGTAGAGGGCTTTATGAAGGAGCTGAGAGCCAACGGGGTAAAGATAGCGATAGTCACAAGCTCAAATGAAATGAAGATGAACAACGCATATAAAGCACATCCGGAACTGAAACAAAGTGTGGACCGTATCCTCACAGCCGAAATGTTCACTCGTTCCAAACCAGACCCCGAATGTTTCTTATTAGGAGCCACTGTCTTTGATACCGTGCCCGAGAACTGTGTGGTTTTCGAGGATTCATTTCACGGGCTTGAGGCAGGAAATCGTGCAGGAATGACCGTGATAGGATTGGCTACTACCAACCCTGAAGAGCAGATACGCGATAAGGCAAAGGCTGTTATTCAGGACTTTAATGGATTTAGTTTCGAAAAAATGAAGGATATAATGAGGTAATGTCAACTAAAACATCTACCTTTGCAGCCGTTTTTTATAAATTAAAGTAAATATGGCAGGATATATTTCAGGCGATACACGCAAAGTAACGACACACCGTTTGGTGGAAATGAAGCAGAGAGGCGAGAAGATTTCTATGCTTACTTCGTATGATTACACGACAGCGCAGATTGTAGACGGCGCAGGCATCGACGTCATACTGGTAGGAGACTCCGCTTCGAATGTCATGGCGGGGAATGTGACCACACTTCCCATCACCCTTGACCAGATGATTTATCACGGGAAATCCGTGGTTCGTGGAGTGAAACGCGCGCTCGTTGTGGTCGATTTGCCTTTCGGTACTTACCAGACTTCCGAGTACGAAGCGGTGACCAATGCGATCAAAGTGATGAAGATCACACATGCCGATGCATTGAAGCTGGAAGGTGGCGTAGAAATCATTGATGCGGTAAAGAAAATCATCGCTGCGGGTATTCCCATCATGGGACATTTGGGACTGATGCCGCAGTCTATCAATAAATACGGAACTTATACTGTACGTGCCAAGGACGAGGAAGAGGCCGAAAAGCTGCTGAGTGACGCGCATCTGCTGGAAGAGGCGGGATGTTTTGCGTTGGTGCTCGAAAAAATCCCCGCATCATTGGCGGAACGCGTGGCCAAGGAACTGACTATCCCCGTTATCGGCATCGGAGCCGGAGGCGCTGTGGACGGACAGGTGCTGGTTGTATCCGACATGCTGGGTATGACCAACGGTTTCAGTCCCCGTTTCCTCCGTCGTTATGCCGATTTGCATACTGTTATGACAGGAGCTATACAGCAATACGTGGATGATGTGAAAAAAGGTGATTTTCCTAACGAAGACGAACAATATTAACAAAGTTTCTGCTGATATGTATGATGACTTCTTCTTTCCGTATGAGAAAGCAAAACTGTGGACCGGGAATATGGTTCTGCTATCCCTTTCGAACTTTTTGCTTTATGCCTCGCTATACATGATGCTTCCCGCACTGCCTTTATGGATGGTGCGGCACTGGTATTGCAGCTATGCGGAAGCAGGAGCGGCTGTGGCTGTTTTCGGACTGGCCATGTTTCTTCCGGGAGCGTTCAACAGCTATCTTATCGATACGTTCAAGCGTAAAAGTGTTTGTCTGGTCGCGATGCTTCTGTTCGTGGCGTCCAGCCTGCTGTATCCATACGTTGCGACTGTAGGGTTCATAGCCTTGGTCCGGGCTGTCCAGGGGGGGCTGTTCAGTGTCATTACCATGACTACGGGTAGCACGCTGGTGATTGACGTCACCGCCTCACGCCGCCGCACGGATGCGAATATCGCCTTTTCGTGGGTGGGGCGTTTTGGAATGGTGGCAGGTCTTGCGTTGGGAATTTACATTTATCCTTACTGGAATTTTCACCATGTTGTTTATACCTGTGTCGCTTTGGGCACACTGGCCTTGCTTCTGATTCTGGCGGTGGATGTCCCTTTCCGTGCTCCGCTGCGCACCTCATGGTTCTCGTTGGACCGTTTTCTGTTGCCTCGTACTCTGTGGCCGGCACTGAATATGATGATGCTTTCCGCTGTTTTCGGCATTTTGATAGCGCACATTTACAATGAGTTGTTTTACATTTGCATCCTGATCGGTTTTATCATCTCCCTGTTGCTTTTGCGTTATGTGCTTTCCTATGCTTCCGGCCGTTCGGAGGTGGAGCTGGGGCAGGCCGCGATGATAGGAGGACTGTTGTTGCTTGCTTTTTCCAACAGCTTGATGAACAGTTATATAGCCGGTGTATTGCTGGGCACGGGGATCGGTACTACCGTGTCACGGTTTTTTATAAAGATGATTAGTCTGCCGATGCATTGCGAACGGGGTACGGGAAACAATACTTATCAGCTGATGTGGGAAGTAGGTATGCTGAGTGGTTTTCTGTTTGAGAATATGTGGACCGAAAGTCATCCTGATACTATTTATTGGATATGTATCGGTATCTGTGTCACTCTTTTACTGATGTATGAGTTCTTTACACATCCGTGGTATTACAGAAAAATGGAGGAAAAACAGTAGGATGATGATTTCAAATGTTGGTTTATCCAGCTGTCGGAGTAAAAATATAGTAACTTAAATAAATTAATAATATAAAGAATATGGCAGACGACAAAAAGATTATCTTTTCGATGGTAGGCGTAAGCAAAGCCTTCCAGGCGAACAAACAGGTATTGAAAGACATCTACCTATCCTTTTTTTACGGTGCTAAGATCGGTATCATCGGTCTGAACGGTTCAGGTAAGTCAACGCTGATGAAAATCATCGCCGGACTGGAGAAAAGTTATCAGGGAGAAGTGGTGTTCTCGCCGGGCTACTCTGTAGGCTATCTGGCACAGGAACCGCAGCTGGATAATGAAAAGACAGTGAAAGAGGTGGTGATGGAAGGGGTGCAGAACATTGTGGACACGCTGGCGGAATACGAAGAAATAAACAACAAGTTCGGACTTCCCGAATACTATGAGGATCCTGAGAAGATGGATGCGCTCTTTGCCCGTCAGGCAGAGTTGCAGGATATCATTGACGCTACGGACGCATGGAATCTGGACAGCAAACTGGAACGCGCCATGGATGCGTTGCGCTGTCCGCCCGAAGACCAGCCGGTGAAGAACCTCTCGGGAGGTGAGCGCCGCCGTGTGGCCTTGTGCCGCCTGCTGTTGCAGAAGCCGGATATCCTGTTGCTGGACGAGCCTACCAACCACTTGGACGCGGAAAGTATCGACTGGCTGGAACAGCATTTGCAGCAATATGAAGGTACGGTGATTGCCGTAACCCACGACCGTTACTTCCTGGACCACGTAGCCGGATGGATTCTGGAACTGGACCGTGGCGAAGGAATTCCCTGGAAGGGAAATTACTCCAGCTGGCTGGAACAGAAGACCAAACGTATGGAGATGGAAGAGAAAGTGGCAAGCAAACGCCGCAAGACCTTGGAACGCGAGCTGGACTGGGTGCGCATGGCTCCCAAAGCCCGTCAGGCGAAAGGAAAGGCCCGTCTGAACTCCTATGACAAGCTGCTGAACGAGGATGTGAAGGAAAAGGAAGAGAAACTGGAAATCTTTATTCCGAACGGTCCCCGTCTGGGCAACAAGGTGATTGAGGCCAAAGGAGTGGCGAAAGCTTACGGTGACAAGCTGTTGTTCGATAACCTGAATTTCATGCTGCCCCCTAACGGCATTGTCGGCGTAATCGGTCCTAACGGCGCCGGTAAGACTACTTTGTTCCGCTTGATTATGGGACTGGAAACCGTAGATAAAGGTACTTTTGAGGTAGGAGAGACCGTGAAACTGGCATACGTAGACCAGCAGCATAAGGATATTGACCCGGAAAAATCTGTTTATCAGGTAATCAGCGGTGGAAACGAGCTGATCCGTCTGGGCAACAGGGATATCAACGCGCGTGCTTACCTCAGCCGTTTCAATTTCTCGGGAGCCGATCAGGAGAAACTTTGCGGAATGCTTTCGGGTGGTGAGCGCAACCGCCTGCATCTGGCTATGGCGCTGAAGGAAGAAGGCAATGTGCTGTTGCTGGACGAGCCTACCAATGATATTGACGTGAACACGCTGCGCGCGCTGGAGGAAGGTCTGGACGATTTTGCAGGTTGTGCGGTGGTGATCAGCCACGACCGTTGGTTCCTGGACCGTATCTGTACCCATATCCTGGCTTTCGAAGGAAACAGCGAGGTATTCTTCTTTGAAGGATCTTATTCGGAATACGAAGAGAACAAGATGAAGCGTCTGGGCAATGAGGAGCCGAAACGGGTGCGCTACCGCAAGCTGATGGAAGACTGATGGGGGCCTCCCTGTTCTGATAAGGTCCAAACTAAAATGACCATTCCGAAAAGTAACAGATTGTAATTACAAGACCTGAAAGAGTCGTATCAAGCTCCGTTTTGAGTAATGATACGACTCTTTTTTTTGCCTTTAAGTAGGTTCAAGTTTCAAATCAAAACCTCTTTCTTGGCTAGGATTAAGTTTTGAACCCTCTTGGGTTGTGTACTCTCTCTGGGGCGCGGATAGCGGAAGAAACCAGACCAGTCACTGTAAATTGTAACCGATTTGTAGCTTGTATATCGTTTCTATTAGCTATCTTTGCAACGTCTTTTAAGACATTAATTATAATATTAATTAATTAAAAAGTTTATGGTAAAAAGAATGCGATCTTTTTTGCGGTGGTTATGTTGGTAATCGCTGCTGCTGTTAACGCCCAGGTCACCACTTCGTCAATGAGTGGTAAGGTGGTTGATCAAAGCAATGAAGCCATTATCGGCGCAACGATTCAGGCTATTCACGAACCGTCCGGCACCCATTATGGGGCCATTACCAATGTGGACGGCCGTTATTCCATCCAGGGCATGCGTGCCGGCGGCCCTTACAAAGTAGAAGTTTCTTATGTAGGTTATCAATCAGTGGTTTACAAGAGCATCAACCTCCAGTTGGGAGAGAATTACGTATTGGATGCGAACTTGAAGGAATCTACCGAATTATTGGATGAAGTGGTGATTACCGCTTCCAAAAGCAGCAACATGAAATCAGACCGCGCCGGAGCGGTAACCAATGTCGATGCGGCCAGAATGTCGGAAGTGCCTACAGTGAGCCGCAGCATGAACGATATCATGCGTCTGACCCCTCAGGGAGCCAATATCGGTAGCGGTTTCTCAGTGGGTGGAGGTAACTACCGCCAGTCTTATGTCACTGTGGACGGAGCCGCTTTCAACAATGCCTTCGGTATCGGCTCGAACTTGCCGGCAGGCGGTTCGCCTATCTCTCTGGATGCTTTGGAACAGATTTCCGTTTCCACCACCCCCTTTGATGTCCGTCAGAGCGGATTTACAGGAGGTGCCATCAACGCCGTGACAAAGAGTGGTACGAATGAGTTCAAAGGTACAGCCTATATGTACACTTCCAATACCCACCTCACCGGAAACAAGGTAGAGGACTATGAACTGACCCGCAACCGTGACCACAGCACCACCTACGGAGCTTCTCTGGGAGGTGCGATCATTAAAAACAAATTGTTCTTCTTCGTGAACGGCGAATATCAGGATAATGTGCAGGCAGGCCCGTCGGGCATAGCGCGTAGCGGCGCCAATGACGAATGGAGCACAAACGGCATTGTGCACCGTCCGTTCGAGAACACCACAACGGTAGGCGACCGTACCTTCGTAGGGATGAACAACATCAGCCAATACCTGTCGGAAAAATACAACTATAATCCGGGACGTTATCAGGGATATTCTCTGGAAACCCCTTCTTACAAGATCATGGGCCGTCTGGACTGGAACATCAACAACAACAACAAGATTAATTTCCGTTTCACCCATACCCATTCCAAGTATTCCTCCAGCCCTTCCTCTTCCACCACCCCGTTTAAAGATTCAATCATTTATCCGGGCGGAGTAGACGGCAGCGCGGGCAAGAGCAGTTCGGGACGTACATCAAACACCGGTCTGTACTTTGAAAGCTCACGCTATATGCAGGAACAGAACTTCACCTCCATCGCTTCCGAATGGAACTCAAAGTGGGGGGCTATCAATAACGCCCTGCGTTTCACTTATTCTTATCAGAACGAACCGCGTACATACGAAGGGGGAACATTCCCTACGGTGGACATCCTTGACCAAGGCTCGCTGTACACCTCATTCGGTCCGGACCCCTTTACAGAAGGGAACTTGCGCCAGGTGAAGACTTTTGTCATTACCGATGAGTTCAATTTCTCCAGCGGTATCCATAACTTTATGGGCGGTATCCAGTTTGAGTCCAATAAGGCAGTGAACGGATTCATGCAGGCGGGAAGTGGTTATTATGTCTATTCCTCCTGGGATGATTTTGTGAACAACAGAGCTCCGGCTGCCTTCGGTATCACGTATTCCAACACCGGGGACGGTTCCCAGTTCCTGGCAAACATGAAGTACCAGCAGCTTTCTTTCTATCTGCAGGACCAGATGAATATCACGGACAACTTCAGACTGACTGCCGGGGTGCGTTTCGAACTGCCCATTTATCCGGAGCTGAAGAACAACTATAACAAAAATTTTGCACAGATTGACTTTGACGGATATCATTACGCCACAGACCAGCTGCCTTCATCCTACCAGCTGACCGCCTCCCCCCGTATCGGTTTCAACTGGGACCTTACAGGCGAGCGTAAGTATGTATTGCGCGGCGGTAGCGGTTACTTCATCGGCCGTCTGCCGTTCGTATGGCTGGTTTCGGCAGTAGGTAATGCCAATTGCGGACAAAGCACCTATTATTATAACGAGCAGAAGGATGCCAAGTACGGACAGCCGGGCTTCCACACCAGCGTGGCCGATATGTTGAAAGATCCTAACCTGAACCTTCCGGCAGCTACTGATCCCGCCGCACCTTCCGGAGCCACCATCATTGACCGCGACTTGAAGATGAACGCCACCTGGAAGTCTTCACTGGCTTTGGATGCAAAACTTCCCGGAGATATTGACTTTACGTTGGAAGGTATTTTCAGCAAAGAGTTCAATCCGGCTACTGTGACCAACCTGGGACGTAAGTTTAAAGGAGAGCAGGAGATAGCTCCGGGTGATGTCCGCAGAATGTTTGAGTACTCCAATTCGAACAAGACGGACGCTTATTATATCACCAATGCGGGAAACAGCGCTTATTATTACTCACTCACCGCCTCACTGGCCAAGACATTTGATTTCGGCCTGCATCTTTCCGCTTCCTACACCCGTTCTTATGCCAAGTCGTATGGCGACGGCATCGGCGACCAGGTGAACTCGGCTTATTACAACAACCGTTACTCTGTCAACGGAAACAATGACACGGAGACCGGCTATGGTACGTATGTATCGCCCAACCGTGTGCTGGCTTCCGCCGCTTACCGTATTAAATACGCCAAGAATTTCGCTTCCTCCTTGTCTTTGATTTATGAGGGTATGAACATGGGCTATGCCGGAGGATATTCCGCCGCCCGTTATTCCTATACATTCACCGGGAACATTGTAGGCGATTACGGCTCAAACAACTTGCTGTATATTCCGGCATCCCGTGAGGCGCTGGATAAGTGGAACTTCGCCGATTATACTGACAGCAAGACGGGTGAGGTGACTTATTCCGCCAAGGAGCAGCGCGATGATTTCTGGGCTTACATTAATGAGGACAGTTACCTGAAAGGCCGTAAAGGCAAGTATGCCGAACGCGGAGGAGCCATCATGCCCTGGCATCATCAGCTGGATTTGAAGTTCAATCAGGATTTCTTCCTCAATGTAGGGGGCAAGCGCAATACCTTGCAGTTCGGAGTGGATATCAAGAACTTCCTGAACTTGCTGAACAGCGACTGGGGAATTTATAAGACGGTGAACAATACTTCCTTGTTGAGTTATAAGAGTGGTGCTTACCAGTTCCAGAAGAACGGAGGAAAGAAACTGACTGATACGTATTCCAATCTGAACAGTTTCAATTCTACGTATTCCATACAGTTCAGTGTCCGTTATATCTTTAACTAAGTGAAATAGCCTGTATCAGACAATACAGGAACAGGATAGAGAGGCGTACCCATGAAGGTGCGCCTCTTTTGTATGCGTATTCTTCCTTGTTTTGAAAAAACTTGGAATTAAGAATAAATTAAGTACCCTCGCCCTCCGTTTCAAAGGCGTGATAAAACGTGCTTACGAGCAGACGGGGCAGATGGTTGCCATTCTGGTAGACGAATACGACAAGCCCATGCTGCAAGCCATTGTGAAGATTTAACAGAAACTTAACAGAATACAGGCATTTTTATGGGTTTGAACTGCCTTTTCGGAATATGGCTAAAACCACAAAGCACTTGTCAAGGAATAGCTTGCTATACCTTAAAATCAGCACAATATACGTTTTGAGAGCCAATATAGATACAAATGACTCCAAAAATCGGTGGTTTCGGCATAGTTTCTATTCCTTTTCTGCCGTTTACCCAATAAAATTGTGTAACTTTGCAAAACGATAGCAAAAAAGAATCTCATGAATAGAATCAAGGAGTTTTTAGAAGTGAAAGGCATTAGCCATTAGCACATATGCTGGGAAAAAATTTCAATATGGTTGATCTATATGCAACCAATAAGGTGCAACCTCCTATACCTGTATTATATGACATTGCCAGCATATTAACAGTGTATGTAAGAGAATTATTAGTTCCTTCTAAAAAATAAACTAAATCATGGCGTTTGAAGAAGTATAGAAGATAGGTTCTCCTGCTTCAATTTTCTTTCTCGTCTCATAGTAAATAATAATTAGCACAATGAAATTGTTTGAAGATTATAAAAATGACGCACCAAATCAAATCACTATGGCAAATGGTGCATTTTATCCTGATATTTTAGTTCAGGGAGGTTCTATAAATTAACCATTTGTTAATCAGCGAATTATTTTGTATATTTGT
>ERZ1026940.478-NODE-478-length-13770-cov-5.997521_pt1 | contig 13770 bp, 9 predicted proteins | sample MGYA00519306_ERZ1026940 | MGnify/ENA primary metagenome ERZ1026940 (study PRJEB26926, sample SAMN06164613) | human gut metagenome | biome: ENVO:00009003; feature: ENVO:2100002; material: ENVO:00002003 | host: Homo sapiens | place: USA | collected 2012 ...
TAGCGGAGACCGTCCGGGTTCGGCGGCAACGATTTTCGAGTTGCCGCCGAAGTGACCTATATATAAAATGTGCAGGAGCCACCGCCCGACGCGGTGGCTTTTGTTTTGCAGATTCCGAAATTATGCCTATCTTTGCAATCCCGTCTGTCAAGCGGGGAAATGTGGAAAGATTTGACTGATTGCAACCACAATAAAAAATCGCTAAAACAGCTTATTTTTTATTCCAACAGCCAATTTTTCCCATTTTATACGTTTTATTTTTTTATTAACCGAGAGCGGCTTTCCGCATGCCGGCACTCCGGCCGGAGGCGCGGTCTCATAATTAAATGTATAACAATGGGCTTTTTGTTTACATCGGAATCGGTGTCCGAAGGACACCCCGATAAAGTTTCAGATCAGATTTCGGACGCCATTCTCGACGAATTCCTGCGTCGTGACGCCAACTCGAAAGTCGCCTGCGAGACGCTTTGCACTACGGGACTGGTAGTCGTGGCGGGCGAGGTGCGCTCCGAAGCGTATGTCGATGTACAGGGCGTGGCGCGCCGTGTGATCGACCGCATCGGCTATACCAAGAGCGAATACCAGTTCGACTGCAACTCGTGCGGCATCCTGTCGGCCATCCACGAACAGTCGCCGGACATCAATCAGGGCGTCGTGCGCGCCGAGGAGGACGAGCAGGGTGCGGGCGATCAGGGCATCATGTTCGGCTATGCCTGCAACGAGACCCGCGAGATGATGCCGGCGACGCTGATCCTCTCGCACGTGATCCTCAAGGAGCTGGCCGTCATCCGCCGCGAAGGGGAGGTGATGACCTACCTGCGTCCCGATTCCAAGTCGCAGGTGACCGTCGAGTACGACGAGAAGACCAACCGTCCGCTGCGCGTGCATACCATCGTGGTTTCGACCCAGCACGACGAATTCATCCTGCCGGGCGACGGGCTGACGGAGAAGGAGGCCGAGGAGCGGATGCAGGCCGCGATCCGCGAGGACGTGCGCACGATCCTCATTCCGCGCGTCAAGGCGCGTCTGGAGCGCGCCGGCGACAAGCTGGCCGGGCTGATCGGCGACGACTACATCCTGCATGTCAATCCTACGGGCAAGTTCGTGATCGGCGGCCCTCACGGGGACACCGGGCTTACGGGCCGCAAGATCATCGTCGATACCTACGGCGGCCGCGGCGCGCACGGCGGCGGCGCCTTTTCGGGCAAGGACTCCTCGAAGGTGGACCGCTCGGCGGCCTACGCCGCCCGTCATATCGCCAAGAATCTGGTCGCCGCGGGCGTTGCCGACGAAGTGCTGGTCGAGCTGTCGTACGCCATCGGCATCGCGCAGCCGCTGTCGATTTACGTCGATACCTACCGTTCGCCGCGTCCCGCCGCGCTGGAGGGCATGACCGACGGCGAGATCGCACGCCGCATCGGCAAGCTTTTCGACCTGCGTCCCGCCGCCATCGTCCGCCGTTTCGGCCTGAAGAACCCGATCTTCGAGGCCACGGCTTCCTACGGTCACTTCGGCAACCGTCCTTACACGGAGCGGGTGAAGGTCTGGGAGGACGGCCGCGAAACGGAGCGTGAGATCGAGTTCTTCGGCTGGGAGAAGCTCGACGCCGTGGAGCTGATTCGCAAAGAGTTCGGATTGTAACGGTCCGGGCCGTTCGAAATCGGGATGTCCGTCGCGGGTATCCCGATTTTTGTGTGTACGGGCATACTAACCGGACGTTTTCGTTCGTTTGTCCTACAAATTATGATAAAACTTAGGAAACTTATGGTATAAATTGCCTCCGATTAATTGAACTTAAACACTTGTTATCGAATTATGAAAAAGGCATTTTTGATTTTAGGAGCAGTCGCCGTATCTGCCGCCGCGGGCGGACTTACGGCATGGGCAGTAGCCGGGAACCGCGAAGGTTCCGTACAATATATCGAGCGCGAGGTGGAACGCACGCCCGCGCTGGGGACGCAGTTCACCTCGTATCAGGCCGAGCAGTACCCCGACCTGACGTACGCCGCCGAGAATGCGGTGAAGGCCGTGGTCAACATCGAAGCCGTGCAGCAGGTCGAGATGCCGCGCCGCCGGGGGTACGATCCCTTTCTGGAGTTCTTCGGCATTCCGCAGGGCTATGACGAGGGACCGCAGTTCCGCGAACAGCGCGCCGGAGGTTCGGGCGTCATCATCTCGGCCGACGGTTACGTGGTGACCAACAACCACGTCGTGGACGGGGCTTCGAAACTCCGCGTGAAACTCAACGACGGCCGTTCGTTCGACGCCAAGCTGATCGGCAAGGACTCGGCCACGGACCTCGCGCTGCTGAAGATCGAGGCTTCGGACCTGCCGACGCTGGCTTTCGGATCGTCCGATGCGCTGCGTCTGGGCGAGTGGGTGCTGGCGATCGGTTCGCCGTTCGACCTGCAATCGACCATTACCGCGGGTATCGTGAGCGCCAAGGCGCGTAATCTGGGGGTCATTCCCAACGATTTCCGCATCGAGGCCTTTATCCAGACCGACGCGGCCGTGAATCCCGGCAATTCGGGCGGCGCGCTGGTCAACACGCACGGCGAGCTGGTAGGCATCAACACCCTCATCAAGTCGCAGACGGGCAGCTATATCGGTTATTCGTTCGCCATTCCCGAATCGATCGTGCGCAAGGTGGTCGTGGACCTCAAGGAGTTCGGCATCGTGCAGCGCGCACTGCTCGGCATCCGTTTTGCGATTGTCGATCAGGACTTTATCGACCGTGAAGGCAAGGAACTGGGCATTACCGAGCTGGGCGGCGCCTATGTCGCCGGCGTCGTCGAGGGCGGTTCGGCTTCGGAGGCCGGCATTCGCAAGGGCGACGTGATTCTGGACATCGACGGGGTGAAGATCAACGACAATGCAACCCTTTCCGAGCAGATCGGACGCCGCCGACCCAACGATAAGGTTAAATTGTCGGTAAAAAGAGACGGTGCGGTGAAACAATTCGAGGTTACTTTGCGTAATAAAGCAGGTAAAACGGAATTAATGACCAAAGAGGATGTCGATGTCGTCGAGGTTCTCGGCGGTAAGTTCGCCGATGCGGGCACCAAACTCTGCCGTGAGCTCGATATCAGGGGCGGCGTGCAGGTGGTCGGCATCAAGGCCGACGGAATTCTGGCCCGTGCCCGTGTCAAACAGGGATTTGTGATTACCCATATCAACGATCGTCCGGTCTATTCGGTTGCGGACATGCAGCGTATGGACGAGAAGGTCCGTTCGATCGACGGTATTTATCCCAACGGCCGCGCTGCGAGCTACACGCTCGTGGAGTAGTGCGGTCCGGGCGGGTTGTAATGTTGAATTTTATTTAGGAAGGTTAATAGATATATGCGTCAATTAAAGATTACAAAATCCATCACCAACCGCGAGAGCGCTTCGTTGGACAAATACTTGCAGGAAATCGGCAAGGAGGAGCTTATCACGGTCGAAGAGGAGGTGGAACTCGCCCAACGGATTAAGAAAGGAGATCAGGAAGCCCTCGAAAAGCTGACCAAAGCCAATCTGCGTTTCGTAGTTTCCGTCGCCAAACAATATCAGAATCAGGGACTCAGCCTCCCGGACTTGATCAACGAAGGCAACCTCGGTCTGATCAAGGCCGCCGAGAAGTTCGACGAGACCCGCGGTTTCAAGTTCATCTCGTACGCCGTGTGGTGGATCCGTCAGTCGATCCTGCAGGCATTGGCCGAACAGTCGCGCATCGTGCGTCTGCCGCTCAATCAGGTGGGGTCGCTCAACAAGATCAACAAGGCGTTCGCACGCTTCGAGCAGGAGCACGAGCGCACGCCGTCGCCCGAAGAGCTGGCTACGGAGCTGGAGCTTCCCAAGGAGAAGGTCACCGACACGCTGCGCGTGGCAGGCCGCCATGTCTCGGTGGACGCCCCGTTCGCCGACGGCGAGGACAACTCGCTGCTGGACGTGCTGGTCAATCCCGATTCGCCCAACGCCGACCGCGGACTGATCAACGAGTCGCTCTCGACCGAGGTGGACCGCGCGTTGGAAACCCTCACGGACCGCGAACGCGACATCATCAAGTACTTCTTCGGCATCGGCACTTCGGAGATGACCCTCGAAGAGATCGGTGAGAAGTTCGACCTGACGCGCGAGCGCGTGCGCCAGATCAAGGAGAAGGCGATCCGCCGCCTGCGCCACTCGTCGCGCAGCAAACTGCTGAAATCGTATCTGGGCTGATGCCCGGACGACTGATAAGTAAAATCCCGGTCCTGCAAGGAACGGGATTAAAAAGCTGTAACGATTCGATTTATCGAGTCGTTACAACTTTTATATAGGAAAATAGGTAACGAGAAGGTAACGGTTTATTTTCAGCATCTTGCGCTCGAATACCGCGTTTCAAATAACTAATTGCAAGATACGAAAAAAATACGGATTTGACAAATTTGCTAAAAAGGGCGGTATTCTAACGCATGGATATTTCATTTTCTCAAGCATACAAAGTTTTTGTTGGAAGAAATAGAACAAGAAATTATCATTAGTGTCAGAACACAAAATGCTCGAACAGTTTTATGTGTCAGTTATGATGAATGAGAATCATCGAGACAGAAACAATCATTAACTTATTTTCTTCCTCTCAAAGAAGAGTTCGGGCAATATGATCTTTATCTCTTTTGCAACTTTCTCGCTCTGCCAGTAGACAATGAAATTTACCATTGCACGTTTTATTTCGTACCCTTGCCTATGTAGCCTTTCATAATGTTCCGACATAAAATTTCGAGAAAATTTCAACACGGATTGTCCATTTCCATCCAAGCATTCGTCTCCCCTGACATACAAAGTATCACCGCTTCTGAGCTGAGCGATCTGCGGCTGTCGATTAATAAAATAATCCAGCCATATATCACTATGGGTCAAGTGTATTGCCAATTCTTCCGGTGGCAGATAGTCATTTTTATCTTCAATATGCTCAACAGCTTCTGAGGATAGGCCGTCGAGAAAATCAGAATTCAGGTGAATTGTCAGTTCCCGTCGTGCCCTTGTCATGGCAACGTACAGTTGTCGGATTCTTTCGTCCGAGAACAAATTGAAGTTGTTCAGCATCAAAAAAACATGATCGAACTCTTTGCCTTTTACCTTGTGGATCGTTGAAACGAATATAGTCTCTCCGCTTTCACCGAAGAAATCATTCAATTTAGACTCTCTGATAAAAAGCTCCAAATCGGACTTGTATCTTCTTTTAGGATTTATCGTTTCAAAATCCCGAATTAAACCCAAACAACTTTCCAGTTTACTACTGTTCTGAAACACGGTTTGCAACTCCTTCTTCGCCTGCTCCCATACATCATCGTCAATCAGGAAAATATCTTCCACCGAATGTAACCGGGAAAGAAAAAAATTGATTTCATCGAGTTTCAACAAGCAGAATCCGCTGTTATCCTGAATCAACTGTGCCGGCATCCCGTTTTTAAGCAGAAGCCCCGACACCTGCAAAGCCTCGTCATTCGTATACGTAAGCACACAAACGCTTCCGCGATGTTCGGCGGATAGAATATCTTTCACCAGCGGTTCAATAAGATTTTCACTCTTATAACGAACCACTTTAATTTTTCCGTAATCAGCCTGTTTGGCAATAATCGGATTTTCTTTCAGTCGATGATGAATGCGTGCAACGAATTGATTCGTGAAATCGACGAGGTTGCTTTTGCTGCGAAAATTCTCAACTAATTCGTATTTCATGGCTCCGTATTCCCGAATAAGCCTTTTGAAATATTGGGGACTCGCATGCCGGAATTCATAAATACTTTGGTCATCATCCCCGACTGCAATAATCCGCATATCGTCGTTATGCCTGATAAGAGCTTCGATCAGTGAAAACTCATCTTCGTTCATATCTTGCGCTTCGTCGATGACCAATACATTTTTTGTAATGCGACTCAATTCCACATCCCCTTTTTCGATGCGTTCGACGGCGCATTTCAAAACATTGTCAACTCTTTCCAGACTGCCGATCTGCCCCAGCAGATCGAAGCAATAGGAATGGAAGGTCTTTATCTCGATGAAATTGGCGGCGTTGCCGATCAGTTTGAGTAACCGCTTTTTGAATTCGGTGGCCGCCGCCCGTGAAAAAGTAAGCATGAGCAACTGTTCGTGCTTGACATCCTCCATGAGCATCAGGGATGCCAATTTATGTACCAATACCCGCGTTTTACCGCTTCCGGGACCAGCTGCAACTACGATATATTTCGATTCCTGATCCCGAATAATCTGTAATTGCGCGGGAGAGAGTTCGCCGAAAAGTTGCCTGTATTTAGCCGGAGTGATATTCCTTTTTATCTCAGATTGCCGACTGCCTTTGAAATACAAATTGAGAAACGACGCATAATTCAATGCGAAATAATCGTCCACAAATTTCAGCGCATCCTCCGAACCGGCAATCATCTTTTGGGCATATTCGCCGACGATATGAATTTGCTGAATTTTGTTTTCATAGAACCGCAGGAGCTTCTGGTAATCTTCGAGTTTGTAGCGTTTCTTGTTGTCTTTTTCAAGCCGTTCGATCGTCAGTCTGTTGTAGACGACCAAGAAGCCGCCCTCGATTTTGAGCGCCTCGATTCGGGAAAGATAGAATAACGCGTCTTCGACCTCTTCCAGAGAGATTCTTCGCCCGAATGCTTCTATCGATCTTTCGAAAGCGTCTTTCAATTCGAGAACTGAGAATTCTACGAAGGCCTCCTCCTTGTCTGCCCCGGTATCTTCGGTGCTTCTGTCATAAAGAAATCCGACGATGAATTTCGCCAAATCATGGCGCAACTTCATTTTTTCCCGGAAAGTCTCTTTCGGCTGCATCCATGTGATCAGTACTTGGTCCTTGGAAAACGCCGGACTTTTACGCTTGATCCAGTTCTTTATCGCCCAAAAATTGAGTATGACTTTTATCTTGTTCAGGGTGATATTTATCTCTTTCAGAGCCGCATCGTGTGTCGCAGCCACGGCTTTTTCGTTGATTTCTTTCAGGTAGAAGACTTTCTCCGGATTGTCGAACATGTCAAGCAGGAAACTCTCAGTCCAACAAGCCGCCGTTACGATCAGAAGAGACCGATTGAGGGATTCGCTTCTTTTGATGAATGCCGTCAGGTCTTTTGCATCGGCCAAAATCTCCTCTTCGCGCATCAGATTCACGACGCTTATCACCTCTTCTTTCTTGATTCCCAGATGGTCGCTGATATAATCGATCCGCGATTCCGCTACCTCGTCATCGGATTGCTTGCGACTTCTGCTCGAAAAGAGCTTCTTGATAATCCGCACAGCATATTCCTGCCGTTTCCCGTCGAAACGTGCGGATGTCCGTATTTTCTCAATCGCCTCCTGAGCTGTTTTCGACCGAATGCTGTTGGCAAAGACTCGCGGCATATTCTGGCCGCGTTTCAGATAGCCGGCATCTTCCAAGGCTGAGATTGCCGTGGTCACCCGAGTTTCGATTTCCGGAACGCTGTCATCCCACCCCGCTTTGCGTGCAATCTCCAATGCCGAATTCGATACCGTAGAACGGAATCGGGCGAGCTCCTTAATCGCCTTCCAAACCTGCTGAATCTCTTTGAAGGAGAGTTTGGTCTGATTAAGAAGAACAAAGTGTTTATTCAAATCGTCTTCATTGAACAGGACATAACACTCCGCGTCGATGCGTTCGTTACGTCCGGCCCGGCCTGCTTCCTGGATGTAATTTTCCAATGAATCGGATATGTCGTAATGGATGACCATACCGACATCCTTTTTATCGACGCCCATTCCGAAAGCCGATGTCGCGACCATAATTTGAAATTCACCGGCTATAAAGGCATTTTGATTCGCCGTTTTCTCCCGGATGTCCATCCTGCCATAATAGGCCCGGGCCGGGAATCCGTCCCGGGTCAAACATCTCGCCAACTCCGTCGCCCGATGCGTCCGCGATACATAGACGATCGTCGGGGAACTCTTAGCTTCGAGCAAGCACCTCAAAGTCTGATATTTCTGCGCCGCATCCGTCTGGGCCAATACTTTGAAGTGCAGATTCGTCCGGGAGGCTTTCGAAGCGAACACTTCGAATTCGAGCGAAAGTTTCTCCCGAAAATAACTTCGGATGTCCTCGATGACCTTTTGTTTCGCCGTAGCAGTAAAACAGGAAACGGGAATCGGCTCGGCCATATTCTTCTTTTCCTGAATCGATCGGATAAAATCGCCGATATACAGATAATCGACTCGGAAATCTTGTCCCCACGCAGAAAAACAATGCGCCTCGTCGATTACGAACCGCACGACATTCCGTCCCAGAATCAACCGTTCGATCGTTCGCGAACGCAGCGATTCGGGAGAAATGTAAAGGATGGAAGCCGATCCGTCTTCCACCCGTTCGAACGACTTCGCCCTTTCGATCGGATTGAGCAAACCGTTGATGGTAACAGCATCAGTAATCTCGGTTTTTTCCAAGTTATCGACCTGATCTTTCATAAGCGATTGTAACGGCGATATTACGATCGTCAAACCCTTGGCGTTTTCTCCGCTCATCAGGGCTGGGAGTTGAAACGTAATCGACTTTCCGCCGCCGGTCGGGAAAACAGCCAGCAGGGATTTGTTATCCACAGCGGCCCGGACCGCATGCTCCTGCAACGGTTCGCCGGCATAGCTCCGGAAAGAATCGAATCCGAACCAGCGTTTCAATCCTTTATGAATATCCAGTGCGCTATTGCAGTACGGGCAACCTTCGACACAAGGAGTATTGCGCAGCCGGAACATGATGCGCTCGACATGCGGATAATTTTTCAAGACCCAAGGCGGAGTAATGGAATGCGTATTCCGATGACGCGCCAGAGAATCGATCAATGACAGGCAATAAGCCAATTCAATCGGATGTTTTGCGATCATTCCTGCCAAGTCGGCATGTATGCAGATTTCCGCTTCGAATTTCTGACGGATCAAATTTTCGAGATCTTTTTTTTCAGAGGCATAAGAAATAAAACGGAAAAAAGCCTGAAACTCCGGCGTATCCCCCAGCAATCCGAAAAATATCTGTTTAAGAAGATCATCTTTCCGCTGAAAAGCCGCAATTTCGTCGTGGAATAAATACCGGGCTTTGCCCGAATCGTTCAACGGGTTATTGGCCTCGTCCACTTGCAGTTTGTCGTCTTTCAGAAGTGCATGGTAAGGTTTCGTTGGAAAAAGCAACGGAGAGAGAGGCAAGGTATCGATGACATCGGCCGGATTTATTCCAGCGGCCTGTAAAGCACCTCCGATGTATTTTATATCATGTTTGAGGATATTATGTCCACAAATGAAGTGTGTGCCGCTGAGAAACGATACGAACTCCGAAAAAGATTTTTTGTGGAATTCGCATCCGTCGCTTCTAACACCGCCGATATCGAGTATTTGTCGGCTCCTCGGTTCGATCTCAGTATCGATAAATGCAATCGGGTATTTCATTTTACGAATTTTGTGATATCATGCCCGTCCAACGAAAAGCAAAAACGTAAGTTTATCCAAATATAGTGAAAATGATTCATTTTACAAGATGTAGACGGCCTGTGATAAATAATTTATTGTATATTTGCGATATAACTACTATTCTTACTTTATGAAATTGCGCCTCAAAAAACTCCTTAAAGGAGTTATCGTTTCATCCATGGCGACCTTGGCTAATACCTACGGAGCCGAAGCAATGCCGACCTACCAGTTTTCGGACAATCCGTTCGATGATGCCACGGACGAGTATAGCAAATCGTCGAAAGACGGAAGTATCAAAATGTTGCTGCACCTGAATTCGGACGATACCTATGCGTTGGCAGGACATCGAAGCCACAGTTCACATCGCAGTCATAGCTCGCACAGATCACACAGTTCTCATCGGTCGGGGTCGTCCCATTATTCCCATTATTCGTCCGCTACTACATCCGGAAATACGTCGCCATCCTCCGTATCGCCGGCCAATTATACCCTCGGATCGAGAACCCTCTCAATGAACACCTACGGGGCGGATGTCAAAGCACTGACCGATTTATTGGTTAAGCACAAATATATTGCACGATCAACTGTCGGTACGAATTATCTGGGTTATGTAGTCTATGATTCGGATGTCAGAAATGCCGTTAGGGCTTTCCAGAAAGATGCGGGTTTGTCGCAGGACGGTATTGCCGGAAATGCCACGATTGCTAAATTGCAAACGTGGGTTCCCAAGGTTTACAATCTGGGAGACCGGGTATTGAAAAAAGAGATGCGGGGCGCAGATGTAACCCAACTGAAAAATATCTTGATCGACAAGGGATTCCTCGAAAAACCGTTTGTCAAGGGTGAAACACTGTTCGACGCTGCGATTGAAACGGCGTTGAAAAGATTTCAGGATAGCATCGGTATCGATACGACGGGAAAAGTCGATGCGCAAACGTTTTATTTTCTGAAAAAGCAAAATGATCGACATTGAATTGAATCCACAAGGCGACGTTGTACTCAACGTCGACAAGTCAATTTACGACGAATCCGTCATCGATAAAGTCCTTTATTGGTGGGCGGGCGATTACGTAATCACCCGGCGAAACACTCCGGGTACGAGCGCTCAGACGATTATCGTCTCGGCTTCGAATCCAATCACACAGGAGGCATTCGATAGGATACGAAAGAAACTGAGCGCAGATTTTGTCGATTATAAAAACAGGGCGCTCATCGCTTCGGAAACCCGGGACCTGCGGAACATTCTTTATGCCAAGGCTTTCGCCAACAGCGACGATTTTGTCGAGTTCGAATTCAACGATTGACGATGTATTACCTGCTGCCGTTCCGGTTTCATGTTTTCCGCAATCAGGAGTTGCTGACCAATGACCTTGGGGACTACCTGCTGTTGCCCCGCGGCAGCGTACAACGCATCGTCGATCGGAAGGTGCTTCCGGAAGAGGAATTGTACAAGAATTTGACAGCTTCATTCTTTATTTGCGAAAAACCGTTGCCCCGGCTGATTGACACGATGGCGGTCCGTTTGGCTACCCGCAAGGCATTTCTCGATCATTTTACTGCGCTGCATATCTTTGTGCTGACACTTCGCTGTAACCAGAACTGTATTTATTGTCAGGCATCCAGTCAGGAAAGTTGCCGGAATGAGTATGATATGAGCGAACAGACGCTCCTGCATGCCGTCGATCTGATGTTTCGTTCCCCGTCCCCTTGCCTGACAATGGAGTTTCAGGGAGGCGAGCCTACGTTGGTCCCGCATCTCATCCGCCGGGCCATCGAATATGCCGAAGAGAAGAATCTGACCGAAAACCGCAAACTTACCTATGTAATTTGTACCAATAGTGTCAATCTGACGGACGAATTGCTCAATTTGTGCAGACAATATGGCGCGGTTATCTCGACTTCGCTTGACGGCCCGCTGTACCTGCACAACCACAACCGGGGAAAAACGGACAGCTATCAGCGTGTTGTTGCCGGTATTGCAAAGGCTCGCGAAGAATTGGGCGAAGGCCGGGTTTCCGCATTGATGACGACCTCGGAGTATTCGCTCGGCTTTCCGCGGGAGATTATCGATGCTTATCGGGAAAACGGATTTCACAGTATCTTCATCCGGGCGCTCAATCCTTACGGACTGGCGAAAGACAATGCCGATTGGACTGCTTATTACGATCGCTTCGTTGAGTTCTACAAGCAAGCGCTGGAATATATTATCGAACTCAATAAATCGGGAGAGGTGTTCGTCGAAGAGTTTGCGACGCTTATTTTGCGTAAAATCCTGACACCTTTTCCGATCGGGTTCGTCGACCTGCAATCTCCTGCAGGAATTATCAACGGCGTAATCGTCTATAACTACGATGGATATGTCTATGCTTCCGACGAATCCCGAATGCTGGCCGAATTTCGGGATTATACATTCCGGGTGGGATCGGTAACGGATCGGTACGAAGATTTGTTCTACGGCCGCAAAGCGCAGGAGATTTCCCGCCTGTGGGCGACAGAGTACATTGCCGGTTGTGCCGATTGCGCTTTTCAGTCGATTTGCGGGGCCGATCCCGTGCGGAACTACTCCACGCAGGGCGATATGTACGGATTCCGGCCGACCTCGACCTTCTGCCGAAAACACAAAGCGATTATCGAACACATCTTCGGCCTGCTGGCGGATCGTAGGGAAGAGGTGTTGCCGATTTTCAAAAGTTGGATCACGGGAACAGGGGGATAATGAGAGATACGATCGACATAAATTCCAACGACAACGCGCTGTTCATTACTTCACAGTGCAACAACCGCTGCGTCATGTGCTGCCAGCCGCCTTTGCTGCGAAACGATCTTGACGGCTATTTTCAGAAAAACATGGCTCTGATCGACTCTGCTCCGCGGGAACTGCGTTCGCTCGGAATTACGGGAGGCGAACCGACCCTGCTCGGGGACCGGCTGTTCGAGCTCCTTCGCCATATTCGTTTGAAACTGCCGGAAACCGAAATTCACCTGCTGACGAACGGACGGGCATTCGCCGACAAGGAGTATGCCCGAAAACTCGCCGAATGCGATACGGAAAAGATACTTCTCGGCATTCCGCTCCATGCCGATTATGCGGGCGACCACGATGCTATCACGCAGGTGAAAGGCTCTTTCGAGGGGACAATGCTCGGCTTGTATAACCTTGGACGCTATAATATCGGAATCGAATTGCGGGTAGTCATTACCAAGATGAACTATCTCCGGTTACCGAAGTTGCCGGATTTTATCTACCGCAATCTGCCGTTCGTCGAATTCATATCGCTGATGGGACTGGAATACACGGGATATACGATCAAAAACCGGAAAGCAGTCTGGATCGATCCGATGGATTATCAGGCAGAACTCACGCAGGCGGTTTTGGAGCTGCGGGACTGGCGTATGGACGTCTCAATCTTCAACCTGCCGCGGTGCATTCTCCCAGAAGCGCTATGGCCCTTTGCCCGCAAATCCATATCCGACTGGAAAACCCAATACCTCGATATTTGTCGGGAATGTGCTGAGCAACCGGAATGTTGCGGATTATTCGCAACATCACGAATACAAAGTAGGGGAATTAAAGTAATAAAATGAAATAAACGGGCGACCGACATCCTATGTGTCTATGCAATTAGTCCCATAGTCCCAAGTATAATGAATTATACACGATAAATATACCGTCGAATAGCTTTAATCCAGACGATATATCCAGCACCGGACAAGTGGATTCCATCAACAGTTCGTTCTGCCGGAAGTTCTCCGTTTTGTTGCATATCACTCCAAATGTCGATGAAAGTCAATCCGCGGCGTCCAGCCATTTCGCGCAACAAGGCATTATATCTGATGATCCGCTCATTCTGTCCCCCAAACATTTTTTCATTATAGGACTCATTCACGGGCAGAAGGCTCTGGATGTAGATTTTCGTATGCGGACTTTCACTTGCAATGATATCCAGAAGTCGCTCATACTGCTTCAGAAGTTTCTCATATGATATTTTGGAAAAAAGCAGGTCGTTGATGCCACCCATAATGAAAACGGCTTTCGGTTTGCCTTGCAGAATCGACGGCAAACGGTTAATCATGCCCGATATACAGTCTCCGCCGATACCGCGGTTCATTACGCGTATTCCCCGAAAGTATTCGCCCCACAAACCACGCTCGGTCAGACTGTTGCCCAGCATGACTATATCGCTTTTCGTCACGGGAGTGATCTCTGAGAATGCACGTCTGGAGTGATAGTATTCATTGTCGAAGGTCAGCGTGTCGCGCTGAGCTTGAACTGACGTTGTCGCTGCTGCAAGCAGTGCGCACACTGTCTCTTATACACATCTCCGAGCC
>ERZ1026940.498-NODE-498-length-13421-cov-4.593895_pt1 | contig 13421 bp, 8 predicted proteins | sample MGYA00519306_ERZ1026940 | MGnify/ENA primary metagenome ERZ1026940 (study PRJEB26926, sample SAMN06164613) | human gut metagenome | biome: ENVO:00009003; feature: ENVO:2100002; material: ENVO:00002003 | host: Homo sapiens | place: USA | collected 2012 ...
GATGTGTATAAGAGACAGAAGCAAGAGCGCGCAAAGGGCGGAGTCCTCGATATGGAGACCGAGGTTGTAACCGGTATTACAGCTTATGGTCCGGGATATATTGATGAATCTTTAAAGGATTTAGAGACAATTGTAGGTTTACAGACAGACAAGCCGTTAAAGCGTGCATTCATGCCTTACGGTGGAATCAAGATGGCTGTTCAGGCATGTGAGACATACGGATATCAGGTAAGTGACCAATTAAAGGAGATTTTTACCAAGTATCACAAGACACACAACACAGCCGTATTCGATGCTTACACACCGGAGATGATGAAAGTACGTCACAATAAGATCTTAACAGGTCTGCCGGATACATACGGACGCGGACGTATTGTTGGTGATTACCGCCGTGTTGCTTTATACGGTATCGACCATCTCATCGAGGAGAAGAAGAAAGATAAGGCAAACTGTGGCTGTGGTGAGATGACAGACAATGTGATCCGTTTAAGAGAAGAGATCGCCGAGCAGATCAAGTGTTTAGAGGATATGAAGAAGCTTGCAGAGATCTACGGATACGATATTTCCAGACCTGCAACAAACGCAAAGGAAGCCGTACAGTGGTTATACTTCGGATACCTTGCAGCAATCAAGACACAGAACGGTGCAGCAATGTCCGTTGGTCGTGTTTCTACCTTCCTTGATATCTACTTTGAGAGAGACTTAAAGAAAGGCATCATCACAGAGCAGGAAGTACAGGAATTGGTTGACCACTTTACCATGAAGCTTCGTATGGTAAAATTCGCACGTATTCCTTCTTACAATCAGCTGTTCTCAGGTGACCCGGTCTGGGCAACACTTGACGTTGCGGGTACAGGCGTAGACGGACGTTCCATGGTTACAAAGTCCGACTTCCGTTTCCTGCACACCTTAGAGAACATGGGACCGGCTCCGGAGCCAAACCTTACCGTATTATATTCTTCCAGACTTCCGGAAGCATTCAAGGATTATGCAGCACGTATCTCTATTGATACAAGTTCCATCCAGTATGAGAACGATGACGCTATGAAACCGGTATGGGGCGATGATTATGCCATCTGCTGCTGTGTATCTGCTACACAGACAGGTAAGGAAATGCAGTTCTTCGGTGCCCGTGCAAACCTTGCAAAGTGTCTCCTGTATGCAATCAACGGTGGTGTGGATGAGAAGACCGGCCAGCAGGTAGGACCGGATTACAAGCCAATTACATCTGAGTACCTTGATTATGATGAAGTCATGGAGAAGTACGATAAGATGATGGACTGGTTAGTAGATATTTATGTAAATACCTTAAACCTGATCCAGTATATGCATGACAAATATTACTATGAAGCAGCAGAACTTTCTTTGATGGATACTGATCTGAAGAGAACGTTCGCAACCGGTATTGCAGGATTTTCACACGTAATTGATTCCCTTTCTGCAATCAAGTACGCAAAGGTTAAAGCTATCCGTGACGAGAATGGAATTGCAAAAGACTTCGAGATTGAGGGAGACTTCCCAAGATACGGTAACGATGATGACCGTGCTGATGATATCGGAGTATGGCTGTTACAGACATTCATGGATAAGTTAAAGAAGCATCACACTTACCGTGATTCTGAGCCTACAACTTCTATCCTTACTATTACTTCCAATGTTGTATATGGTAAAGCGACAGGAGCAATGCCAGACGGACGTAAGGCTGGCGAGCCACTTTCACCGGGAGCTAACCCAAGCTACGGCGCAGAGAAGAGCGGACTTCTTGCTTCCCTGAACTCTCTGACAAAGATTCCGTATGAGTGGGCACTTGACGGAATTTCCAATACCCAGACCATCAACCCTGGTGCACTTGGAAATGAAGAAGGCGAGCGTATTGAGAACCTTGTAAACGTTATGGACGGATATTTTGACCAGGGTGCGCATCACCTCAATGTTAACGTGTTTGGCAAGGAGAAGCTTATCGACGCTATGGAGCATCCGGAGAAAGAAGAGTACGCAAACTTCACCATCCGTGTATCCGGTTACGCTGTGAAGTTCATTGATCTGACCAAAGAGCAGCAGATGGACGTTATCGCACGTACCTGCCACGATCATATGTAATAGGATCTAAGGGGTCACGAGAGTTGCGAAGCAACGGAGTAATTCGTAGATCATATCCGTTGGAATGAATAAGAAATCAGGGTTAATACATGAATGAATATTTGTGTATTAGCCCTGTTTTTATGATATAATTTGCACATACTAATGAAATGATAATTCGATGCTTTTATTGGTTTGGTTAAAAACGAGGTAAAACAATGCTAGGAAATATACATTCAATCGAGACATTCGGTTCCGCAGACGGACCGGGCGTGCGTTATCTGATTTTTTTGAAGGGCTGCAATATGCGCTGCAAATACTGCCATAATCCCGATACCTGGGCAAAAACCGAGGGGGAAATGAAAAGCGCAGAAGAAATTTTACAACAGGCGCTGCGGTATAAAAGATACTGGGGCAAAAAGGGCGGTATTACCGTAAGTGGCGGAGAAGCACTGTTGCAGATTGATTTTGTCACAGAATTGTTTACGCTTGCCAAAGAAAAAGGCGTCAATACCTGTCTGGATACAGCGGGCAACCCGTTTACCCGTGAGAAACCATTCTATTCTAAGTTTGAAAAACTGATGGAAGTGACGGATCTGTTTATGCTCGACATAAAGGAAATGGATGAGGACGAGCATAAACAACTGACAGGCCAGACGAATAAAAATATTCTGGATATGGCAACCTGTCTGTCGGATCACGGTAAAGCGATGTGGATTCGGCACGTACTTGTGCCGGGCATTACCGATGATGATGGGCAGTTACACAGGCTCCGTGCATTTATTGATACGTTAAAAACCGTGGAACGTGTGGAAATTTTGCCATATCACACGCTGGGGGTATTTAAATGGAAAGAACTTGGGATTCCTTATGCGCTGGAAGATGTGGAGCCGCCGACCAAAGAGCAGGTGGAACATGCACGGGAAATCATTATTCCTGGTTATAAATCCTGATTGTATGAACAGGGACATATGCAAAAAAGGCAGCTGTAAAATCCCATCAAACAAAGAGAATGGGACATATGCACAAAAAGATAGCTGTGAAATCCCATCAAACAAAGAGAGTGGGACATATGTGCAAAAAGATAGCTGAAATATCCCGACAGAAAAAGAAAGAGGGACATAGAAGCAAGGAAAAATTGTATATGTCCCAACAGTATAGATGGTCGGGACATAAAGATAAAGAAAAACAGTATATGTCCCAACAGCACCAATAAGAAGGATATAAAGATAAAGAAAAATTGTATATGTCCAGACAGCAGAATAAGAGAACCATAGGGAGCAGTAAAAGCTGCGTAGATCTCATTTTCCACCCCCCCCAAAAAAAACTCAAAAAAGAATGCGCAGCAGAAAAGAAAACATAAGGAAAAACAAATCATGATACAACCAGAAATTTTATATGAAGATGCACAGCTGATCATCTGCTACAAACCGGCAGGCATTGCAACGCAGACCAAAAAACTGGGGCAGAAAGACATGGTGAGCATACTTTTAAATCACGTAGCGCAGGAAGGAACCGGACAGCCGTTTATCGGTGTAGTCCATCGGCTGGACCAGCCAGTGGAAGGCGTGATGGTGTTTGCAAAAACAAAACAGGCGGCAGCAAAATTGTCGGCACAGGTAAAAGACCATTCCTTTGGGAAAAAATATTATGCAAAAGTCCGGCTGCCGGAAGGAAAAACTTTTGAACAGGCTACGGGGCATGAAAAGACAGGAACACTGCAGGACTGGATACAATTTGAACCGAAAGAAAATAAATCCTGTGTAATAGAACAGAAGCAGAGGGAGAACGAACGGGAAGACATCAGGCATCCGGCAGACGGGAAGCGGTTGCAATTGCAGAAACCACGGCATACAGCAACGTCACAAAATAAGATACAGGAAGCGGTACTTGATTATCAGGTGATCAGGCAGGGAGAAGGATCTGCATTGCTGGATATTACTTTACATACCGGCCGCCATCATCAGATCCGTGTACAGTTTGCACATCTTGGAACTCCGATCTGCGGAGATCACAAATATGGAAAGGCTGAAAGAGGAACCCCGGCACTGTGCAGTTATCATATCGATTTTGTTCATCCGGTCAGTGGCAAAGAGATGACCTATGAAATCAGTCCGAGAAATTTCGAAACAGAATGTTAATGGTATTCAGGTGCTGAGTGAACAGTAACCCATTTAGCCGTTATCGAGCGGTTTCACTTCACGCAAATCTTGACAATCGGCTGTGTTCGTCATATTATATATTCGAGCTTTTCTGCGCATTTTGCGGGCAGAAAAGGAAAACTCTTACACGAGTATAACGTAAAAAATGACCGCACAGTGGTCGCAGAAAAGGAGAAAGACATGGCGAAAGAGAAGAAACTTGTTGAAGCCATTACTTCCATGGAGGAAGATTTTGCACAATGGTATACCGACGTCGTAAAGAAAGCAGAGCTGATTGATTACTCCGCAGTAAAGGGCTGCATGATCATCAAGCCCGATGGGTATGCTATCTGGGAAAATATACAGCATGAATTAGACCGCAGATTCAAAGAAACAGGCGTAGAGAATGTATATATGCCGATGTTTATTCCGGAGAGCCTTCTGGAAAAAGAGAAGGATCATGTGGAAGGATTTGCACCGGAAGTCGCATGGGTGACTTACGGCGGACTCAATCAGCTACCGGAGCGTCTGTGCGTCAGACCTACTTCTGAGACACTGTTCTGCGATTTTTATAAAAATCTGATCCAGTCTTACCGTGATCTGCCAAAGGTGTACAACCAGTGGTGTTCTGTAGTACGCTGGGAAAAGGAAACCCGTCCGTTTCTGCGTTCCAGAGAATTCCTGTGGCAGGAGGGGCATACGGCGCATGCAACCGCAGAGGAGGCACAGGCACGTACCATCCAGATGCTGAATCTGTATGCAGATTTCTGTGAAGAGTTCCTTGCCATGCCGGTTGTCCGCGGACAGAAGACAGAAAAAGAAAAATTTGCCGGTGCGGAAGATACCTATACCATCGAGGCACTGATGCATGATGGAAAAGCCCTGCAGTCCGGAACTAGTCACAACTTCGGAGATGGATTTGCAAAGGCATTTGGTATCCAGTATACCGATAAACAGAATAAATTACAGTATGTACACCAGACTTCGTGGGGAATGACAACACGTCTGATAGGAGCCATCATCATGGTTCACGGCGACAATGATGGACTGGTTCTGCCACCTAAGGTAGCACCGACACAGGTAATGGTTATCCCGATCCAGATGCAGAAGGATGGCGTATTGGATAAGGCAAACGAAGTGCGTGAGCGTCTGGGAAAAGTCTGCCGTGCAAAACTGGACGATTCCGATAAGAGTCCGGGATGGAAATTCTCTGAGCAGGAGATGCGTGGAATTCCGCTTCGTGTGGAACTGGGACCGAAAGATATTGCGGCAAATAAATGTGTGGTTGTCCGCAGAGATACCAGAGAGAAAATTGAGGTTTCCCTGGATGAGATCGAGACAAAGATTCCGGAACTGTTAGAGACCGTTCAGAAAGATATGTTTGCGCGTGCAAAGGCACATCGTGATGCACATATCTGGGATGCACATAATTACGAAGAATTTAAGGATATTGCAGAAAATAAACCGGGATTCATCCGTGGTATGTGGTGCGGAGATCAGGCATGTGAGGACAAGATCAAAGAAGATCTGGCAGTAACCTCACGCTGTATGCCGTTTAATGATCAGGAACAGATTTCAGATGTTTGTGTATGCTGTGGAAAACCGGCACATAAGCTGGTATATTGGGGCAAGGCATATTAAAAATCAGCCGGGATTATGGATTTCAAATAGGGGGTTGGAGCCATGATTGAAAAGTACTTTAATGGTGTCATAGAACAGGTATATCACAGAATCGGAACCGCAGAAAAGAACATTGTTATGGCAAGCTATAACAATGACTTTTCTGTGTCCGGGCTGGAGAATAAAAAACGTTATCAGGAAGACGATAACGTTTTTTTTGCCTGTTGTGAACTGCGATATGAGACATTGTCCGGGGCATATGCGCCTTTTCTGGACATTATCTGTGACATGTTCCGCAAATTTGTAAAGGGAGATTTTGAAGCTTTTTTGCGCGAATGCGGAACTTATGAACTGCACCGGTCTTTGTTTTTAGGGTACTATGAAGATGGTATCTGCAAAAGGGAAGAAGGGGTGCTGTTAAATGAAGTGGAATATGAGCAGCGGCGCATGACAGAAGCCATCGTTGCCATGCTAAAAAAACTCACGGAATACCGGCCGATTATGATTGTAATTAACCGTTTCCAGCTGGCAGGACGCAGTTCCATGGAACTTATTTACCGGCTGCTGACAGAACCGTGTACGGAAATCGGGATTGTGCTTGGAGTAAACGAAATGCAGCCGCGGCTGGATATGGCCGTCAACATGTGGGATGCAATCGTGGAAAAACTTGAAGACAGCAGCCAGATTTATCATATTGGAAGTTCCGGGAAACACAGAAACCGGGAGAATGCGGAGGATGTGGCAGAAGAGAAAAATTACAGCCACATGCTTGCAAAGGTAGAGACAATCATTACGTTTTTGGATTGTGACCAGGCAAAATGGTACTTGCAGAAACTTGAATATAAACTTAAATTTGAAGATATTTTTGTGGATGATATAACCCTGCGGGAATTTTATCTATTGTATACCCGTACCGCTATTTTGCGTGCAGAGCTTTCTAAGGCACTGGAGATGGTTGATTCAGCAATGCGTCTGCCATCCGTTCGGAAAGATCTGTTTTACCGCAGTGAATGTTCCTTTTTAAAGGGAACGTGCCTGATGTATCAGGGCAAACTGCAACAGGCGGAAATGTATGCACAGTATGCCCGGGAGGAAGCACAAAAAAGTGGGAATGAGAAACAGATATTCAAGGCGGAACTCTTGTCTGTTATGGCGCGTATGTCCGGCTGGTACAATATTTTTTTCTGTATACAGGATATCCCGATTCATGAAGGGCTGATTGAAAAGCTGATGCAGAACAATTACCGGAATCATCTGGCACATATTTATATTTATGCATATGATAATCGGCCGGAGATGGTTGCAAGGGCCTACCGTTCCGAGGCATCTCTTTTATATTTCAGTAAAGGGGTGGCACTGGCAAAAGAGATTGGAAATGAGCAGCTGGTATATGATGCATATCAGAAAAACATTATGCTTGCATCAACGAATGGTATGAATGAGATTGCCATGCTGTATTCCGTGCGTACATACCAGTTCATGAAATCAAGGGATGATGTTTATGAGGGCAGAATTCTGTCCGGCATCGGATATAATCTGAGTGCCATGGGAAAAAACCGGCTTGCGGAGCATTATTATAACCGTGCCATTGAGGTGTTTTACCATTTGCGTCTTCCGGAGGATATTGCGGAAGTGTTTTACAACCGTGCACTGAATTATATTATGCAGGAGAACTATGCGAAGGCGGAACATGATCTGCTGATGGCGATGAAGGTAATAGAAAAACTGCATCTTAACAGTCTGCGTGTATGTAATCTGTCAAAATTATATGGTCTTTTAGCACTTGTGAGCATCATGCAGAAAGACCGGTTTAACTGTGAACGTTACTTGCTTAACTGCCGGCAGTTCCTGAATTATATTATTGAGAAAGAAAAAGAAAATGAAAATGAAAACAAGGAAATCATCCATGACTATGCCAAGTGTGATGAGGATATGTTTCTATACACATTTTCCATGGCAATGCTTAACCGCATGGATGGAAAGAAGGAAGAGGTACTGGTCAGTTTTGAACAGGCAGAGCGTTTCCTGCTTCAGGCAGAGGGAAATGAGTTTTTCAGTTATCGTTTATTCCGGAAAGAGAGAATGAAGCTGTTTGAGGAAATGGGGCGCAGTGAGCGCTGCCAGATGGAACGCGCAACGCTTTTGCAGCATGAGGAGATTAATTCCCAGGCGGCACGGCTGCTTCCCATGAATCTCCTGAAGGAAATTGATCTGGGAGAGCATCCGCAAACGTGTGCCGTGCGGGAGGAAGAAATTGAAGCCCTGATCAAACAGGAAGGCCTTTTACAGGATTATGCAACGTCCCGGAGACAGATGGAGTTTATTTCCACATGGCAGAAACTGATTGATGTGAACGGAAGCAACGTAGAGGGTATGGTACAGAATGCGTTCAATACGTTTATGAATCATTTCAGCCTGGATTGTGCATTGTATATCTGTTACCATGAAGATGGTGCCCATGTACTTTATAACGATACCAAATGTGAGATGACGGAAGCGGACATTGCGGCGATCGGAAATACCATGCTGGAATATCCACAGGGGTTTGCGGTATCAAAGATCAGCGACAGTTTTCTGGAACATCAGGATACGATCGGTTATTTCGGAATAGATGATGTATGTTCGTTTGTGGCAGCACCGTTTCTCAAAAACGGAAAGCTGACCAGCCTTCTGATCACATATGTCCGCATGAAGGATAACTGGCATGGTTCGATCGAACGCTACATGCTCAACGAGGATGACCTGAGAATTTATTCCCTGCTTTTTCGGGAGATGGAGTATTCGATCAATCGCATGGAGGCAAACGACAAGATTTATATGATGAACCGCAAGCTGCAGGAGGCTGCGGTTACGGACATGCTTACCGGTATTTATAACCGTGCCGGTATGTACGAAGAGATTCGGCAGATGACTGAGAGTTACCGTGTGTCAGAAAAGACACACCATGTCGGGCTGATGTTTATTGATCTGGACAATTTCAAGCATTATAATGATACATTCGGACATGACGTCGGGGATCTGATCTTAAAGGAAATGGCAAAGATTTTCCACAAGGCGGTAAAGGAAAGAGGATTTGTCGCCAGATATGGCGGGGATGAATTTATTATGATCTTAAATACCGATGACCGGGAAATCCTTGAACAGATCGCAAAAGGAATCTATGAGAAAATCAATTCCACGCAGGGATTCCAGCGGCAGATTGAAAATTATCTCGGCCATGCGATCACGACGACCGAAAAATCGCGGATTACCTGTTCCATCGGAATTGCAAGCGCAGGGGATGTGAGAAAAGAGGAAGATATTAATGAATTAATCCGTAGCGCAGATGAGATTTTATATAAAGTCAAAACAGGGGAAAAAGGACACTACGCATTTTTATGAAAATTCAATTACCAGAACACGTAAAGCAAATTATACACAGACTTCAGCAGGAGGGGTATGATGCCTATGCCGTGGGTGGATGTGTCAGAGATACACTTTTAGGACGCAGCCCACAGGACTGGGACATTACAACTTCCGCGAAACCGCAGGTGGTGAAATCGCTGTTTTCCCATACGATTGATACGGGCATTGCACATGGAACCGTTACGGTTATGCTGGATCATACGGGGTATGAAGTGACAACTTACCGGATCGATGGGGAATATGAAGATGCCAGACATCCGAAGACAGTGACTTTTACGGGAAATCTGGTAGAGGATTTAAAACGCCGGGATTTTACGATCAATGCCATGGCATATAATGATACCGCAGGACTGGTGGATGCATTTGACGGGATTGGGGATCTCAAACGGCACGTGATCCGTTGTGTGGGGATACCGCATGACCGGTTTGGAGAGGATGCGCTGCGTATGCTGCGCGCCGTGCGTTTTGCCGCACAGCTTGGATTTTCCATTGAGGAGAAAACCAGACAGGCTGTGGCAGACCTGGCAGACAATTTACAGAAAGTCAGTGCGGAGAGAATCCAGACCGAAATGGTGAAATTGCTCACCTCTGCACATCCGGAGGAGATGCGTACGGTATATGAGCTGGGACTTTCCAGAGTATTTCTCCCGGAGTTTGACAGGATGATGGAAACCCCGCAGATTACGAAACATCATTGTTACAGTGTGGGGGAACATACCATTCATGCCATGCAGGAAGTCCAACAGGACCGGATTCTGCGCCTGACCATGCTGCTTCATGATGTGGCCAAACCGGTGTGTGTAACGACAGATGAAAAAGGGCAGAATCATTTTAAAGGACATCCGGCAGAAGGTGCGGAAATGGCACGGGTTATTTTGCGGCGGTTGAAGTTTGACAACGAAACAATAAAACGCGTATGCCTGCTCGTGCGCTATCATGATGACCGTCCGGCCGTGACACCGCGCAATGTGCGCCGTGCGATCAGCAGGATCGGAGTGGAAAATATGGAGGCTCTGTTTGCGGTAAAGCGTGCAGATACACTGGCGCAGAGCATGTATGAACGGCAGAAAAAGCTTTCCTATATTGATGCCTACGAAGAAACTTATCGTGAGATATTAAAAGAACACCAGTGTGTGCAGAAAAAGGATCTTGCCATAAACGGCAGGGATCTGATTGCACAGGGAATGAAAACGGGCAAAGAAATGGGAGAAGTGTTGCAGGCGCTGTATGAACAGGTTCTTGATGAACCGCAACTGAATAATAAAGAGACGCTGCTTGCACTTGCTTTGCAATTGCAACAGACAAAACAGGAATAAATAAGACACCCTTTCCATATGATGAAAATAGATTCAAGTCATGTGGGAGGGGTTTCATTTTGTATTATCAGCCGGAAGCAATGTTGGAGCAATATGACATAGAAATAAAACAGATCACGAAAGGCAGAGGTGTGTTTTGCTGTGAGACGGATCAGGGGAAAAAAGTACTTGCACCGTTTCGGGGATCTGCAGAACGCGCAAAATTTGTGCGCGAAATATTATGCAGCATGCAGGAAAAGGGATATCCGGTGGAACAGGTCAGTCTGACAAAAGACGGGCAGTGTGTGGTAACGGATGAAAGTGGCATGCGTTTCTGGCTGAAAGATCTGGTAGAGGGAAATGAATGCCAGACAGGTCGGGAGAAAGATGTAGCTGCCGGTGCCCAGGCGCTGGCAGGGTTTCATTGCTGTGTTTCATCCTGTGTTACGGAAATTCCGGATTTTATGAAAAATACAAAGAATGAACCGGCAGTGCTCTATTACCGGCATTACCGGGAACTGATCCTGGTAAAAAATTTTGTGCAGTCAAGAAAAACCCGAAACGAGTTTGAGCGGTCATTCTGGGAACAGTATACGCATTATATCGCACAGGCGAAAGAAGCGGTCGGGATGCTGCAGGAGCGAAAAGACCAGGGGAGAACCAGGGGGTTTTGTCACGGGGATTGTAACCAGCATAATATGCTTCGTACAGCACAGGGGGTCAGGCTCGTAAATTATGAAAATCTGTTTTACGGAGAACAGATGGTGGATCTGGCAAACTATCTGCGTAAGATTCTGGAAAAAAACAGTTGGAGTACGGACATGGGAAAACATATTCTGGAAGCTTATGAAAAGCAGAGAAAATTGTGCAAGGAAGAAAAACAGCTGCTGCATGTGCTGCTTCTGTTTCCAGAGAAATTCTGGAAAGTATCCAATCACTACAGTAACTCGCATAAAGCATGGGTATCCGGCAGAGATATTGAAAAATTAAACCGGCTGATTGCAGCGGAGCCGGCAAGGGAACATTTTCTGGAAAATTTGTTTTCTTTTCTGTGAAGAATGAGCTATACTAAGGATATGAGAAGAGACAGAATTAAAAAAACAATTACATATTTGAGTCTGCTTTTTTGGCTGTGTCTGCTTGTGGCATGTGGACAGCAGGAGGAGACGACAGATGACGGAGTTACCTATTTTCATCATTCCATCGCAGACCGGAATACACAGGAAACACAGGAGAATTCCACGGAAACGGAAAAGTCCGAAGAGTTTCTGCTGACCGCAGTCGATCAGATTCAGGAAAGTCTCCAGCTGTACCGGTATGCGGATGGAATGGAATACCGGTATTATTACGGAACAGGCACCCGTTTTTATGACAAATACGGAAACCGGACACCTGTGACAAGTTTTGAACCCGGTCTGCTTGTGACCATCGGGGATGTAGACAGCGAAGGAATCCTCACGGAAGCCCGGATTTCGGATCAGGCATGGGTATACGACAATATCACCCGGTTTTCGGTAAATCCGGATCTGGACATGCTAAAGATCGGAGATGGAAAATATCGCTATACGGATGACACGATTGTGTTTTCCGGAGATAAAAGAATCCAGATGACGGATTTGTCGGATGGGGATACGTTAAGCGTTGTCGGCAGGGATAAAAACATTCTTGCGGTGCGTGTGACAACCGCACAGGGAACGCTTGCACTGTCCAACACCAAACTGTTTGAAGAAAGTTTTTTGCAGCTGGGCACAAAGATTTTTGCGGAAATTACACCGGATATGGAGATTCAGGTGCCGGAAGGAACCTATGAACTTCGCGTAGCCAATGACGGATGGGGCGGCAGTACGGAAGTGACGATTACGCGTGGCGAGACTACAAATGTGGATCTTGACACCTTAAAAGGCGAAGGACCGTCTTACGGAAAGGTGCAGTTTGTCATCGATGCAAAAGATGCGGTGCTGTCAATTGACGGAAAAGAAACGGACTATGAGAAGCCGGTGAAATTAACCTATGGAAGCCATACAATTACGGTATATTCTTCGGATTATGATACCTGGAAGCGGAACTTATATGTCAACTCGGAGAAATCGACAATTGTTATCAATCTTGCGGATGAAGATTCCAGTGAGACAGGCAGCAGTCAGAGCAGTTCAGAAAGCAGCAGCCACAGCAGTGCCAAGGGGAGCAGCCAGAGCAGCTCAGAAAGCAGCAGCCAGAGCAGTTCCCAGGAGAGTTCCGGCAGTCAGAGCGAGTACAAGAACCGGCAGGAAGAGCTTGATACACTCAAGGATCTGATTTCCAGTATGACATCCTCCAGTTCGCTTGTGTCAAAATGACGGTTTTCCGGACAGAATTTTGGTTGTTTTTAAGTGCTCAAAAGCCCGAAAATATCGCATTTTTCCTTGACAAAAGGATGGAAAACAAGTATAAATAGATTTGTAAGTAATTTGAGAGAAGGAACTCGAATTATATAATATAGGAATCCATAGGAGGAATTTTAACATGAACAAAGCAGAGTTAGTTGCAGCAGTAGCTGAGAAGGCAGAGATTTCAAAGAAAGACGCTGAAGCAGCAGTTAAGGCATTCACAGATGTTGTTGCTGAGGAGCTGAAGAAGGGTGAGAAGATCCAGTTAGTTGGATTCGGTACTTTCGAGGTTTCTGAGAGAGCAGCAAGAGTTGGAAGAAACCCACAGACAAAGCAGGAAATCACAATCCCAGCTTCTAAGGCACCGAAGTTTAAAGCAGGTAAGGCTTTAAAGGATTCCCTGAACTAATTCTGGTGGAATATGTGGGAGAGCGTCATTGGACGCTCTCTTTTCTGTTATAAGGAGACCAGCTATGAAAAGTCAACCATAAATTAGCAAAAAATTTCTTTTTCAT
>ERZ1026940.505-NODE-505-length-13354-cov-5.490939_pt1 | contig 13354 bp, 6 predicted proteins | sample MGYA00519306_ERZ1026940 | MGnify/ENA primary metagenome ERZ1026940 (study PRJEB26926, sample SAMN06164613) | human gut metagenome | biome: ENVO:00009003; feature: ENVO:2100002; material: ENVO:00002003 | host: Homo sapiens | place: USA | collected 2012 ...
GGTCTCGTGGGCTCGGAGATGTGTATAAGAGACAGGCCTGCAAGTACCTGTAGGGCTGATCTGTAATGCAATAGGTGGTTCTCCTACCGAAGCATGGATCGATAGAAGAACATTGGAATATCAGTTCCCCGCCATTTTACGCAATTGGAAGCAAAATGATTTTATTCAGGACTGGGTGCGTGGGCGTGCGGCGCTGAATGTGAAAAAATCAACCGATAAACAACAACGCCATCCGTATGAACCTTGCTATTTGTATGAGTCGGGAATCCTTCCGTTAGAACACTTCCCGGTAAGAGGAATTATTTGGTATCAAGGAGAGTCGAACGCGCATAATAAGGAAGCGCATGAAAAATTATTCAACCTGTTGGTTCAAAGTTGGCGGAAGAATTGGAATGATGCGGAACTGCCTTTTTATTTTGTGCAGTTATCCAGTATAGACCGTCCTTCTTGGACTTGGTTCCGAGACAGTCAGCGTCGCCTCATGACTGAGATACCTCATACGGGCATGGCTGTCAGCTCGGACAGGGGAGATTCGCTGGATGTACATCCTAAGCAGAAAAAGGAAATAGGAGAGCGTTTGGCGGCGTGGGCGCTGAACCGTACGTATGGACATCGGAATGTCGTTCCCTCAGGACCGCTTTATAAATCGGTTTCATTTGCCCGGGGAGCTGCCTATGTTTCATTTGATTATGCCGATGGCTTGTGTACCTCCGATGGAAAACCGATCGGCACGTTTGAGGTGGCGGGTGAAGACGAATTGTTTTATCCGGCACAGGCAGTGGTCGAGGACGGTAAAATAAAAGTTTGGAGTAAGAAGGTCAAAGATCCGAAAATCGTTCGTTACGGATGGCAGCCTTTTACGCGTGCCAATCTGGTAAATGGCGCCGGTTTGCCTGCATCTACGTTCCGGACGGAATAGTATATAATTTAAATGAAGAAAAGATAGGTAAGATGAAGAAAACATTAAAAGTTTTGATGATGTTAGGATGCTTTCCGATGATGCTCAGTGCAAAGGAGTATAAGAAGTCAGAGAGTCTGAGTCTTGATAAGGGATGGGAGTTCGCCCAGGTCGGCCGGAATGAATGGTTGCCGGCTACGGTGCCCGGAACGGTACATCAGGATTTGATTTCTCATAATAAACTGCCCAATCCATTTTATGGGATGAATGAGCAAAAAGTGCAGTGGGTGGAGAATGAGGACTGGGTCTATAAAACTACTTTTAATGTGACAGATGAGCAACTCTCGCGGGATGCTGCCTTGTTGATTTTGGAAGGATTGGATACGTATGCGGATATTTACCTGAACGGCTCTTTGTTGGAACGTACGGACAATATGTTTGTCGGCTATACTCTTCCGGTAAAAGAGGTGTTGCGGAAGGGAGAAAACCATTTGCAGATTCTGTTTCATTCACCTGTCAAGCAAACGTTGCCCCAATGGGAAACCAATGGCTTTGATTATCCTGCTGATAATGACCATAGTGATAAGCGGGTCAGTATCTATAGCCGTAAAGCGCCTTACAGTTATGGCTGGGATTGGGGAATCCGATTGGTAACCAGTGGTATCTGGCGGCCTGTGACACTGACTTTTTATGATGTGGCACGCATTGATGATTACTATGTACGTCAGGCTTCGGTAACAAAAGATCTGGCGAAAGTTGAAAACCTCCTGACTGTAAACAGTGTTTCTGCAACTCCTCAGAAAGCGGAAGTAACCGTTGCTTATTCTTATAAGGAGGGTGAAAAGGTAACCGAACAGAAAGAGGTGACATTGCAGCCAGGAACAAACCATATTCTTCTTCCCATAGAGATACGGCAGCCTCATTTATGGATGCCTAATGGTTGGGGGGAACCTGCATTGTATGACTTTGAAGCCGTAATAAAGGTGGATGGTAAAGTGATAGCTTCTCAAAAAGAGCGTATCGGACTCCGTACAATAAAGGTGGTGAAAGAAAAAGACGATCAGGGAGAATCCTTCTATTTTGTAGTCAATGGTGAACCGATGTTTGCCAAAGGCGCGAATTTTATTCCGGATGATGCTTTGCTGCCTAACATTACTGAAGAACGTTACCGCCAGTTGTTCAAGGATGTGAAAGATGCCAATATGAATATGATTCGTGTATGGGGTGGAGGGATTTATGAGGATGATGCTTTTTACCAGGCGGCGGATGAGAATGGAATTTTAGTTTGGCAGGATTTTATTTTTGCCTGCACTACTTATCCGTCCGATCCTGCTTTTATGAAACGGGTAGAGGCCGAGGCGGAATATAATATCAAGCGTTTACGGAACCATGCCAGTCTGGCTATGTGGTGTGGAAATAATGAAATTTATGAAGGTATGCGTTACTGGGGATGGGATAAGAAATACACTGATCCCGGTATTATGGAAGGAATGAAGCAGGGTTATGACAAACTTTTCCGTGAGTTGTTGCCTCGTAAAGTAGCTGAACTTGATCCGGACCGTTTCTATATGCATGGTTCTCCGTACGAGGCCAATTGGGGACGTCCCGAAAGCTGGAAGATTGCCGACAGCCATAATTGGGGTATCTGGTATGGTCAGAAACCGTTTGAAAGTCTGGATACGGAAATTCCGCGTTTTATGAGTGAGTTTGGTTTTCAGGCATTTCCTGAAATGAAGACGATTGCTACTTTTGCCTCACCGGAAGATTATGCATTGGAATCGGAGGTGATGAATGCTCATCAAAAAGCCACTATCGGTAATTTCCTCATCAAGAAGACTATGGGACTGTATTATAAAGTACCTGAAGATTTCGATCAGTTGGTTTATATGGGTTTGGTTTTGCAGGGGGTAGGAGTGCGCCAGGGTTTGGAAGCCCATCGTCGTAACCGTCCCTATTGTATGGGGACTTTATATTGGCAGCTGAATGACAGCTGGCCGGTCGTTTCCTGGTCGAGCATTGATTATTATGGCAATTGGAAAGCGTTGCATTATCAGGCAAAAAGAGCTTTTGCTCCGGTATTGGTAGATGCTGTCAAGGAAGGGGAGGATTTGAATATTTATGTTATGTCGGACAAGCTGGAAGCGGATAAAGAGGTGACTTTATTGTTGCGTGTGATGGATTTTAATGGAAAAGTTCTGACTAAAAAGAGTATCAAGGGCGAGGTTCCGGCTAATGCTTCCACCTTATATTATAAGGAACCTTATGCGGGTATAACAACAAGTCCTCAAAATACTTTTCTTCTAATGACATTAAAAAACAAGAAAGGTGAGGTTTTATCCGAAGAAATTTATTACTTTAACCACGCAAAAGATCAGGAGCTACCGAAGACCGAGATCCGCTATAAAGTGAAGCCGATGGATGGAAAATATGAAGTGACTCTGTCTGCCAGACAGCTGGCCAGGGATGTGTTCATAGAGATTCCTGTTCAAGGTGCGAAATTTACTGATAACTTCTTTGACTTGTTGCCGGGACAGACAAAGAAAGTGATTATTACTTCAGATAAACTGAAGAAGAATGAAAAGGTTGATATAACTATCAAGCAATTAAGTGATACTAACTAATCAATTAATATCTATTATGAAAACTTTAATGGGCCTTGCAGGGCTGACAATGGCAGGTTTTATGCTTTTATCCTGTAACACAGAAGTAAAAGAAGCAAATTATCAGATAATTCCGTTACCGCAGGAAATTTCGGTAATGGATCAGGCTGCTCCGTTCATTTTGTCAAATGGAACTAAGATAATGTATCCGGAAGGCAATGAAAAGATGCAAAAGAACGCTGAATTTCTGGCAAGTTATATCAAAGATCTTACCGGAAAGTCATTGGCTGTACAAGCTGGCACAGATGGCAAGGGGATAATCCTGCAATTGGGTGGAAATGCTAAAAATCCTGAAGGATACCAGTTGAAGGTAACCAGCGACCAAGTGGTTATTTCCGGACCTACGGAAGCCGGAGTATTTTATGGCATCCAGACTTTGCGTAAATCTATTCCGGTGGCACAAGGAGTGGATATCGCTTTACCGGCGGTTGAAATCAATGACTATCCTCGTTTCTCTTACCGTGGTGCTCATTTGGATGTTTCCCGTCATTTCTTCCCGGTTGATTCGGTAAAGCGTTTTATAGATATGTTGGCTTTACATAATATGAATCGTTTTCATTGGCATCTTACAGATGATCAAGGTTGGAGAATTGAAATCAAAGGTCTTCCTGAATTGACGGAGGTGGGTTCTAAGAGAACGGAAACCGTTATCGGTCATAACTCGGGAAAATATGATGGAAAGCCTTATGGTGGCTTCTTCACACAGGAAGAAGCAAAAGAAATTGTAGCTTATGCTGCCGAACGTCATATCACGGTTATTCCTGAAATAGATTTGCCGGGGCACATGCAAGCGGCATTGACTGCATATCCTAACTTAGGCTGTACAGGTGGTCCGTACGAAGTATGGAAAATCTGGGGAGTATCGGAAGATGTGCTTTGTGCAGGAAATGATGAAACCTTGAAATTCATAGATGATGTATTGGGAGAAATTATTCAGATTTTCCCGTCAGAATATATTCATGTGGGTGGTGATGAATGTCCTAAAGTGCGTTGGACAAAATGTCCAAAGTGCCAGGATCGTATCAAAGCTTTAGGTATTAAGGCTGACAAGAACCACACGGCAGAGGAAAAATTACAGAGCTTCATTATCAATCATGCGGAAAAATTCTTGAATGACCACGGACGTCAGATTATTGGCTGGGATGAAATTCTGGAAGGCGGGTTGGCTCCTAATGCTACTGTCATGTCATGGCGTGGTGAAGGTGGCGGTATTGAGGCTGCCAAGCAGAAGCATGATGTTATTATGTCACCGAATACTTATTTGTATTTTGACTATTATCAGAGCAAGGATGTGGAACAGGAACCGGAAGCCATTGGCGGTTACTTACCTTTAGAACGTGTGTATAGTTATGAACCTATGCCGGCATCACTGACACCGGAGGAACAGAAATATATTAAAGGTGTACAGGCTAATTTGTGGACTGAGTATATTCCTACATTTAGTCAGGTGGAATATATGGAATTACCACGTATGGCCGCTTTGGCAGATATTCAATGGACAAATCCTGAACATAAGGATTATCAGGATTTCTTGCAGCGTTTGGTACGTATGGTGAAGATATATGATGTATATCAGTATAATTATGCCAAGCACGTGTTTGATGTGACTGCCCGGTTTGAGCCTAATGCGGAAACTGGTACGGTGGATGTTACTTTGTCTACTGTAGACAACTGTCCGGTATATTATACATTGGATGGCACAGATCCCACTACCGCTTCACAGCTTTATACAGAACCGGTGAAGATCAATACAAATTGCACGTTTAAGGCTATGGCTGTCCGTCCTACAGGCAATAGTCGTATTGTGAAAGAAGACATTGCGTTCAGCAAATCGACTTCAAAGAAAATAACAGCTCTACAACCTGTGAACAAGCAATATGAATTTGCCGGTATCTCTACCTTGGTGGATGGTTTGAAAGGAAATAGAAATTATAAGACAGGACGTTGGATTGCTTTTTATAAGAATGATATGGAAGCCGTGATTGATTTCGGGCAGCCGGCTGATTTCAGCAAAGTGACACTTACTACAAATGTGGAGAAGGGTGACTGGATATTTGACGCGCGTTCCATCAGTGTCGCTGTTTCAGAAGACGGTGAGAATTTCAAGCAAGTAGCTTCGGAAGAATATCCGGCGATGACTTTGGATAATCCGAACCAATTGTATGAACATGCATTGAGCTTTGAACCTGTACAGGCACGTTATCTGAAAGTATTGGCAAAGCCGGAATACAGTATTCCTTCTTGGCATGGAGGTAAAGGAAATCCTGCTTTCCTGTTTGTAGATGAAATTACAGTAGATTAATTGTAGTAATCAGTGCGGGGGTTGCGTGGCGTTTCTCCTGAAAGATGGCTGCGCAACCCTGCTTATAAAGAATTTATAAACTTCACCATGAAAACATGATCAGGAAAATAATATATGGCGTTTATGCGATAATGGGCATGATGACAATGACTGCTTGTGGCAGCCGCCCGGATGCTTATGAAATATCTCTTGAGAAAATGCAGGGATTTCCTACGGAGGATGCTGGTTTTCTTAAGGGAGTTTCTGCATTATATGCGGGAGTGATTGATGGAAATTTATTAATAGCCGGAGGTTGTAATTTTCCCGATACACCGGCGGCCGATGGCGGGAAAAAAGTCTTTTACCCAGATGTATATATAACCTCTTTGTCAAATGATACGGCTTTTGAGTGGAAAAAAATAGGCCAACTGCCTCAGGCAGCAGCTTATGGAGTCACTATTTCTACTGAAAAAGGGTTAATTTGTGTTGGAGGAGCTACAGCAACCCATAGCCTGTCTGATGTTTTTCTTTTATCTTTGCAAAAAGACGTTTTGAAAAAGGATACGTTACCATCCTTACCTGCAACTATAGATAATATGGCAGGTGCATTAGTAGGACATTCACTATATATTGTCGGGGGAAATGTAAATGGCATTCCGTCCTCGGCCATGTACATGCTTGATCTGTTGGATTTGTCTGGAGGATGGAAAAAAGAAACAGATATTCCGGGTGAACCCAGAGTACAACCTGTTTGCGTGGCGCAAGACGGAAAACTTTATATATGGGGTGGCTTTGCCCCGGCTATTGAAGGGCACCAGGCTTCTTTATCGGTAGATGGATATATGTATTCTCCGGAAACGAAAGAATGGTCATCGGTTGCCACTCCGTGTGATGCAGAAGGTAATGAGATCTCTTTAGGTGGTGGAATGGGAACCTCTTTTGGCGAGGGGATGATATTGTGTGCCGGAGGAGTTGATAAGGATATATTCTTAAAGGCTCTCCAAGGTATTTATGCGGGAAAAGAATATTTGTCACATCCTGTAGAGTGGTATCGGTTTAACAGAAATCTGCTGCTCTATCATCCACAGACGAATAAATGGACTACATTAGGCGAATATGAGCAAGGTGCGCGTGCCGGAGCTGTAATAGTTTCTCAGGACGGATTCCATTACATTATTAATGGAGAACTGAAACCGGGCATTCGTACCAATGAAATTAATAGAATTAAAGAAAATAGAAGATGAGAAAATTGATTATATTGGCAGGAGCTGCATTGGGCTTGTTGTTTGCAAGTTGCACAAAGGAAGAGCAACGCACACTTTCTGTTATTCCTGCACCATTGAAGGTGGAATTGCAACAGGGAGTGTTTCCTCTGAATCCGGAAACAGGATTGTATATAGATGCGTCCGAAGGAGATAAAAAGATTTTGAAGGATTATTTGGCGGCTTCTTTCATGAAGCTGAAACCGGTAGCGGCAGAAGAGGGACATACTATTGTCTTGAAGCAAGTGGCTCAATTGCCGGAGGTAAACTCTTCCGAGGGGTATGTTCTGACGGTAACTCCTGATCAGGTACTTATTCGTGCGACTTCCGGAGCAGGACTATTCTATGGAGTTCAGACTATGCTGCAAATGGCTGATGAAAAAGGATTGCCGGTAGGAGTCATTACAGACGAGCCCCGTTTTGCTTATCGTGGCTTTATGATGGATGTTTCCCGTCATTTTTTCAACAAGGAATTTATAAAAAAGCAGATGGATGCTTTGGCATATTATAAATTGAACCGTTTGCATCTGCATCTTACTGACGCTGCGGGCTGGCGTATTGAAATAAAAAAATATCCCCGTCTGACAGAATTTGCGGCATGGCGTGAGTTTCCTACATGGAAAGAATGGTGGAATAACGGACGACGGTATGAAGAAGAAGGTAGTAAAGATGCTCACGGAGGTTATTATACTCAAGATGATATCCGTGAACTGGTGGCATACGCTCAGGAACGTTTTATTACTGTTATTCCTGAGATAGAGATGCCTGCACATTCGGAAGAAGTACTGACTGCTTATCCCGAGTTGTCTTGTACACACGAACCTTACAAACAAGCCGATTTCTGTGTCGGTAATGAAAAGACTTTTGAGTTTCTGGAAAATGTGCTGACAGAGGTGATGGAACTTTTCCCGTCCGAATATATTCATATAGGAGGGGATGAGGCCGGTAAAGCCTCATGGCCCACTTGCAAACTGTGTCAGGCACGTATGAAAAAAGAGGGCTTGAAAGATGTGAACGAGTTACAGAGTTATCTGATTCATCGTATCGAGGTCTTTTTGAATGCCCACGGACGTAAATTATTGGGTTGGGATGAAATATTGGAAGGTGGTTTGGCGCCTAATGCTACTGTCATGTCATGGCGTGGCACGGAAGGGGGAATGAAAGCGGTTGATTCCGGCCACATGGCTATTATGAGTCCGGGTGAGTTCTGCTATTTTGATTCTTATCAGGATGCTCCTGATTCCCAGCCGGAAGCAATAGGAGGGTATCTGCCTTTGGCCAAAGTTTATTCATTTAATCCTGTACCCGATACTTTGAGTGCGGATAAAGTCCAGTTAGTGTATGGAGTACAAGCTAATTTATTCACAGAATATATTCCGACTCCGGAACATGCGGAAATGATGATTTATCCTCGTATTCTTGCGTTGGCGGAAGTTGCTTGGAGTGATCCTTCTGTGAAGAACTATGATGATTTTCATGCTCGCGCATTGAAAGAGGTAGAGGCATTGAAAGCTGAAGGATACCATCCTTTCGATTTGAAAAATGAGATAGGAAATCGTCCGGGAGCGGATCAGCCCATACAACACTTGGCAGTAGGTAAGAAAGTGACTTACGGACCGGATGCCGCTTATTATCCCGGCTATTCGGCCGGTGGTGATAGTGCCTTGGTAGATGGGGTGATTGGAGGCTGGACTTATGGTGACAAGCGCTGGCAAGGTTTCATAGACAAAAAAAGAATGGATGTGACCATTGATATGGAAAAAGAAACAGAAATTCATTCTGTTGGAGCAGACTTTATGCAGGTGTGTGGACCTGAAGTCTTTATGCCTTCAGAAGTAATCATTTCCGTTTCTAATGATGGTAAGGAGTTTACGGAACTGAAGCGCATGGAACACAAAGTAGTGAAGGATGACAAGGTGACTTTCACCAACTTTGGTTGGGAAGGAAATGCCAAAGCACGTTACATACGTTATCAGGCATCTTCGGGTGAATTCGGAGGTTTCTTGTTTACAGATGAAATTGTAGTGAAATAATAGAACCTATATAAACAACAAATAGCATGAAGAAACAAATTTTGTTATCGGCTGTTCTGATTTGTATCTCAGTTTTTTCTGCGGCAGCACAGAAAGAGCCGGTAGATTATGTAAACCCTTTTGTGGGTACTACTAATTACGGTACGACAAATCCCGGAGCATTAACTCCTCATGGAATGATGTCGGTGACTCCTTTCAATGTGATGGGAGTTCCCGAAGGGGATAAGGATAAAGATAAGCAATGGTGGTCCACTCCATACGAATTCAATAATAAATATCTTACCGGTTTTGCGCACGTTAACCTTAGCGGGGTAGGCTGTCCGGAATTGGGGTCATTGTTATTGATGCCTACCACCGGCAAACTGGATGTGGATTATCATAATTATGGAAGTTTCTATCAAGGTGAGACTGCAAATCCGGGTTATTATACCAATATACTGGATAAATACAATGTGAAATGTGAACTGACTGCCACCCCACGTACCAGTATGGCACGCTTTACTTTTCCTGCCGGACAAAGCAATATCTTGTTGAATCTGGGAGAGGGATTGACCAATGAGAGTGGTGCTACCGTTCGTTTTGTAAACGACCGTGAGATTGAAGGTACCAAGTTGTTGGGAACTTTCTGTTACAATCCTCAGGCAGTATTTCCCATCTATTTTGTAATGCGTATCAACAAAGTACCGGCAAAACGCGGTTATTGGAAAATGATGCGTCCGATGGGTGTGGAGGCGCAATGGGACGATACAGCCGGTAAATACAAACTCTATACTGCTTATACAAAAGAAATAAGCGGAGATGATATAGGAGTGTGGTTTACTTACGATACTACGGCGGAAGAAGTGATTGAGGTCAGTATGGGCGTATCTTTTGTCAGCATTGAGAATGCTCGTCTGAATTTGGAAAAAGAACAGCCTTTCGGCACAACATTCGACAAACTGCGTGCGGAGGCCCGTAAGAGATGGAACGATGATCTTTCCCGTATCAAGGTAGAAGGTGGCACGGAAGAACAAAAGGGAGTATTCTATACCGCTATGTATCATACCATGATTCATCCTAATATTTTGCAGGACGTAAGCGGACAATATCCACAAATGGAGGGAGACAAGATTCTGACCACCAACCGTAACCGTTATACGGTATTCTCATTGTGGGATACTTATCGTAACTACCATCAGTTGATGACTTTGGTCTATCCGGAACGTCAGATGGATATGATACATACTATGATGGGTATGTATAAGGAACACGGATGGTTCCCGAAATGGGAATTATATGGTCGTGAAACATTGACTATGGAAGGTGACCCCTCTATTCCTGTTCTGGTAGACAGTTGGATGAAGGGATTGCAAGACTTTGACATTGACGAAGCTTATAAGGGAATGTATAAGTCGGCCACTACTCCGGGCAAGGATAATCTGATGCGTCCGGATAATGACGATTATATGTCCAAAGGGTATGTGCCGATGGAAAGCCAGTATGACAACTCGGTTTCTCATGCTTTGGAATATTATGTTGCCGACTATGCGCTGTCCACTTTGGCAGAGGCTCTAGGTAAAAAGGAAGATGCGAAACTGTTCCGCAAACGTTCTATGGGGTATAAGAATTATTATAGCAAGGATTTCGGAACTTTGCGTCCTATCACCAAGGAAGGTAAGTTCTATGAACCGTTTGACCCGAAAGAAGGAGCGAATTTTGCACCTAGTCCCGGTTTCCACGAAGGTAACGCATGGAATTACACTTTCTTTGTTCCTCATGATATCAATGGACTGGTGAAACTGATGGGAGGTGATAAGAAATTTGTCGATAAGCTGCAAAGCGTGTTCGATGAAGGAAATTATGATCCGGCTAATGAACCCGATATAGCTTATCCTTACCTGTTCAGTCGTTTCAAGGGTGAAGAATGGCGTACACAGAAATTGGTGAAGGAATTGCTGGCTAAGTATTTCACAACTAAGCCGGATGGAATTCCTGGCAATGATGATACGGGTACGATGTCTGCATGGGCTATATTCAGTATGATGGGATTCTATCCGGATTGTCCGGGTGTGCCCGAATATACATTGACTACTCCTACTTTTGATAAAGTGACCGTTCAGCTTGATCCTAACTATTGGGGCAAGAAAGAATTGGTTATCAAGAAAGAAGGACAAGGGGATTATATAAAGGAAATCAGACTGGGCAATAAGAAACTTAATAAATATTTGATTTCGCATGATGATTTGATCAAGGCAGGTGAAATTACTTTTATAGTAACAGAAAATCCTAATAAGAAATAACTATGAATACGAAACGATTTTTGTGTGCTGCGTTAGGAGCTGTTTGTTGTTTTGCTTTTATGCAAGCGCAGGTACGTACAGAGCAGACTTTCGAAAAAGGGTGGAAATTTACGCGTGAAGATAATGCGGAATTTGCCAATCCCGGTTATAATGACAGTAAATGGCAGAACGTCACCGTTCCTCATGATTGGGCGATTTATGGTCCGTTCAGTATCAATAACGACAAGCAGGAAATGGCTATCACTCAGGATGGACAGACAGAGGCTCTGGAACATGCCGGCCGTACCGGAGGTCTTCCATTTGTAGGAACCGGATGGTATCGCCTGAACTTTGATGCTCCCGGTTTTGAAAAAGGCAAGAAGGCTACTTTGATATTTGACGGAGCAATGAGCCATGCCCGTGTCTATGTGAACGGGCAGGAGGCAGGCTATTGGCCATACGGTTATAATTCCTTTTATGTGGATGCGACCCCTTATCTGAAACCGGGTGAGAAGAACGAGCTGGCAGTCCGTTTGGAAAACGAGCCTGAATCATCACGTTGGTATCCGGGGGCCGGTTTGTACCGCAATGTTCATCTGGTAATCAATGAAGATGCGCATATCCCGACATGGGGGACGTATGCTACCACTCCCGTGGTGACAGACAAATATGCAAAAGTGTCTTTGAAAACTTCTTTGGTTAGCCCCAAAGGAGCCAATAAGGATAATTACCGTATTGTGACGCAGATTAAGGATAAAAACGGCAAAGTGGTTGCTACCGGGGAAAACAAGTTGAGTGTTTTTGACAATACTTTGTTTGAACAGGAGTTTGCAGTAGCCAATCCTGAGTTATGGAGTCCTGAAACTCCGGTTCTTTATACGGCTGAATCCAAAGTATATGAAGGGAATACCTTGAAAGACGAATATACCACTCGTTTTGGTATCCGTACCTTGGAGATTATCCCCGACAAGGGTTTCTTTCTGAATGGAAAATTGACCAAATTCAAAGGAGTATGTAACCATCATGACTTGGGCCCGTTAGGAGGTGCTGTAAATGATGCCGCTATCCGTCGTCAGATTCGTATTCTGAAAGATATGGGTTGTAATGCAATCCGTACTTCTCATAATATGCCGGCTCCCGAACTGGTGGAGGCTTGTGACGAGATGGGTATGATGGTGATGGCGGAATCCTTCGACGAATGGAAATCGGCAAAGATGGCCAATGGATATCATAAAGTATTTGATGAATGGGTGGATAAGGATTTGACGAATCTGATTCGTCACTATCGTAATAACCCAAGTATTGTGATGTGGTGTACAGGTAATGAAGTACCTGATCAGTGGAGCGGCAGTAACGGTCCGAAACTCTCGCGTATGTTGCAGGATATTTGCCATCGTGAAGACCCCACCCGCCCTGTAACACAAGGTATGGATGCGCCCGATGCCGTGGTAAACAATAATATGGCTGCCGTTATGGATGTGGCCGGTTTCAATTATCGTCCCCATAAATATCCTGAAAACTATAAGAAGTTGCCTCAGCAGATTATTTTAGGTAGTGAAACAGCTTCTACAGTAAGTTCGCGTGGTGTCTATAAATTCCCCGTTGTCCGTCAGGCTATGAAGAAATATGACGATCATCAGTCTTCTTCTTACGATGTGGAACATTGTGGTTGGTCCAATTTGCCGGAAGACGACTGGATTTGGCACGAGGATAACGCATGGGGGATCGGAGAGTTCGTATGGACGGGCTTCGATTATCTGGGCGAACCGACTCCTTATTATACTGACTGGCCCAGCCATTCTTCTTTGTTCGGTATAATCGACCTGGCCGGATTGCCCAAAGACCGTTACTATTTGTACCGCAGCCATTGGAACAAAGATGAAGAGACACTGCACATTCTTCCTCATTGGACATGGCCGGGACGTGAAGGAGAAGTGACCCCGATCTTTGTCTATACCAATT
>ERZ1026940.514-NODE-514-length-13081-cov-7.146783_pt1 | contig 13081 bp, 5 predicted proteins | sample MGYA00519306_ERZ1026940 | MGnify/ENA primary metagenome ERZ1026940 (study PRJEB26926, sample SAMN06164613) | human gut metagenome | biome: ENVO:00009003; feature: ENVO:2100002; material: ENVO:00002003 | host: Homo sapiens | place: USA | collected 2012 ...
ATTCCCGGACGTCACAAGGAAGTGCCGGTCATTGAGAGTGAGAAAGGGTTGAACCATCGTATTTACTATGTTACGACGAAGGATTTTAATACATTTTCTGAAACCAAACTGTTCTTTAATCCTGATTTTAGTGTGATTGATGCAGCTATTGTACGCGATCCGGTGATGAAAGACTTGATTATGGTGGTGAAGAATGAAAACTCGTTGCCGGCAGAGAAGAATTTGAGAATAACACGGACAACACGAATAGAGGATGGATTTCTTACTACTGTTTCTCCTTCTATTACAGGAGATTATTGGTGCGAGGGACCTGCGCCACTTTTTGTAGATGATGTTCTTTATGTCTATTTTGATAAATACCGTAATCATCAATATGGAGCAGTTTGCAGTCGTGATCATGGAAAGACGTGGGAAGATGTGTCTGATCGTGTATCTTTTCCAAAAGGAATCCGTCACGGAACCGCTTTTACCGTAGAGAAGGCTGTACTTGATAAATTGCTTCGTATCCATAACTTTAATCCTCTTGTTCCGGATAATATTGCTGATCCTTCTTTATCCAAATTTGGTGATACTTATTATCTTTATGGTACTACTGATATTGATAAAGGGTTGTCACAAGCAGGTACTCCTGTGGTATGGAAATCTAAAGATTTTGTAAACTGGAGTTTTGACGGGTCACATATTGTGGGATTCGATTGGCATAAAGGACATGAATATGTCAATGCTAAAGGAGAGAAAAAGACGGGATATTTTCGTTATTGGGCACCCGGTAGAGTAGTGGAGAAGAATGGTGAATATTATCTTTATACCACTTTTGTAAAACCGGATGAGAATGCACGTACCTATGTGCTGAAGTCCGACCGTCCCGAAGGTCCTTTCCTTTTTGCCGGACGTAATTCTATATCTTCTCATTCTTTGGATGGGTTTGATCAATCTTGTATTGCTCCGGATATAGATGGGGAACCTTTTGTGGATGATGATGGAACTGCTTATTTATTCTGGCGCCGCCGGATGGCTGCCCGTATGACTGACGATTGGCAGCATTTAACCGGTGATACTATTGTGATGAGTACAGCTCGTCAAGGGTATTCGGAAGGGCCGGTTATGTTTAAACGTAAAGGTATTTATTATTACATTTATACTTTGAGAGGGAATCAGAATTATGTAAATGCTTACATGATGAGCCGGCAGTCCCCTTTGTCGGGCTTTGAAAAGCCCGAAGGCAATGATATTTTTCTTTTTTCATCCATTGCCAATAATGTTTGGGGGCCGGGACATGGAAATGTATTTTATAATGAAGAAACAGACGATTATATTTTCGTATATTTGGAGTACGGTGACGGAGGAACTACCCGCCAAGTATATGCTAATCGGATGGAATTTAATGAGGATGGCACTATAAAGACACTTGTTCCTGATGAAAAGGGAGTTGGTTACTTGGCTGTCAGCCAGGAACAGCGCGAAAATAAGGCGCTGAAAGCTTCTTTCAGTGCATCCAGCGTACGTTCTCCCTGTACTTCTAAGGTTGAAATAGAAACTCAGCCTAATTGTCCTTTGGCTGATAAAACTTCGCTTGTCAAGGTGGAACGCACACATATATATCACCCTGGAAATGCAGGCGACCAGTCTAATGGAACACGCTGGATGGCAGAAACAAATGATGATCATCCTTGGCTGATGGTGGATTTGGGTGAAGCCATGCAAGTAACGGAGTGTCAATTTGCCTTTGTACACCCTGCTGAAGGTCATGCCTGGCATCTCGAAAAATCCAATGATGGCACTAATTGGCAACCTTGTGCCGAAGTAAAAGAGGTGAAGGCATGTTCACCTCATGTGGCAACGGTGGGAGATAAAGTACGTTATTTGCGTTTGCACATAGATAAAGGTGCAGCCGGATTATGGGAATGGAAAATCTATTAAATTACTATTTTATCATGAAAAAACGATTTGTGACCGTTCTTTTGGCTTGTTCTTTGGCCGGAGGACTTTTTGCACAACAGCCTTGGTTTAAAGACAAGGATTTGACCTTGACCGGTGCTTATTATTATCCTGAGCATTGGGATGAGAGTCAATGGGAGAGAGATTTTAAACAGATGCACGATTTGGGTTTTGAATTCACCCATTTCGCGGAATTTGCTTGGGCGCAATTGGAACCGGAAGAGGGAAAATATGATTTTGCCTGGTTGGATAAAGCGGTGGCTTTGGCTGCCAAATATGATTTGAAAGTCATTATGTGTACTTCTACGGCAACTCCACCGGTATGGCTGAGCCGTAAATACCCTGAAATTTTGATTAAAAATGAAAATGGTACCGTGCTTGATCACGGAGCACGTCAACATGCTTCTTTTGCTTCTCCCGTTTATAGAGAACTGGCTTATAAAATGATAGAGAAGTTAGCTCAGCATTATGGAAATGATTCCAGAATAATCGGCTGGCAGCTCGATAATGAGCCGGCCGTACAATTTGATTATAATCCGAAAGCCGAACTGGCTTTCCGGGATTTTTTGCGTGAAAAATATCATCATGACATTCAAGCATTGAATGATGCCTGGGGAACGGCTTTTTGGAGTGAGGTTTATTCTTCTTTTGATGAAATAACTCTTCCTAAAACTGCCCAGATGTTTATGAATCATCATCAGATTTTGGATTACCGCCGTTTCGCTGCCAGTCAGACAAACGACTTTTTGAATGAACAATGTTTGTTGATAAAAAAATATGCAAAGAATCAATGGGTGACTACTAACTATATTCCTAATTATGAGGAAGGACATATAGGTGGCAGCCCTGCACTTGATTTTCAAAGTTATACTCGCTATATGGTGTATGGAGACAATGAAGGTATCGGCCGCCGCGGATATCGAGTGGGAAATCCGTTGCGTATTGCTTTTGCCAATGACTTTTTCAGACCCATCCAAGGTACTTATGGAGTAATGGAACTTCAGCCTGGACAGGTGAATTGGGGGAGCATTAATCCGCAACCGCTGCCCGGGGCTGTCCGTTTATGGATGTGGAGCGTATTTGCCGGTGGAGGCGACTTTATCTGTACTTATCGTTATCGCCAGCCTCTGTATGGCACGGAACAATATCACTATGGCATTGTAGGTACAGACGGAACAACGGTAACTCCCGGTGGACGAGAATATGAGCAGTTCATGAAAGAAATCAAACAACTGCGGGGACAGGTTGCTGCTCGTGAGGTGAAACCGGCCGATTATTTGGCGCGTCGTACTGCCATTCTTTTTAATCATGAAAATTCATGGAGCATTGAGCGCCAGAAGCAAAATCGTACATGGAATACATTGGGGCATATTGAGAAATATTATCGCACGTTGAAATCTTTTGGCGCGCCCGTAGATTTTATCAATGAAAGCAAGGAGTTCTCCTCTTATCCTGTGATCATAGCTCCGGCTTATCAATTGGTTGACAAGGCATTGGTAGATAGATGGACTGATTATGTAAAGAAGGGTGGTAATTTGGTCTTAACTTGCCGTACAGCCCAAAAAGATCGCCATGGACGTTTACCCGAAGCTCCTTTTGGTTCCATGATTAATGAACTGACCGGTAATGAAATGGAGTTTTATGATTTATTACTTCCTGAAGAACCTGGCAAATTACGGATGGATGGAAAAGAATATACATGGAATACTTGGGGGGAGATATTGAAACCGGGTAAGGATTCACAAGTATGGGCTACTTATACACAGGAATTTTATGAAGGAAAATCGGCAGTCACTACTCATAAGTTGGGAAAAGGTACTGTTACTTACGTGGGAGTGGATAGTACGGACGGATTATTGGAGAAAGATATTTTGAAGAAACTATATGCGCAATTGAATATTCCTGTGATGGATTTACCATATGGTGTTACTTTAGAGTACCGCAATGGTATGGGGATTGTACTGAATTATACAGATAAACCTTATAAATTCGTACTTCCTTCGGGAACCAAAGTGTTGATAGGAGAGCCGGTAATTCCTACAGCAGGAGTATTGGTCTTTTCTATTACTGATTGAAAATGTATGATTGATAGAACAAAAAGGAGCGGCTTCACAGTCGCTCCTTTTTACTTAACCTAAATCTAACCTTTAAATCATAGTCTATGAAAAATCGATTCACTAACCAATCATATTATTAATTTAATTTGTAAACTTCACTTCCGGCAAGCAGGAAACATCCTACTCCAAAATCTTCAAAATCGGGTACTTTGTCGTATGTGACAGGTTGACTGTCTTTCGGTTCTTTTCCGGTTCCTTGTACAAGTCCTAGGAAGCCGTTAGGGTGAACGGCATCTTTCACCATAGCATTCCATGCTTCCAACAAGACTGGCAGGTATTCTTTTCTGTCCAACAGTCCGTTACGTACCCCCCATGCCATGCCATATACAAATAAAGCGGTGCCACTGGTTTCTTTACCTCCGAAGTTTGATTCGTCATGCATACTTACATTCCAAAAACCATCTGTGCGTTGGCAATTTTTGATAGCTTTACTCATGGTCAGGAAATCATTGATATAGTCGGCACGATGTTTTTCATTAGTAGGAATTTCATCCAGTACACGTACCAGTGCTGCATATACCCATCCATTGCCACGACTCCAATAGCAATTCTTACCGTTAGGTTCTTTGTAGGGGGGATCAAAGTCTTGGTCTCTCCACCATAAACCTTCTTTTGAGTTGTACATGCCATTCTCACCATGTTTATTACGGGTATATTCATACATATCCCACATTTTGTCGAAATATTTTTGTTCTCCGGTCAATTTCCCAAGTTTGGCAAATACAGGCATTCCCATTTGGATGGCGTCAATCCACCACCAATCATTTACTTGAGGAGTGTTGACCAGCATATCTATATTAGCTTTGACCTTACGGATTCTTTCCGGATCGGGACAAATGTTATATAAGTCAATGTAAGTCTGGCTGGCACAGTAATCATCAGCATTGCGAGTGGTGGTACCGTTGCGAAATCCCCATTCGTGGTAATTTGACCAATCGACAGCATATTTATAATATTCATCGCGTGGATAAACGGAGTAAAGAGCCATTAATCCTTCATAATATACTCCGCGTGTCCAGATATTACTAGGACGCGTTACATTTTTTACAAAAGAAGGAGTACGATAATCGGCATACTTCTTCATGAAGTAATTATTGACTTTTATAACAGTCTTCAACGTTTCTTTTTTGTCCGGCAAGTCTTGTGCTTTTACAACTCCAAAACCTAATGCGACAAAAAAGAATGATAGTATTAATTTTTTCTTCATCATGTTGTTTTAGTGTTTTAATGGTAGCGCAAAAATAGGATGGTCTGGGATTTTCTACAATGGAAATGTGTACATCTTCCTTGAATATTATGCATGTGTACGCATTTCGAGTGTGTTTTTTATTTATCGGTGTTCTTATTGGGCTATTTGTCTTTATTTGCAGATCGTTCATAAATCTTTTCCCCTTCTTTTATCTCTAGTTCCAAACCTTTAAAATTAACATTGGCCACATTTGAGATACTTAATCCTTTTTGAGCTTTGATATGGCAATTCTCAAAAAAGAATGTATCATTTCCGAATGGAGCCTCTTTAAAACCATACATGGTTCCTGCTGATTGTGCTTCTCCATTTATATTCTTGAAATGGATATTGCGCAAACGGGTCAACGGATAATGTGCAGGTGAAAGCGGAGGAACCATACGCCATTCCATATTGATATCAAAGATACTGCGTGCTCCTCTGATGGTAATATCTTCAAAAGTGATATTTTCTACTATCCCGCCGCGGCTGGGCTGACTTTTAAAGCGTAAGGGGCTCCAATTTTCGTTATCCATCAGGCAGGAACGTATGGTCACATTGCGTATGTCGCCTGATATTTCACTGCCCATAGCCACTCCACCATGACCGTATGCGAAATGACAGTTCTCTATCAGAATGTTTTCACTGGGACGTCCTACTCTGCGTCCGTCCTCGTCTCGTCCGGATTTGATGGAGATACAGTCATCATGCGCCTCAATGCGGGTGGAAGTAATCAGTATATCATTGGACGAATCAATATCTATGCCATCGGAACTGGGTATATATTCCAATGCGCGGATATCGATTCCATCTATAGTGAATCCGTTTGTGTAAAGTACATGAAGACACCATGAGGCTTGATTTATCATTTTTAAGCCGGAAATCTTGCCTCCCGGGCAATCTGTGAAACATAACAGTCTGGGGCGCCCGGAGTTTCCGAATGGAATCTTTTTCCATTCTACTCCTTTACCATCAATAACTCCTTCACCATAAACTTTAACTCCGTCTGAATGGTCGAAATTCAAGAAAGCACATCGCCACCTTTTTTCTATGCCTTCAAAACGGGTAGGGATGACAGGAAATTCATTGGGGTCGACAGTGCTGATTAGTTTGGCGTTTTTTTCTATACGTAAATCTACACCACGTGGGAAGAATAGAGCGCCGCTTAGATACTCCCCGGCAGGAATAACTATCGTTCCGCCTCCATTGTGAGCTGCTTCATTAATGATACGTTGTAAAGTGGCTGTTTCCGAATAGCCATTTCCTTTTACGCCATATTCTTTAATGTTATATTCTCTATTGCTTTTTCCGATAGATATGAGCTTGCTTTCCCATGCTTCCAGTTTAATGGTCAACCGGGTGCGGTTATTGACAATTGCTGCATTTATCGGTTGGAGTGTGCCATCTGTTGCATTCCATTCTTTTACAACTCCTACTTTATCAAAGTCTGCTGTAAATTCTGTAGCTTTATTCCCTTCATTGAATATGAAGTAGAGGTCGCCATCGGGCATTACTCTGCGTGTGTAGCGGATAGAATCATTGTCAGGTGAAATGATTTTCATTTCTGGTTCCGGAAGGGAAGAGCTTACATGTGCTGTCCATCTGGTGGATGGCTCAATCCTGCTGTTGGTTAAATCTGATAGGGAACCGGGAGCAGTGAAACTTTTGTCAATGAAAGAAGTAGGCTTCCTTCCCCAAAACAGGACCTTTCCTCCACGTGAGGAAAATGTTTCTATTACTTTCCAGGCTGATGCGGAAAGAACATCTGATGATGGGATAATCAATGTTTCATATCTTTGACCGCTTTTATTTTCCAGATAGCCGGGACCTATGGTCAGTGCTTCCGTAAAAGCATCATCGTTTATGTAGTCAAAATCTCGTTGATGAGTTAACAGCTGTTGGGTAAGAGTGACGATATCCTTATAAACTTCATTGTTACCCAGCCACATAGTAGATGTGGGGTAATACATGGCAATCCGTGCTCCCGGCTTCCCCTGGCTCATTAGGTAAGTAGTGCGATTTGTATATTCATTCAGGCCTTTCATACCAGGATCACTCATCCAATTGCGATGTTTGGATCCTGCCAGCCAGAACATGAATTCAAAGAAGTTAATCCCACGGGCAATTTGATGATCTACAACAAATTTGGCTTGGGAAATGGTAGGGGAGATGTGGTAAGCCGCAAAACTTTCGCTGAATGCTCTAGGTTTTCCATAAACATGAGCTACAGATGAGGCTAGTTTGGGGAAATCATTAAGGGTACCGGGCCATATTTGGTTCCAGATTGCATCTACTCCGGGTATTTGAACTTTACTTAAGGCTCGAAAATAGTCTCCTTCAGCTTTTACACATGCGGGCATTTCATGTTCTTTGTTAAGATGGGTAATGTGGGCTACTCCATTGGCTGCACACCAATCGGCCTGTAATTTGAAAAAGTGGGTGGCGAACAAGCTGGACCATACATCCCAATAATCGGCTTTTACCCTTTGTTCCTGTGTGGTGGGCAAAGCGGTAAAAAAGGAGGCCAGATAGGGAGTCGGGTCGTATCCTTTTATTTCTTTGAAGGTTTGGATAATGGAAGGAGTCCAGGGTAAATGTGCATAATCGGGTTCGTCTCCCCGGAAACCAAGTACGGTGGTACCCAACTCTTTACCAAGGTATTTTTTATACTGTTCGTGTGTCCAGTCAATAAATTGTTGTACGGCAACAGGGTTCAGATAGTCACACAGGGAATTAGTGGCATCTTTGCCGCCGTTGGGATTATTAACGGCTCGGGTTACGGCCGTCCGGAAGTCGCTTTTGACCAATAGGATCTTCCAGTCATCCACTCCGGCATTGAAACTTATTTTTCCATTATCAATTTCTACAGTTCTGTTAGGAGCACCGGAGGTACTGACGGCTACCGCACTGATGATTTCCGGTGCTATTTTATGGTTTGTCATTACTTCTCCCCGTTTTATTTGTATGGTATCGTCTATCACAAGAGCTTGCATTCTCAAATCGGGACGTTCCTGTGAGAATTTTCCTCCTGCAAATCCGCTGGGATATTTTCCTTCATCAATAATCCAGACTTTCATGTCTCGTTTTTTGGCTTCAACTACTCCGGTGCGAATTGCTTTAAACCATTCTTCGGAAAGATATTTGAAAGGTAGTTTGTAACCAGCTTCAAATATTACGGCACGGAATCCTTTCTTTTTGATAGAATCCAAGTCATTGCAAATAGTCTTTTTATCCATTTTCCCTTCCCAACCCCATATTACGTGGTTGGCAAATTCCACAGGAGGTTCTGCAAATTGTTGTTCTAGACTGGAAAGGGGCGTTTCATGAATACCTTGCCAGGATTTTATTTCATTTTCTGCGAGTATAAAGTTGAAATAAAAAAGGGAAGCAATGAGTAATAGTATCTTTTGCATGATGTTTATGATTAGGTTTGAGTTTTATATGCATAAGGGCGCATCAAAGCGCCCCTACAGCAAAAGGATATCCGTTGTAGTTTTTAGAGGAATCCTTCATGCTAATCTTAATATTATTCTCCTAAATAATAGGAGGGGACAGGAGCTTGTGGATATCCCATGGAACGATGAGCTACATAACTTCTATATATTCCGTCTTGCATCAATGTGGTGCGACGGTCTTTTGCCGGAAGATTGGTGGTGTAGATGCGTATTTCACCGGGCAATGCGGTGATAATTTCTTCACGCCAGTCTCCATATAAGTCTGCAATCATTAAGATATCACCTTCAATTCCTTGTGTCAGTGTTTCTCCTTTCCATTTTACAATACTTAGTGAACGACCATTTGAAGAGGAACTTGCCCCCCATCGGTTATCGTCTCCTTTGAATGTTTCGCGCAATAAGTCACCGTCCCACCATGCCCAATTACGGCAGGAGGGCACTTCCTCATTTTTACCTAAAGGTTTACCGTCAGCCGAAAGTAGATATTTGTCTGTGCTGCCTCCTTTACGGTCTTCGCTGGCAAAACATTCCAGACCTTTGTGGACCGGATCAAAATCAGCAACCATCCCATCGCCTACATGGAATGTCTTATGACCGATATTCCATACCGGTTGTCCTGTTCTGGCATCCACAACACAAACGCCACGTCCGTTCTCGTGCCAAGGTTCCAGACAAAGGAACACTTCCATACCCGGACGATCCGGGTCGATATCAGTCAGATAGATTTTATCAGGGTGTCCTAATCCGGTAGACCATAGTAAAGTCCCGTTATCATCAAGCATGCATGAGCCTAATAGAATTTCATCTTTTCCATCTCCATCCACATCACCACATACCATATTATGGGAACCCATGCTTCTTACTACGGGATTTTCTTCATCACCGTCCCATCGCCATGCACGTTCCAGTTTGTTATCTTTCAGTTGCCATGCATCTACAGTCATCAGTTTGTAAGTGCCACGACATGCCAATATATAAGGAGTCTTGCCGTCCAGATAGGCCATTCCTATTTGGTTACGGTTTTGCCGGACCAGATTTCCATACCTGTCATTCCGTTCAGGCCAGTCCACGCGGGCAATTTCTTTTCCGGTCATTCCATCCCATACACTTAGATATTCTTCACCGGAGTCTACTCGTCCTTTTTCATTTCGTTTGGTCGTTTCCGGAGCTGTTTTTAAGGCAATTTCTGCTTTGCCATCTCCATTGAAGTCGTATGCGATGAAAGGGGAGTACCAAACACCGGGCTCAATACCTTGTCCTAAATCTTTAGACCATAAAAAAGTGCCGTCACTTAAATAAGCCTCAATTTGGTAAGTTGAACCATCCAAAGTACCGGGCATTCCGGGATCCACATTTTTTTCCGGGGTGCGGATGATATAATCGTAAATACCATCCCCGTTCAAATCAGCAACGGCTATTTTGCCTGCTTTTATATTACGGTTCAATTTAATGGATTGATAGTTTTTCAATAAAGAACAGTCCACATCCAATTTGGAAGATGTGTTAATCACTTTTTTCTTTTTATCTAATGCACAGATCCAATAGGTTGCTTTTCCGGCAACGGGAGTTTGGTCAACAAAGTCACAGGTGTTTTTAATTGGATTTTTTGATAAACGCTGTGTCTTGCCGTTTGCAGAACGGTAGAGGTGGAAGAAAGTGTCAGTTTCATCTTGTTCCAATAGCCTCCAACTGAGGTAGATACCTTTCCCGTCTACAGATGGGGTGGCCGTTAACCCTCTGTCTAAGTTCTCTTTTACTCTTTCTGTTGCAAAACCTTTGATTTTCGGTTTGGGCTCATGGCGTGGTTCTAGTATTTCATAATAATATGTACGTTCACGCGAGTCCTGAGCTGTCATGTTTATTGATATGCTAAGCAACAGCAGTACCGAGCATAATCCTATAAGTAGGTTCTTGTTTTTCATCATTGATTTATATATTAATTATTTGTTTTTAAAATATTTGTCAGCAAAACGAAGAAATTGTTCCCAATCGTATGGAAGAATAGCGTGAGGCCCTTTGCGATTGTGGTATGCGATAGAGCCATTCATGTAAGGTGTATCCACAGGAGGCATTTCTTCACAACCTATTCCGTTTAAGCCATAGAGGGCATATACAGGTTCAGCTCCTTTACCTCCTAGAAATTCACCTTTTTGGTCGGACCAGTTGTCTTCTTCTGCACTGGCGATATATATAGGTCTTGGAGCAATCAGGGCAACGAGTTCGTGCTGGTCGAAAGGCAAGTATTTTTCCCTGTCATTAAATTGTTTGTAATTGCCGCAGAACCAATGGGGAAAACGTACATTCATGGCTTCTACAGTCTCACCAAAACAACGACGTGAGATGGCAACTCCACAACATCCCGAATTCCCGGATATGACTAAAGCAAAACGCGGATCGGAGGCTCCGGCCCAGACAGCGGTTTTGCCAAGACGAGAATGACCTATCACGGCGATTTTTTTGGCATCCACTTTTTTGTCTGTTTCCAGATAATCCATGGCACGGCTCATGCCCCATGCCCAGGCTGCAATGGAACCCCATTGATCCGGATCTGGGAAATTCTGCCCTTTCTCGTAATAATAAGGATGCACACCATTTTGGAAATCATCGTCAAAATCGGGATCCACATCATTATAACAGAAAGTGGCCAGACCATATCCGTGTTCCAGAATTTTATCAAGCTGCCAGGACTTGTCCATTGATCCCCTGAAAGATCTTTTCTTCATTTTTTCATCTGTTATTTCGGGGACAGATAAATCGGGATCATCATATATCGTGTAATTGGGCATGAAGCTGATACCTAGAAAAACCGGAATTTTTCCTGATACATGATTAGGAAGATACAGTTGCAAGTCAATGTGGGGACCCTGTGGATCGTCTGTTAATTGGATGGTTATTTCTTTCCGGGTGGCACATCCGTTCAGAGCTTTTTCATTGATCCGACTGACTGTACAAGGCAGTTTGTGTTTTAATACAGGTGCTTTGCCAAACATGTAAGTCGTGAACAGGTTTAAAATTTCGGGGCGGCGTTTTTGCTCCCATTGTTCCTTGGTCTGAACCATTTCTCCGTCGTGACACATTAATACGGAAGGTAAGGTATATTGCGGAACCTTACTTTCATCATAATTAGCTAATTTGGCATAGTCTTTTCTAGGAGACTTCCCATTTTGGGCGTCAGTATAAGTTATACTCAAGAGGAGCATAATCCATATCATTATGTTTTTCATAAGATCCAGTTTTTATAGAAGTTTGATAACGATTTCTTATAATTAAATTTGTTTTACACCTTTCGGAAGTTTCACTTTGGTTGCGATTTTACCATCGGCTTTCTTCTCGTGGCTGACTTCTATCACGCCCCAAGGGGTGGGATAAGTGCCTTTGGCCCATTCTAATTTACCCAGATGTGGCTCAATACTGATCTGCTTGCGTTCCACGTCCACGATTTTTACACCTAATACATGATCAGACAGCCATGTGGTAGGTCCTGAGGACCACCCGTGGCAAAGGCTGTGACGGAATCCGGGATAGCAATAGGCGCCGAAATCGCCATGTATGTCTTTTTTTCCGGCTGGAACAGGTTCGTCTATAGGAGCGGCATTAGGAATCCAGTCCAGATTGAAATCTTCCCAAAACGTGGTTGCTCCCAAATCCAGCATGGCCCCCCAGAAAGTGTTAATGATATCTATTGCTTTCTCATACTCACCTGCTTTGGCTAATGTTTCCAGCATATAATACCCGTAAAAAGTGGAAAAACCTTTTCCACCGCCTACAGAGACAACTTCATCGCAAGCCTGTTGGGGATCCATCAATCCGGCGATGGACATTAATGAGGCTGCCTGTTTCAGATTGTTGTGAGGTAATATCTTTTTTTTCATCCGGTTGATAATGTCCAGACATAATTGAGCATCAGAGGTGTTGCCAAGTTTTAAAGACAATTGATGCGCATCTTGCATGGCCCATACGATCAGTGCGCGATATCCTGCCTCAACTCCGGCTTTATTTCCGCTGGATGGCCAGTCCAAAAAGCGGGCAGGTGCTAACGTTTCATTTCCCGCATCATCCACTTTCTCATTTATCAGATGGATTAATCCGCTGATATAGTCGGAATGTTTCTTTAAAAAATCAATATCACCAGTCTGGTGATACCATTCATATTGGTTGATCAGATACCATAGGCTGTATGCACTCATGCCATTCATCCAATTGGGTAACGGAAATTGTTTGCAGGCCAGGTCCAGACTGTTGGGAATCACCTCATTGTATCCGAAAACACGGCTGATGGTCATTAATTCAGGGTGCATATCGCCCAGCCAGACTACCCGGCTGTCTCTTATACACATCTCCGAGCC
>ERZ1026940.518-NODE-518-length-13017-cov-4.481793_pt1 | contig 13017 bp, 10 predicted proteins | sample MGYA00519306_ERZ1026940 | MGnify/ENA primary metagenome ERZ1026940 (study PRJEB26926, sample SAMN06164613) | human gut metagenome | biome: ENVO:00009003; feature: ENVO:2100002; material: ENVO:00002003 | host: Homo sapiens | place: USA | collected 2012 ...
CTCGGAGATGTGTATAAGAGACAGTTGTAGCTCCGCTCAATCCTGTAACTTTATAAGAAACTTCTGCTCCGCCTGCAATCGTTGCCACACTTTCGTATTTCTTTTCTGCTGTGTTATATTTATAAACCCGGTATCCGCTGGAACCTGATATTTTGCTCCATCCAAGTGTCACATATGTACTGCTGCGCTTTTGTGTTTTTACATCGGACACTTTTGCCGGCGGAACGGTGGCCGATACCACCGAAGAATAATTTCCATAATAATTTGTCCCACCGATGGTCCAAAAGCAGCGCACCCTGTACTGATAAGTCTTTCCGCTTGTCACATCGGTATCCGTAAAGCTTTTTCCACTCGTCTGCTTCATATAAACATATTTTTTCTGTTTTTCGTCATACCGGTACACGCGGTATCCGGTTACATCATCGGCAGCTTTGCCCCAGCTTAGTTTTACCGGGTCAAATGCATTCCCCACAGTTGCTTTCAATCCTCCGGTTTTTGCACTGGTGTCCTTGTACCAGAAATTTACGTCCAGATTTCCCGTATATCCACTCACTTTTGCAACGGATGAATACTGCCAGAATTCATAGTCATATGCTGTGTCTGCATAAGGTTCCCCTCTTTTTGCATTGCTCGTTGTCGTATTATTGTACCGCGCAATCCAGATGCCGCAATCCTCCAGGGAATCTGTATCAATATAGGATTTGATCCATGCATAGGAAGCATAAACAACCGGCTGATATCCCGCATCGGAAATCGTATCTGCAAATGACTGGCAGACCGCTGTCTCTTTTGCTTTGGAGAGTTTCCCCCCTGTCAGGCGGTTGTGACTTCCTTTTTCCCTGTCTATAACAATCGGAAGGGTCACATCCCAGCCGTATTTATCTGCCAGATCCAGCACATATTCTGCTTCCTGTTTTGCCTCTTTTTCTGTCAGTGCCTGTGAAAATATGTACAGACCGACATTGATGTCGTTTTCAAGTGCCGCCTGAATATGGGAATCCGCAGCCGTGTCTTCGTAAATGCTTCCATCGGAAGTGTCCCTTGACGCTACACGGACAAATGCAAAATCTATCCCTGCATCATGTATTTTTTCCCAGTTAAGTGCTGTTGTTTTTTTATTTTTTGCCTGCCACCAGGAGACATCTATTCCGTTCAAAAGCTGCGCATCTTCATAGTCCGATTTGTGATAATAGGTAACACTTGTATAATCCACTTTCGAAGTAAAAGAACCATCCAGAAAATCCTGCGTATACCCGGAAGATGCCTTAGATGCCCCCAGCAGCCGTGGCATGGCATATGTGGACAACAATCCGTCCCTCTGCGTATCCACGTCTGAAATCTGTGTATCATCCATCTCTTCTTTGATGCTTTGTCCCATCACACCATCCATCTGTTCCTGAGGTACCTCTGCCCTCAGCTGCTGTGGTGCAATCATACAGATTCCCGCCAGTATCATTCCTGCTGCTACAATTTTTGCTTTTGTAAATCTCAATTTCTATATCTCCTGTTTGTACATTTATTTCATAAAAGTCATCACCATACCTATATTCTGCAAGCAAAGCATCACCATGATTTTCATTAACAGACCACCGATGATTGGTCTGATCCATTTTCGAATAATACGAAATACCTGTAATGTGATCAGATAATCATACAGATGATATGCAAGCATAAAAATACTGCATGACGCGGCAATACTGCATCCAAAACCTGCTATAGAAAATAATAATCCAACTCCTATGTTCTGTGTCAGGTTCCATCCTGTATAATATCCGGCTGCCGCCAGGGTTTTACACAAAATAGATCCGGGCAATACATTTACCGCCGGAACAATATGATTGTAATATTGCTGGGAAGTGATCATTCCTCCTCCCACAAAAATTCCATCCGCTATGGTCATATATGCATCACCACCGCCAAAGGACATCCATGCAGACAAAATTCCCCTGCCGGAAAAACACATGATCTCATGGTTTACAAACCAGACGGGAACGACGAAAACTGCCGCAAATACAACCCATGTTCCAACATCCTTTGCAATTATACCCCAATTCTTCTCTCTTTTCCATCCGGTATCTGCTATATTACAGAAAATGCCATAACATCCAAGTATTCCCATCACAATATCAACCACAGGATGCCATCCGGACAGATCAAACGAAAACACTTGTACATGTGTCAACAGATAACTGCCAATAATGCCGGTAAGAATTATCAGATTCCTTTTGCTGTAATTGCCTCTGGTGAAAAAAATGCTGAAAAATGCCAGTATCAGTACCTGCACCGAAGAAATAAAAAAAGACAGTACAAAAACCCCAAGCATTAAAAAAATCGCTTTCATCTTTCTGTGTTTTCCGTCTTCCCCGCAGTCTTTTAACATTTTTCTGATATAAGAAAACAACAGATACAAAATAAAAACAGAGACTCCTATGGAAATCATATTTACAACAGAAAGGATTTTTTCCTGAAATACAGACAACACTGCTACCAGAGCCACCGTCATCAACGCTCCCGGCAATGCCATCATGACAGCACCTGCGATCATTCCCCTGATTCCAAATTTGCGGCGCCCGATAGACGCTGCAATCTCTACCGGAAGTGCTCCCGGTGTAATACTTGCAACCACCACATCTTTGTCAATATTCTGTTTTTCGTCTATTCCCTGTCGATCTGCAATCTCTTTTTCAATAACTGGAATAAGTGCGCTTCCTCCGCCAAATCCAATACATCCGATCCAAAACATTGACCGGATAAACTGTCCTGCCTGACTCACACGGATTCTCGCAACAGACTTTTCAGTTGCTCCAATATATGATTCACACATGTTTCCACATCCATCTCCGCGGTATCTACGACAACATCTGCATGTTCCGGAATTTCATAAGGGCTGGTAATTCCTGTAAACTGCGCAATTTTTCCTTCCCGCGCAGCCTTATACAATCCTTTTACATCCCTCTTTTCACACTCTTCAATGGAAGTGCTGACATAAACTTCCCGAAAACCGTCTCCGATAATCTGTTTTGCATTCTCGCGATCATGCCGGTACGGAGAAATAAATGCGGTAATCACGATCAGGCCTGCATCATTCATCAGCTTTGCAACCTCTGCAATCCGCCGGATATTTTCTACCCGGTCCTCATCGGAAAAACCAAGATTGCTGTTTAAGCCCATCCGCACATTATCTCCATCCAAAAGCATCGTTTTTTTTCCCATTGCATACAGACGCTTCTCCAGTACATTTGCTATCGTAGACTTTCCTGCACCGGACAATCCGCTCATCCAGATGGTAAAAGCCTTCTGCTGCATCTGCTTTTCGCGCTTCTGCCTGTTAATCTCCATCATATGCCATGTGAGATTGTGTCTGCTGTCTGTTTTTTCATCTCTTTGTGTATTGAATTCCTCTGTCATCTGCCCAGTTCCTTTTTATCGAAATACTTTTTTCCAGACTGTCCGAAACGGATGCTTTGCTTTATCCCGGAACATCACAAATTCATTTGCCCTCTTTTCCAGCTGTCTGATTCTTTTTTCCTGCTGGTTTATTTTCTGACGCTGAATTTCATTCGTTCTTCTGAGATCCATAGTAACTGCTGCAAAGAACTGAATAATTTCTTCCTGCATTTTTTCATTTTGCGGATTCCATTTCGGTAAATCTTTAACTTCATTCGAAAACAAAGGCTGTCCATCCCCGATATATTCCTCGGCTACCCGTTCATTTTCCTTCGCATACAATTCCAGAAACTGCTGCAATTCCTCTTTTGCAAGCATTTCTGTATTTTCTTCTTTTATGTAATCTTTTGAGATTTCCTTCAAAAATCTACGAAAATAAGAGATTTCTTTTTCTGTGAGAAATTCACTCTTATTGAGTATTCTCTTAATTTCCGTGGTATTTTTATCTAACCGGAGATTTTCACTTTCTTCCAATTCCTGAAATTCCTCTGTGACGTCCAATCCGATCTCATGCATAAAATCATGAATAATTGATCCGTCTTTCCAGCTCTTCGGAGAAAATCTCCTGACTATTAAATTATTTTTTCCTATGACAGCTGCAATCTCATCCAGTTTCTGTGCATATTGGTAAATCTTTTTTTCTTTTTTCTCTGATGCAGCAAGATACTCTTCACATGTCATAACAGCGACACTATTAAAGTTTTGCTTCACCTCCTGGTTCCATCGCGAAATCAGCAGGCCATCCTGTCTGCGCAGATATACAATTACCTTAATCTGATACTTCTGTTCATCCGCCTCCTTTTTTAATTCCTGAAGAAGTGATTTTTTTGAGTAGCTTAACGCATGCCAGATGGATTCATCTGTCAGTATCACATGATCGTATGTCCCAAATGCGGTTCTGATCTGCTGTAACCCCTCTTCAAAATATTCCTTTTCCTTCGATTGGTTTCTGCTACCGTCTGCATCCCACACTTTTGCAACCAGAAAGTGTGCATTTCTCCTTTTATTTGCTCTTGGATACACATGCAGTGAATCAGGAAAGCAATACCCATATTTTTGCAGTACGTCTTTGTTTTCTTCTAAAAATCTCTGAATAGACGTTGTTGCTGTCTTTGTTGTTCCAATATGCAAATATAAGGTTTTCATGGCTTTATTCCTTTCCAATGTTTTACATTTGTTATAATATAAAATGTTCCTTGAATGAACCTTGAAAACATATCAATTTTCTTTTTAACTTTTTTTATTCATCCAAAAATAAAAATTATGATTGCAAGATTTCCAAGATTCGTTATAATAAATTCCAAATACAACAATAATTATTTTGATTTAGCAAAGGGGATTCCAATTGAAAATTTTAGTAATTGAAGACTCCGTCCGGCTTGCGGATACCATTGCAGAAGCTTTGCAAAACGAAAACTATGTGGTAGATACCGCAAATGATGGACAGCTCGGCTATGAACATGCCTCCACCGGCATTTATGATATGGTTATCTTAGATCTCATGCTTCCGAAAATGAACGGTTATGAAGTTCTATCTGCCCTGCGCAGGGATGGACAGAATGTTCCGGTACTCATTCTCTCCGCAAAAACAGAAATTGATGATAAGATACAGGGATTTACTACCGGTGCGGACGATTATATGACCAAACCATTTGAAATTCGTGAACTGCTCATGCGCATACAGGCGATCAGCAGACGCAGCCATCATCAGGATACTTCACACCCTGTCGTTGGAAATCTCTCCTACGATCCCGCTACCTGCGAAATCTGCAACACACAGACCAAAAAATCTGTCCAGGTATCCGGAAAAGAAATGCAACTGCTGGAGTTTTTTATGAATAACTGTAATCAGGTTCTCGAGAAAAACCAGATTACCACAAAAATCTGGGGATTCGATTCCAATGCAGAATACAATAATGTGGAAGTATATGTTTCTTTCTTGCGGCGGAAATTTCACCATCTGCAGGTCAATGTGACAATTCGCGCCATTCGCGGAGTCGGTTATATTATGGAGGTTTCCGATGATTAAATCTTTACAAAAGAGAATCAGTACACTTTTTATGTTCCTGCTTACCATCATCTGGCTTGTTATTTTACTGCTTTTTGTCAACAACTCCTACCGGAACAATCTGAGTGATCTCCAGCAAACCGTTCGTGCCGCTCTCCACTATACTACATGGGATGCATTTGTCATCTCTAATGGACAGACGTCTCCGTCCGAACTTGATCATATTTCCTATTGTCTTTTTTCTATTGATGAATCCAATGAAATGGATATCATGTTTGACACTTTTTCTGATGTCTCCGACAGTTATCTTTTAAAACAGGGAAAAGCTCTCATATCCAATAGTAAGAAATATGTATTTATCAGGCGTTATGTCTCTGTAAATCATCTTCGCGCCAAAAAAGGACAATATTATGTTTTGATGCTCAGCGGAACACCTGCTTTAAAAGCAACACTTCCGACGATCTCTCTCTGTTTTATTCTGGCAATTCTCGGTATTATTGTATTTACCATTTCCTCCAAAGCACTCTCCCGCTGGATGGTAAAACCGATTGAAAATACCATTTTATCCGAGAAAAAATTTATTTCCAATGCCAGTCATGAGCTGAAAACCCCACTCTCCGTCATTAGTGCCAATGCCGAACTTCTATCTTCTGAAGTAGGCAGGGACAATAAACATCTGCTGTATATTCAACAGGAAACATCACGGATGATCTCCCTTGTCCAGAAAATGCTCACGCTCACGCGGCTGGATGCACCACAGATCCAGAATACCCATGCAGTTTTCCCTGTAGATGACGCACTGCTTGACATTATCTATCCAATGGAAAGTGTTGCTTTTGAAAAACACATTGCGCTTTCCATTGATGTTCAGGAACAAATGAAAATGGATGGAAACGAGAGTCAGATTCAAAATCTCGCTTCCATCCTGTTAAATAACGCATTAAGCTATACCCCGGAAAACGGAAGTATAGAAATTCACGCCCATATCCACAACCGTAAGTTTTATTTATCCGTGGAAAATACCGGCAATCCGATTCCGGAAGAAATCCGTGACCGCCTGTTTGAACGTTTTTTCCGTGCAGACGAAGCACGCGCGGATAACGGTCATTTTGGACTCGGTCTGTCCATTGCGCACTCTATTGTCACGAACCATTCCGGCAAAATTACCGTAGAACGGCAGGGGGACAAAAATGTATTTTCCGTTATGCTGCCTGTGACTTTCCACAAATAATTCAGCGCACCTGATTGCCCACAATGCGGTAATAAATTTTTGAAGTGATCCGGAATACCACATAATAGATAACCGCAAATGCAAGTACCGTTGTAACGAGACACCAGACAAACAACTGCCCGCTGTCCATAATCAACAGGGAAAGCACTCTGCGGATCAGTGGAAATGCCGCCACGACATGCAGTACTGCCACCACGATCGGCAGAAAGAACACCATGCGGATCTGCGTCTCGATCGCCAACTTCACCTCGACATTGCTCATGCCCACCTGTTCCATGATCCGGTATCGCTCCTTGTCCTCGTACCCCTCCGATACCTGTTTGTAGAAAATAATCATCACTGTCACTGCCAGAAAGACGGTGCCAAGGAAAATCCCAAGGAAGAAAAACCCTCCGTACAGTGCCAGCAGCTCCTTCCGGTTTACTGCCCTGCCGCGCACGCGCCGCCAGACAACGCCATATTTTTCCCCAGAGGAATAATTCTCCACGTTTCCGCTGCACGCGATCTTTTCTGTCTCCGTTCCGGTAATATTGATTCCAAGTACATTTTCATAGGCATACGCACTGACATTCTCTGTATTTGCCTCAGCGATCGCCAGTTTCTGCAACTTCTGCAGCGTCTGCATATGATCCACAACGATATAATAAACCCCATCCATGAACGAAATAGCCCCTCCATTGCTGCGATTCTTACAGTATCCATTTTGCTGTACGGTAAACGTTTCTCCAAGAATCTGTATCTGATCTCCACGCAATGTTTTCGTAGACTGGAACCGTTTTTCCCGGAAGATAAGAATTTTTCCGGCTTCTACCTTTGGCACATCCGCCTCTGTCAGCGTGTGATCCATCCGAAGGAAATTATCCCGCGTCAAAAAATACAGGCTCGCATTTGTCGGTTTCTGCCCAATCGTAAGAGAATCTTTCTCCAACGTCATCGCAAAATTCAGATACGAATAACTCTCACTGTCCGTCACGTTTGTTCCCGTATCCTCTATAAACTGTATAATATCCGAACTCTGCTCCGATACATTTTCCTTCACCTCAGAATAGCCGGTCTGCACGTTGATCTCATATGGATAGAGTATGTTAATCTCATCATCAAAACCCACAAACATACAGACCGTGGTAGACACCATGACCATCACCATCGTCGATAAAATACAGATGCTTGCCAGCCCCGCCGCATTCTGCTTCATCCGGTACATCATCGTCGATACAGCGATAAAATGCTTTTTTTTGTAATAAAATCCATGGGTTTTCCGCAGCAGCTTTAACACCGCAATACTGCCCGCCGTAAACAGCATATATGTTCCAGCGATCACCAGAAGCACTGCCACAAAAAACAGGCTGATCACTTTCATTGGCTGCTCTGTCGTAATGGCAATTGCATATCCCGCACCGAGACATACTACTCCTAAAATTGCCATAAGCCACTTCGTTTTCGGCTCCTTTTCCCCCACACTGCTGCCCCGCAAAAGTTCCACCGGATTTGCCAGTTTCATCTGCATCAGATTGTAAAAAAGCGTCATCATATACAAAATACCAAACACCAGCACGGTATTTTTCACGGCAGACGGCGGAACGGAAAATTCGATCGTCACCTGAATCCCCAGAATCCGGTAAATCAGCATAAGTGCCAGTTTGGAAAACAAAATTCCAGCAACAATGCCTCCGACGATCGAGACAAACGCGGTAAACACCGTCTCAATGGCAAGCACTTTCGCAATATGCCGCTTTTCCATCCCGAGAATATTGTAAATTCCCATCTCTTTTTTACGCCTTTTACTGATAAAGCTGTTTGTATAAAAAATATAGATATACGAGAAAACGCCTACCACAATCACACCAAACGACATGATTGTTGTAATATAAAAGGCTCCGCGCATTTTTTCAAGCCCGGCACTGTTGTTGATAAACATCATAATGTAAAACATAAGCACCGTGATCATTCCCGCAACCATATAAGGAACATACAGTGATTTGTTATTTTTCAGGTTGTTTTTTGCCAGCCGTACATACAGATTATTCATAGTTCTCACCACCTGTCGTCAGAACGGTCAATGTTTCCGAAATCTTTGCATACAATTGTTCATTACTCATGCTTCCGCGGTACAATTGGTGGAAAACTTCCCCGTCCTTGATAAAAAGCACCCGGTTTGCATGGCTCGCCGCCTTGGTACTGTGCGTTACCATAAGAACCGTCTGCCCCTCCTTATTGATCTGCGAAAACAGCGTCAGCAGGCTGTCGGTTGCCTTGGAGTCCAAAGCTCCTGTCGGTTCATCCGCAAGGATCAGCTCCGGCTTTGTGATGATTGCCCGCGCCACCGCCGCACGCTGTTTTTGTCCACCGGACACCTCATACGGATACTTCTCCAGAATATCCACAATGCCAAGTTTCTGCGCAATTGGATAAAGCCACTCATTCATCTGCTTATAAGGCACATTTGAGAGCACCAGCGGCAGGAAAATATTGTCCTTCAGCGAAAAATTGTCAAGCAGATGAAAATCCTGAAACACAAAGCCAAGATGCTCCCGCCGAAATGCTGCAATTTCTTTTTCCCGCACCGTCACAAGGTTTTTCCCGTTCAGCAGTACTTCTCCCTCCGTCGGACGGTCAAGCGCCGCCAGAATATTCAAAAGTGTTGTCTTGCCCGATCCGGACTCGCCCATGATCGCGACATACTCGCCTTCCTCTACCGAGAACTGGATGTTTCGCAGTGCCTGCACCTGATTGCCACCAAATCTCGTCGTATAAACTTTTTTCAGATTATGCACTTCTAAAATTGTCATGATTTTTACTCCTTATAAATCTGTCCTTTTTTCTACTGTTTTCATAAAAATAACTCTGTCCCTTTTTTACAATTTCAGAATAGCAAAAAACCGAAATGCAAGCCATTGATTTGTCTTACATTTCGGCTTTGTATCTTACATTTGTGTAAGATACCTGTTTTTACATCCCGAGTATCCATGTTATTTGTCTCCCACGTCAAAACACTTAATCTCGGACATCCAAATTATTTCTTTCAAATACAATTGTCACATCCGTACCTTTTCCAATTTCGGATGTGATCATAATCCCATGCCCAAGCTTTTTGGTAATCTCCCGGCACAGATAAAGTCCGATTCCCGTCGAAGTTTTATCTGCCCGTCCGTTATACCCGGTATAACCTTTTTCAAAAATCCTTGGCAGATCCTCCTTCCGGATGCCGATTCCCTGATCAGAGATCACAAGTTCACAGGTATTGTCGGCTTCATTCCGGTTTATCTGTATTGTAACCGCGCGATTTTCGCCGCTGTACTTAATCGCATTGGACAAAATCTGCTCCACAACAAATTCCAGCCACTTTTCATCCGAGAGCACCATCTCCCGGCATTCCTCATAGTGAATGGCAATCTTTTTACGAATCATAATCAGCGCAAACCTCCGGATCGCAGTGCGCACCACCTGATCCGCTGAAACCATCTCAAGCACCAGATCATTCATACCGGAATTCATCCGCTGGTACTGAAGTGCCATATTGACATACTGGTTAATCCAGAATAATTCCTGCTGCATGTCATACAACACACTTTTTTCCATTCCCGCTGTTTCATCCGGATCTGTCTGTTTTTGTTCTTCCCTCTGCAAAAGCAGACGCATCGCGGAGATCGGCGTTTTGATCTGATGCACCCACAGAGCATAATATTCTTCCATTTCCCGCTGCAGGTTCCTGTATGCTCCCTTTTCCTCCTGCCGCTTATTCTGCAGTTGTTCAAGCGCATCCATATACACTTCCTCCAGCGCATCCTCCGTATCTGAAAGTGCCTGCATGCCCTGCATATAATCCCGGATCTGCCTTTTTACTGTCCGCAGGCGATACCAGTACCGTATCCCGCAAAATACAGCGGCCAGCACAAAAAATACAAGTTCCAGTCCCGCAAAATATCGGATATCCGCAGCGGGTATGCCACAAATGTAAAGCACAAAAATGTGGAAGATCATAAGCCCTGCCACAAGTGCAAGACCGCCTTTGTATCTGTTTAAATACTGCTTTATGTATGCCCTCAATGTGCGCCTCATTTCCTGATCACTTTTTAATCTGATAACCGATTCCTTTTCGTGTTAAAATAAAATTTGTCAATCCAATCGTTTCCAGTTTTCTTCGCAGCCGGTTCACATTGACCGACAATGTGTTTTCATCCACATACACATCACTTTCCCACAATGCCATCATCAGATTCTCCCTCGTTACAATTGCCCCCGGATTTTCAAGCAGCGTCTGCAAAATCTTCCGCTCATTTTTGCTTAACTCCAGTATCTGCTCTTCGTAGGTCAGTGTCCCATCCAACAGATTCAGCCACACCCCCTGATGCTCAAGCATATGGCTTTCCCCTGCAAATTCATAAGTCCGGCGCAGCATCGCCTGAATCTTTACTGTCAGCACATTCAGATCAAACGGTTTTATGATGAAATCATCCCCGCCCATATTGATCGCCATCACCAGATTCATATTGTCATTCATCGAAGAGACAAATATCATCGGCAGCTTTGATACTTTCCGGATCTCTGTGCACCAGTAAAATCCATTGTGGAACGGAAGCCTTATATCCATCAACACCAGATGCGGTTTCACCCGGGCAAATTCTTCCATCACACTATTAAAATCCGCTACTGCAAAGACTTCATAATTCCAGCTCTGTAAATGCTGCCGGATTGTTTTTGCAATCACTTCATCATCTTCCACAACTAATATCCGATACATATTTTTCCTTTCCTGTAAAATATTCGTTACTGCTCACACCCACATCACAATCATACTCCCCCGGACAGGATGATATTCAGATGCTGCGTGAACAGTAACAAAATTCCACTATGTCCCCATATACTTGCACCGTCTGCCCTTTCATGCTAAAATGAGCGCGTAAAAAGGAGTATAAATACAAATAAGGAGAAATTTATCTATGAAACCATTGAACTGGGCAACCCTTGGCTGTGGTGTCATTGCGAACGAACTTGCCACTGCACTTGCCAGGCAAAACCGCCATCTGTATTCCGTTGCCAACCGCACACATGAAAAAGCAGTAGCATTTGCGGAAAAATACCAGATTGCCAAGGTATATGATCACCTTGAAGATGTCTTTACCGATCCGGATGTGGATATCATCTACATCTCTACCCCACATAATACGCATATTCAATATCTGCGTCAAGCACTGGCAAACGGAAAGCATGTCCTTTGCGAAAAATCCATCACCTTAAATTCAAACGAACTGGATGAGGCCATTGCCCTTGCGGAAAAAAATCATGTCATTCTGGCAGAAGCCATGACCATTTTCCACATGCCGATCTACCGCAAACTTGCAGAGATCATAAGCTCTGGCACTCTTGGACCACTTCGTCTGATCCAGGTAAACTTCGGCAGCTATAAAGAATATGATATGAACAATCGATTTTTTAACCGCAATCTGGCCGGAGGTGCTATGTTAGATATTGGCGTTTACGCCTTATCCCTGATCCGCTGGTTCTTTGCCGAAACTGCCAATCAGGTACTTTCACAGGTAAAATATGCACCGACTGGTGTTGATGAACAGGCTGGCATTCTTCTTATGAATCCAGCCGGCGAAATGGCAACGGTCACTTTATCCCTTCATGCAAAACAGCCAAAACGCGCAACCATAGCTTTTGACAAAGGCTATATTGAGATCTTTGAATATCCACGCGCCATGGAAGCAACCATCACTTATACCGGGGATGGACATAAAGAAACGATTTCATCCGGTGCTACTTCCGATGCATTAAGCTATGAAGTAGCTGACATGGAAGCAGCTGTCCGATCCAATGATTTATCCACTATCGAGTCCCTCATGCATCTTACTTATACACAGGATGTCATGCATATCATGACCGAAATCCGGAAGAACTGGGGAATGAAATATCCAGAAGAAGCGTAATCTTACTCTTTAAAATGAGAAAAGCCGACTATCCATAATATCTGGTAGTCGGCTTTTTAATAATAAAATATTTTCCTAAACAAAAAACAGATGAGAAATGTCTCATCTGTTTTTAAGGTGACTGACGGATTTGAACCGACGATCAGGGAGTTGCAGTCCCACGCCTTACCACTTGGCTAAGTCACCAAAACTCCCCGAGTAGGGCTCGAACCTACAACAACTCGGTTAACAGCCGAGTGCTCTACCATTGAGCTATCGAGGATTATCAATTGAAAGTATATACTTTCAAAACTTCATACAGATTTAACCGCTTTTTTAATCAAGCCCTCGACCTATTAGTAACAGTCAGCTCCATGTCTGTCTCTTATACACATCTGACGCTGCCGACGACTTAATAGGTG
>ERZ1026940.546-NODE-546-length-12570-cov-3.278146_pt1 | contig 12570 bp, 10 predicted proteins | sample MGYA00519306_ERZ1026940 | MGnify/ENA primary metagenome ERZ1026940 (study PRJEB26926, sample SAMN06164613) | human gut metagenome | biome: ENVO:00009003; feature: ENVO:2100002; material: ENVO:00002003 | host: Homo sapiens | place: USA | collected 2012 ...
CGATACAGATCTGGACAGGCGCGGCCGCGCCCTCGGAAGGTGTCTGGCTCATGGCAATCTCGAAGGGGCCCCTGGCGGGGGCCCCGAAGTCTTTACAGGACAGGGTCGATGACGGCATAGCCACCGATACGGCGGCGGTACACCACATTGACGCGGTCGGTCTCGGCATTGATGAAGACCAGGAACTCACTGCCGATGGATTCCAGCTGCATCAGGGCTTCATCCAGATGCAGGGGCTTGGGCGCGAAGCGCTCGGTGCCCACCACGGCGGGTTCTTCATCGGGATACCCGTCGATCCGCAGAAGGTCCGGCACCGCCGGAAGTGCCCGATAGATCGCGGCGGCTCGGTCCAGCGCCCCCTGAACATAAGCGGGGTCGGTTTTCAGCTTCGCCGCACGCCTATCCAGATAGATTGGTTCCTCCCCGCCGATCTTAAAACGAATGCCCACCGGTGCATGGTAGAACAGAGGGTGTTCCAGCCCAGCCATGCCCAGATCATGTAAAATGTGTTCAAACCGCTTTGCCAGCATGGTATCCCTCCGTTCTCATGTCATTTCATACAGCAGAGCAGCATCGCCCTGCACCAGTTCCAGATGGGAGCGCAGCGTATTAAGCCCGCTTTGCACCGCCTCGGTGGGCAGATCCCAGTCCGGGGCAATTTCAGCGGCCAGCTCCGAGAGATCCTGCTCCCGCAGAGCTGCCAGCAGTTGAGACGCCAGCTCTCCCTCCAGCAGAGCGCAGTCCAGGGTGTCTTCCGTCTGGGGAGCAGGAAAACGGACATCCAGATCCAGCTCGCTCTCACACCAGTCCCAGATGGCCATATAGACCGCGCCAGAGCAGTCGCCGCCCGACAGTTCCTGCCGCTGGCCGTCTTTGAGAAGATAAAAGGATGCAATCTGTGACATAGTGGTTCCTCCTGTATGTTATTCTTTTTCCATCAGCCCTTCTGCCTGCATCCGGATCACATAAAAGGCCCGCACCCAGTCCAGCTCCTGCTCCATGGATTCCTCCAAAGCCAGCAGGCGGCGCTTTCCCAGCCTGCGGTCCAGGAGGGCAAAGATGCGGACAAGAGGATTCTCGCTGACAAGGCTTTTCTCAATGCTCTGGTTGTCAAAGATACCAAACGCCTCATAGAACACCTTTTGGTCAAAGGTGCCCTGCTCCAGCGCATAGGCATGAGCCTGATTGATGGCCTCTTTTGCGGAGTCGCAATCTTTCAGCGTTGTGGACCGCAGGTGATGAAATTTCGTCCACACATTCTCAAAATAGATGTAGTAGTTGCTCCGCAGCACTTCCACACCGTCCATGCGAATGGCTGCCCGACCTTCATGGTCGGCGCTTTTGCTGTAACTGGTGGCAAAATATTGGATATGGCCCCGGAGCGCCGGGCACAGGTAATCATTCTCCAACTTGTTCCGGATTCCGCTCCAGGTTGACATAGGTACTTATCTCCTTTCTGATGCCGTTGCGGGCGTTGCCCCTTCCGCAGAATTTGCCTTTTGTGTTTGAAGTGTTATCCGTTGAATCCGCCGACTTCAATTTTATATTTGCAGTCGACCTCGATACAAACTAAATGTCCCATGAAATAGTCGGGTTCCGCATCCAAATCGATGTAAAAGCCAGTTTCGCTTCCATTTACAAATACCGTTACATTGTTTACAAACAGTGCTTTTACAAACTCATCTTCTGAAATCTTCCCATCCGCTTCCAGCGTTCCATCTTCGATCATTTCATTCACGGCGTCTATGCAGTCATCGTTTTCCTCCAAAAATGCTTGGATAATGGTATCTTTGTGGTCATTGACCCAATTTACCTTTTCAAAAACAATATCGTCCATATTTCCCTCTGTGCCCTGAAACTCAAGGAGAATTTTGGTCTTTCTATCCCATACGGTCCATTCTCCAACATGAAAGCCGATTTTGCGATCAAATACAAATTCCGTATTTCCCAAAATCATTTTATCCGGCATTTCGACCCTTTTCTTCAAAAACAGTCCCATACAAACCTCCTTTGTTCATTGGTGTCCGCTCTCGTTCCCAGCCATCACGATACTTGTGATTCCATGACTTCACCATTATCGTTGATATAAGTGTAATGAATAAAATCCTCGTCCACAAGCAACAGGTATGGACTGAAAACTTCCCATACATCATGATCGCTCATGATGTCAGAATATTTGCCAAATACATAAATCTCAAATAAGGCATCTGTTCCCATTAAAAAGCACAAGTAGACATTTCCATGGGGATATGGGCAAACTTCTTGGATCGCCAGCTGCCCCGGTTGCTTAAAATTGAGTTTTGAGATAAAGGTTTCAATTTTGAGTGCTTCCGCTTCATCCGCATATCGGTATTTTTGAGAAAAATGTTCGATACTTTTTGTAAGACGGTCCTTGTATTGCTGTATTTCTGCTCTTTTCTGCCTTTTCTTGAGTTGCGCTTTTTTCTGAGCCAATAGCTCTTTCCTCTCATGATCCATAGGTCACTTCTCCGTTTCAGAGGGCTCAGGAATAGATGCTCATGGCCCCGTAATCGGTGTGCAGGACAAGCCCGCTTTGGGTAAAGGCAAAATTCACCTGCCGCACCACAAAGGGGTCATCAATGGTGGCCAACAACTGGCCGCTTCCGGTATCCCATACTTCTATGGGGGAGCTGCCACGATCCTGCTGAACGGCCATCAGGCTGCCCCTTATCCTCACCGTACAGGTATCCGAAAAACTCAGCCCCTGCCGGACAGAAAATGGGAAAGGATTGTCCATCTCCTCTCCGGTCTGGGTCAGATAGAACCTGCCGCCCACCGAGAAGCACTGGTCATCCGGGGAGAAGAAGGGATGCCAGCCCTCATTGGGGATCACTACTTTTTGGGCGGACTTCAGATCGACCAGCACATACTCACCCTCGGTGACGCGGTAGGCCGCTTTGCTCTGTCGGGGAGATAGCATCCCAAAGCAATAATAGGCAAAATTCGGGTCTTTTGACTTTTTGCATTTTACCGTTTCCCGCCACACCTCCGTGTTGCTGCCAAAGTCAAAAACAACAATCTCCTCGCCCGTGTACCACAGGGCCAGTTCTCCGCTGGCATCCAGCATGGCCTTCATGCTGTTTTTCTTGTTGGCAAAGGGCGTGATTTCATGGGTGCGGAGGGAAAACTGCTCCAAAAGATAGCTGTTGTTCAGCAGCAGAGTATCATTGGGGCAGAGGACCTGCTCATAGGTCATTCTCTTTGCGCCCAGGGAAACTGTTTCGAGGATCTCCCCGCTACCATCGAAGTGATAGAGGGTTTCGTCCTCAAAATCTCCGACCACCCTCGTCAGGAAGAAGTCATCCCGTGTGAGGGCGGCAGCCAGGGGCATAAAACCGTTGCTGTCCTTTCCAACAAACCGGTGGCACCGCGCCTGCCCAACAGCGGCATCCGGATTCTGATAGACAAATCCTTTCCGCATTTGGCTCATCATGGCGCTGGCAGTCTTGCTCTTGACCTGGAAGACGGAGTCGCACAGAATCTCCTTGACCTTCCCGCCATTCAAGCAGGTTCGGATGGTATGTCCGTCAATTTCTATTCGCCACTGCTTATTTGTGGCGGGGTTAAGGAAGGTTTTTTCAATCATGGTTTTGACCGTTCCTCCTTTCGGATCAGGATGCTTTTTCCCTCGGAGTTGATGCTATACAGGTCATCCAGATGGATGTGGAATCCATCCTCGCGAAGAGTTTCTGCCATACCCAAAGCAGCTTTCGCCAATAGAAGCAGCCCCGCTCGGTTTCCCGTTAGCTCCAATTCATTTCCATCAGCATGAGTGGTAAAGGAGAGGTGGGCTTCCGGCTCTACCGGAAGGATGGGCAGTTGTTCATCATTCAGTTGAATGGTCAGTGTTTTGGTTTGCATCGCCATGACCCCCTGCATCAATCCCACCAGAAGTACCAGACGGTGGACTGCCACAGGACATCTGCCAAGGAGCCAATGCTTCCATCCTCATTCTGATCCAGATCTGGGCAGAAACCATATTGCTCCACAGCCACCTCCATAGCTCTTTCCTTGGAGATCGGAGTTGGAAGTTCAAACTCCAATTCATCGTGGCTCATGGCGGCAGGGATGGCACCATGTTGCTCGAACCAGTATTTCGCCACTGCCATCAGGTCCGGTGTGTCGGGACACTCATTCCAATTTCCAAAGGGCAGGTAGGCGAAGATCTCCCAGGGGTTCTTTACCGGAATTTTAGCCAGAATGAGCGGATATGTCATTCCGGTATCATCGTTCCAATAGTTTGCGAAGCGGTCGTTGGGTTCTCCGCCCTCCATCTCGCCCAGGACTTCCTCCTCCCAGTCCAGATCATCGTCCTCGGCTTCTTCCTTGCGCTGGCCGGTCAATTCCTCCAAAATCGCCTTTCCGTCCTTAACAGGAGCGGAGAGCATCTTCTTCCGGTACTCCTCTACCGTTTTGAGGTCAAATTTATAGCAGTCCGCATCATGCTCCGGGTCGGCGTTCATTACCAGACATTCCAACAGCGTTTCATCATCCGCCTGGATAAGTACGGGAACAAAGCCCTCCCGTACCCCCAGCCGCTGGGCGTAGCTGTATGCCGACATGATGGGGTCATCATCTGCCATGGATGGGAAATAGGTACACTCGCAGTCCAGATACTCCATGATGGCCTGAGCCACCTCGGAAGGCTCCAGCGTGTCCTCGTCGAAGTCCTGTCCCTGCCAGTTTTCAAAGCGTTCCTCAATCACTTGAGCCATGGTCTGATAGTATTTCTCATCAAATGGGATGAATAAGTATGCCTCCTGTTGAAATTCATTGGAGTGGTATCGGGACGGACCAAAATATTTCAGGGCATAGTCATCAATGTCGGCAGGATAGTAGGGGCTGTCGCCCTCTCCGTAGTAATAGCCTGCAAAGGCACGGCCTTGCTGATTGAACAGCACAGAGAACAGACAGCCGTCCAGCTCATCCCGGATAAACTCCCTCAGATCCACATTGGCAGGATCAGCTTTGACCTGTTTGGTCACTTCGCTGTATTCTTTCAAGAAGTCCTCGCCCATCAGGTCGTGCTCCATACACCAGCGCAGGTAGATGGCCATGTGGTTATAAGCATTGATGGGGTCAATAGGCAGTTCCTTCTCCTCAATGCTCTCAAGGTGATAGGAAGCGTCGTCCATCTCACCGTCAAAATTATCATTGGAAAGGGTGCCACGGGTGATCGCATTCTGACGAGTGGGGTTTACAACAAAACTGATCCCCCTCATCTTGTTCAGCAGAGCGTCTACATCATGTTCCAGTTTATAGTCCAACTCGTCCTCATAAAGCGGAATGACCTGATAGAAGTTGACCTCCTCGCCGCCCGGCAGAGTGCAGACCTCGCCGCCCTCCTCTGTACTTTGGGGGCCGGTGAGAATGGCGGCACACAGCTTCGTATTTTCCGCAAAGTTCTCCTTGTTATCCATGGTATGTCCAAAGCCCAGCCAAGTGTCGCTGGCAATGGGCAGACGAGCTAAAACTTTCAGCAGACGGATAGGCCAGTACCACCGCTCATCCTGCATAGATTCCTGAACCAACTTCCAGTCCGCAGGCAGCGCGATAGCCAGCTCCGCCCGCTCCAGCTTGTATTCCGCCAGTTCTTCCGGCACATTCATCCGGTGAGCACCCATACCCATGGTGACCAGGGTATAATAGTCCCGCTCCTCAGTGGGCGGCACGATGCAGATGTCCACATGGATGTCGGGAGAAACCAGCTCATGGAACACATTCTCGAACTTGCCGAAATACTGCTCAATGTGCTCCTCGACGGCTTCCATCTCCTCCTCGGTGTAGACTTCGGGATTACTGAATTCTTCCTCATCCTGCGTGTCATCATTGTCTGAGTGGTCGCAGCTGTCATCCTCCGGATCTCCCTTTATAGGCTCGTAACCGATCTTCAGGGTCATCTGTTCTTCTGGCAGAGAGATGCCGGGGCTGCGGGTGATGGTGTGCTTATCGTCCGCAGAAAAACCGATGGTCTCGCCGTCTTGCAGCGTCACATCACACGCCAGCACATAGGAGGCAAGGCTGGCCAAAAAGTCCCGCAGTTCCTCCGGCTCAGCGTCGGTGTTCAACACCTCCATTTCCTCCTTGCCAAACACATCCATGCCGTAGGTGTAGCCGTTTAGGCCCCCCTCGCTCCGGTACAGGCCGAACCAAACCCAGTTGAAGATGGGCAGTTCGTCCTTTTTGAGCATATCGGCAAGGCCCTCATAGAAACGAGGCTCAAATACCACGCCGCTGGTGTAGACACCGGTGGCGTATTTCTGCTTGCAGCACACTGCCATCGCCTTAGTGAACAGCTTACCCCGTTCCAGCAGTTTTTCCTCCTCGCCCAACACAGCCACCATGATATGGGCCTTGTGCGCTTTGGCCACTTCTACGGCCTCTGGCCACATATAGTTGTTTTCGGCGTTGATCTCTGCTTCATTGTCCGGGATGTGACCGTGGAATAGTGTCACAATCAGCATCATATTGCCGACCCGCATTACCACAGCGTCATCGCTGTTCTCAACATCTTCGTCGCCCTCATCCGGCTCCTCATCTACGATACCCCATTCTTCCCGCAGATCTCGAATCAACTGCTCCTTGTCCCACTCTGCTTTGGAGAGGAGCACAGATCCGGCAAAGGAACCCTTATGGTCGGTTTCCTCCTCGTCGGCGTCATCTTCAAGATCCTCTGCATCTTCATCCGGATCATAGAGGGATTCATGCTCCAGTCCGCGGACAAATTCCTCAAAGCTGTCTGCCAGATGGGTGATCTTGTAGTCGTTTTCCTGATCCACATGGACTACCGCAGGCTCTCCCTGGGGACCGCAAGCTCGGTAGTCCAGGAAAATCATATCGTGTCCGGCGCTTGGACAGTCACAGATGGCCACACCGATGGCAGGATACTCCCACTCAGCGATCATAAACTGGCTGCCAAGCTCTCCACAGAGGGAGCAGCTCTTTTCCCGTCCGATTCCGAAAATGCCGGTGATGGCCACATGATCATCTGACCAACAGGTAGGCTCATCGCAGGGATAGCAGGTGTTCACCGGAATGCCGCCGTTGTGCTGCTTCATCAGCCAGATGTAGGCGGCGGGCAGCTTGTAGCCCAGTTCCTCCTCCACGCTGGCGATCAGCTCATCGGAAGGCGGATCGCTGACATACTCTTTCAGCGCATACATACTGTCGTCCCAGAAGTTGGTGAGGTCGAAGCCCTCGAAGGGGGTATCACCGGGCACGAATTTGGCCTTCTTCCGGCTGCGCTGGCGTTTCCGGATCTCCGCCTTACACTCCTGAATCACCGCCGAGGCATTTTCGTCCTCCGGGTCCAACTCTGCCCACCGCCGGGCGTAGGGAATGGCCTTTTCCTCCTGACCATAGAGATACTGATAGCCGTAGGCCATCCGCATATTCCACTCCGCCTTGTCCTGGCCTTCCTCCCGGACGGACTCCAGCACCTCAATGGCCCTCAGAAGGGCTTTGTCTCCCTTGGATTTCAAAGTACCTTCGTCATGGTCCCCGATGATGGCGTAGTTCTCCAGTGCACGGGCCAGGGCGTAGGCGGTGCGGTAGTTTCGCCAATCCTCCGGGATGGCATTGAGTGCCTGGATACAGCGGGTGTACTCGTCTTCGTCGTTCCACTGCTCCAGCTGAGCGAAGAATGCTTCGGCGTTCTGTTGGGTATAAGGAATATAGTCCATGCCCGTCAGCGTTTCGTCCAACTCGTCATCCTGATTCTCAGTTTCTGTCCCATCATCTTGTTGCTTTAGAGGTACAGAACCTGCTTCACGGCGGAAGGTGTGGAAGATGGCCCATGGGATGTCGCTGCCCTCGAAGAACTCCTTTGCCATCTGGAGCGCCGTGCGGATGTCCCAAGCGATGAAGTCCACATAGCCGCAGTAGAGGCCGGTTGCCCCGCCGGTGAGAGTGAGCACTTCCGAACCATCCCCGCCGGTGAGCACTTCCTCCAGTTTGTCCCGGAAGTCGAAAATTTTCTGACTGCCTTCCTCCTCCCGCAGGGTATCCAGGGGATAGCAGAAGAAGCCCGCCACCGCGCCGTCGGCATGGAGATCGTCCATAAAATCATTGTCGGCATTCAGATAGCCGTTGATGAGCGGCACACAGCAGGTGGAACCGGCCATTACATCCAGCCGCCAATCGGCGTCCGGGTCCTGTTTGGGTTCCATTTTGTAACCAAGGTAGCTCTCCAGATAGGCTTCCGGGTCGGTGGAGAGCTCCAGGCCCTGCTCCCGCAGTTTGTCGGGCAGCTGGGACAGGAGGAAGGACGGCTCTGCCTTGGGCTTTTCCAGCACATCAAAGCTGTCTATGTATCTCATGTGGGGGATCTCGCCCAGCACTTGGTCGGTGAAGGTGGTGAGCATCCACCAGGCCCGGCCTTCCTCATCCCGGAGCATAGGCAGCAGCTTTTCACAGTAGGCGGAGATGGCGAAGCTGTTTTCACCCTGCTCCTCCAGCCAGATCTGCACATCATCCCCGGAGATGTCCAAGCCATTCTCAGTACGCAGACCGATGTTCTGGAGGGGCTGACGGCCCACAAGGATGTTCCAGTGCTCCAGCACCTCCTTGGGGGCGTGCTTCTGGAAGTAGACCAGCTCAAACAGCTTGACCTTGTCGCCCTCCGGGGTGAGGATCAGCTCGTACTTCTCGCCGTTGAAACCCATCTCGAAGGAGATTTCATCAAAAACCAGATTCAGGGTTTCCTGCATTTGGGACACGAGTTCTGCGCCGCGGGTGTGATCTTTGTCCTCATCCATCATCTGGCGCAATTCTGCTTCCATCTCGGCAAAGGTTTCCCACCAGTCCACTGTCCGCTCCCGGAAGCACTCCCAGAACTGCGGCAGAGAAATACCCTTTTTGCACGAGTCAATTAGTTCCTCCATGTCCTGTCGGGTGTTGAGTTTCGGATCATCACCGGGATGCAGTTCCAGAGCTTTTTCAAAATGCCGCAGAGCGCGGCCCTCCTGATCCAGATAATAATAGGCATACCCCATGCGGAAATTCCAGGAATAAGTATCTCCCAGTTCCTCCTCGTGGGACTGCATCAGTTCCAGCGCCCGGTGAAGCAGCTTCTTTCCCTCCGGCTCGCTGGGGTCCGCCAGATTGTTGTAGGCGCGGGCCAGTTCCATATCCATTTCCGGGGTACGCTCCTCGACAGAGATTGCCTCCAGTGCGTCAACGATTTTCTGGTGTTTGTCCTCCTCATGCCACTTCTGGCACTGCTTCAAAATATCCATATCAGGGTCCTCCTCGTCCTCATCTGGTTTCCAGTCTTTGATCAGCTGGAACACGCCATTTTCATCCCGCTCAAAGGCGCAGGGAGCGGGGGTGTTCAGCAAAGGGATGATGTCGGGATCGTCATTGCAGATCGTGTTCAGCTTGTAGATCCCGGCGTTGTTAGGGTCGTCCATGTACTCGTCGCTCTCATCACCGGCGGTAAAGCGCCAGCCGCTGTCCCAGCCGCCGTCCGGCTCCTCCCTGTAGCAGTAGCCCACCTTGCGGCCCTCTACTGTGATGCGGTTGGTGGCGATGCAGCCATCGGCACCCTTCCAGTCAGGGAGCAGAGATTTCACATCCTCCGCTTTCACATGGTAGTCCCGGTTGCGGCCAGCGGCCTCGTACAGTTCCTTCCGCAGCGCCTCCACATCCCGAGCCATCTCCTGGATCTCCTCGTTGTCCATCATCTCACTGAGGTCATATTCCAGCGGATTCTGGGCAAAATCCGCCAGTGCCTTGTTCATGGCGTCATGCTCCTCTGGCGTGACGGTGATGCGGATGCGGCGGGCAGGGGTGTTGTACTCGTCCAGATCCTGAAGGTTTACACTGCCGCTGACGCTGCACTCCAGTAGGATGGCGGCCAGATCAGTGACCACATCAATGGCGAAGTGGAAGTCCATCTCCACGCCATCGGAGTGTGTAAACTCCAGATACTCCACGGTCTGGCGGAAGTCCCAGTTTTGTTTGTCCAGCCCAATCTTGGCAAATATCTCGCTGAGGGGGATCTCCTCTTTCTTCTGGTCTTCCAAAAATGCCACAAGGTTCAGACTGTCATCGGAACCGCCAATAAAGTTGCCCCAGTATTTTTTGATATACATTTGTCGTGCCTCCTGTTCTGAATCCAGTCGATCAATGAGCTGATTCAAGTGTTCCAACCACGCAGGAGCGATCTCACCGCTGTCCTCGTTCTTCCAAAGATCCACAATCTCACGGATGCCGTCCTCGTCCGGCACCTCGTTTTTGATGTCGGTGAGCTGCCGCAGCAGGAAAGCAAGGGCTTCTTTGGATGCTGTGAAACCGGTGACTTTATCCCATATAGCTTCTTCATGATCGTAGTCCAGTTTGCTGTTATCCTTCCATTGGAAATACAGCTCCGCCAGAGCCATCGCAGTATTGTCAAAGAGGAAGTCGATTTGTGAGAAGTCAGATCCCAGCATGACTTCCTCTTTCATCAGTTCGATCATCTCGCCCAGATTCATTACCGGATGCTCCGGTACATATTCATTTTTGAGGATGTCCAGTACATCCAACCCTTCGTCACGCTCTAATGCTTTTATGCCCCATGCTCCCATGTCGGCACCTCTCTTTCTTTATTTCGTATCAAGCTTCTATTGTCAATCATAGTTCTCCACCCGGATAATGGGCCGGTAGAAGTCATAATCTCCGTTTAGTTCCTTGTCCTCCTGCACTTCCGGCTTACAGTGGGGCGAACAGGGTAGGAAACCGAGAAATGGGCCCAGCCCGCCGCAGATATTGCATCCGCCGTCACCGCCGCAGGTGGTAAGCCTATCAGCCTGCACCACTTCCCGCATATAGGGATCGTAGGCGATGGACAGGCCGAAGAAGTTGGGTTCCTCCATATCATAGGGCCGGTTCTCATCCTCATCCATGTCCTCAAACCAGTGCAGACGCATGGAGTAGTCTAACCCATCTCCCCATGGAAACAGGGTCCGACATCCGCCGCCACACAGGTAGGCCCACTCGTCCGCCGTGGGCAGGGAGAAGCCCCTGTTTTCCAGCATGGCAAGAAGCGCATCGTAGTCTGTGTGGTTATAGATACAGATCTGAAAGCCCTTTTCCGTCCGCTCAATGCGGGCCGACTGATGCAAGGTAAGACTGCTGCTGTCACTCCAGGCAAAATCACGGAATTCCTTCAGCCAGTCAGGGTGGACAGTCAGTCTGGGATCATCCATTTTGACTGGCTCCCAGTTAATTTCCTCCAGCTCCCGGCCCACCAGCATGGGTCCAATGGCCGCCTGCCGAACAGGAGCCATGCTTTCCCGAATCATCTCCTCCGGGTCCCGCTCCATTTCCCATTCTCGGAACAGATACTCCAATTCCTCCCGGCTCTCCTGATTCAATCCCACGGCAAACTGCTCCCAGCCCAGGGTGACGGTATCGCCGGGGACAAAGACGAACTCCCGACCATCTTTCTTGAAGATGCCGGTGGTGCAGCTCTGGCCCCAGCGGTCAAAAGTATGTAGACCGAGAAAGGTCATATCATAACGGGCAGCCAGACTTTCCATCAGCGCCTGCTTCTCGGTGGTATCCATTTGATTGAATTGGGGACGGGACAGTTTTTCGTTCATAGTAAGTTCTCCTACAGCCTATCCAGGTTTTCCTGTAAATCGCCCTGCATCAAGTGCTGGGCAATGGCTTGGTTCAGTGGCTTATGGGGGTGATAGGCTGCCTGCTCTACATCGTGCAGGCACTCCTCCATCAATGCCTCCGGAGAAATGCCTTCCCGTTTGCCATAAAGATGGCCGAAGGCATAGCACACGGACTTGAGAAAGTCGAAAATATAGTCGTGATTTCCACGCATACTGGGCAGGTCGTTGAACGAGCCCATACCTCCGTATGCCCGAAGATGGTGGGCAACCTCCCGCCGCTGGTTCCAGTCCTGAATGTCCCGCTCCAACCAGTCGATCCAGTTTTGGAACTCTGGATGGTCTGCCAGAAGGATGGAGCGCAGACAGGTCAGAGCCTCGGTATAAATATCAGACTGTTTCATTGGCCATCGCTCCTCCAAATACCTCCATAGAGCACACCATCTTTTCCAAGGAACAACATCCGGCTGCGAAGCAGGCTGCACTGCTCCACAGCGACCTTGTTTCCGTCACAGGTGGGAATAGCCTCCTGTTTTTTCCCAAGGTGATCACCATGAGCGGTAAGGAAGTAGAATTTATCCCGTTGCTGGTATCCGCCTTGAAACAGGAAGGTATTGCCGGACGGGGCAACAGAAAAAGCTCCGCTTCCTTCGATTGGCAGTTCAAATACAAAGTCCTCTTTGAAGTTCGTCCGCACCAGCCGGAATTCATCGTAATAATAAAACCACAGGTTTTCTTCTTCGTCCAGGCTGATGGCGTAGCAGTCATAGATGGAATAGTTCTCATTCTTCCAGAGAGGAGTTCCCTCCGATGTCCATGCAATCAGGCCGCAAGCACCCAGAGGTTCATCCCAACCGTAATTACCAAATACACCTTCGTCAAAGTAGCTGGTAATGATCTGTCTCTTATACACATCTCCGAGCCCACGAGACCGGAGCCTATCTCG
>ERZ1026940.550-NODE-550-length-12531-cov-5.317329_pt1 | contig 12531 bp, 10 predicted proteins | sample MGYA00519306_ERZ1026940 | MGnify/ENA primary metagenome ERZ1026940 (study PRJEB26926, sample SAMN06164613) | human gut metagenome | biome: ENVO:00009003; feature: ENVO:2100002; material: ENVO:00002003 | host: Homo sapiens | place: USA | collected 2012 ...
GCCGTACACCACCAGTATTCGGGCAGCGTCTCGCCCTTCCATGCAAAAACGGGAACGCCCGTCTCGGCAATCGCGGCGGCGGCATGGTCCTGCGTCGAGAAGATGTTGCACGAACACCAGCGCACGTCGGCGCCCAGTTCCACGAGGGTCTCGATCAGCACGGCGGTCTGGATGGTCATATGCAGCGAACCCATGACGCGCACGCCTTTCAGCGGCTTCTGCGGGCCGTACTTGCGGCGCACGGCCATCAGTCCGGGCATTTCGTGCTCGGCGATCTCGATCTCTTTGCGTCCCCACCCGGCCAGCGACATGTCGGCTACCTTGTAGGGCATTGTCAAGTCTAAATACATAACTGTTTATTTTAATTTCAAAATATATTCCCTGTCTTTTTCGATCTGCGCCCGCAGCTCCTCCAGCGTATCGAACCGCCGCTCGTCGCGGATCTTTTCGAGCAGTTCCACGCGCAGCATACGGCCGTACAATGCGCCGCTGAACCCGAAAATATGCGTTTCGAGACGCCGCGCCGTCCCGCCGACCGAAGGATTGCGGCCGAGGTTCGACATCGCGTCGTAAACCGCTCCGTCCACCTCGGCGCGCGAACGGTAAACGCCGTCCTCCGCGGCGACGGAATCGGGAACGGCCACGTTCGCCGTCGGAAATCCGAGCTCGCGTCCGAGCCGGCGTCCGTGTTCCACAACGCCCTCGATAATCACCTTTTCCATCAGATTTTTTCGGTCAGTTTACGCACCAGACTGAACTGCGAGAAGAACTCCTTGGCGAAGACACGCAGTACGGTATAGGAGGGAATCGCCAGCAGCATGCCGAGGATTCCGGCCAGCGACCCGGCGATCAGAATCACGAGGAAAATCTCCAGCGGATGCGCCTTGACGCGCGACGAATAGAGCGTCGGCTGCAGCACGAAGTCGTCGAGTCCCTTGAGGATCAGCAGCGAACCGATAATGACGACGGCCGTATGCCCCACTGTCATGCCCCCGATCGGGGTCACGATCCCCACGAAGACCGAAACCACGCCGCCGATAAGCGGCCCGGCATAGGGCACCACGTTCATCACGCCCATCACCAGCCCGATGAACGCCGCGTCGGCGGCTTTCATCCCGAAGACCATCATCGTCAGCGACACGGCGACCATCAACAGCAGGCTTTCGGAGAGGATTCCCGTAAAATAGCGCGCCAGCAGGAGGGTTACGGAGTCGAGCGCACGGGTGATGTTCTCGTGATAACGTTCGGGGAACATCGCCGTAATCATAGCATAGAAAAGCCCCTCGTCCCGCAGGAAGAAGAAGGTGATGAAGGTGATGGAGAAAATAGCGATCACGGAGGAGAGCACGACATTGACGATCGACGCAAAGACCGTGTTGAGCGACTCGATGTCGATCACCTGCTTGAGCGCCGACGCGAGGGCTTCCGAGAGCGAGAAGGTGCTTTCGGGCATGGCGAAGAATTCGTGCAGGTAGCTTTGGGCGCGGGCTATCGGCTCTTCGATGCTCGCCACGACGGTGGCGAAATCGACGTTCGACAACTGGTAGATCTTGTTGAAGACCAGCGGCACGAACAGCGAACACAATGTCGCCAGCACCACCCAAATGACGATCAGCGTCGCCAGCGCCGCCAGCCAGCGGGGCACTTTCCAGCCCTTGACATGCAATGCCGCGAGCCGTTTGACCAGCGGATTGCCCATGACGGCCAGCACGGCCGAGATCAGCACATAGACGACGATCGACCGGAAGTACCAGACCAGAAAGAGGACGGCCGCAGCAATCGCCGCGCCCGCAATAAACCGCAGGAAGGTCTGGGGTGTCGTCCTCATACAGCGGATGAATCAGGCTTTCGGAAGACGCGCGATCGGGGTCTGCGAACCCACCACGGGATCGCCTATCTCGACCAGCAGTTCGCTGTTCTTCGGGACGAGCACGTCGACGCGCGACCCGAATTTGATGAAGCCGCAGACGCTGTTCTGCTCCACAGGCGCCCCCACTTTCATATAGGAGATGATACGGCGCGCGATCAGACCTGCGATCTGACGGAAGAGAACCTTCTGTCCCGAAGCCATCTTCACCACGGTCGTGGTGCGTTCGTTTTCGGTCGAGGACTTGGGGTGCCACGCCACCAGAAAACGCCCCGGATGGTATTTGAAATATTCGACGGTACCGCCCACGGGAACCCAGTTCATATGGACGTTGGTGACGGACATGAAGATCGAGATCTGGAGCATCTCCTCATTCAGATACTCGTTCTCCTTCACTACTTCGGTCACGACGACACGGCCGTCGCAGGGTGAAAAGGCAAGGTCGGCATCGTGGATGCGCACGCGGCGGGGTTCCCGGAAAAACGCGACGATAAAGAACCAGAACAGCAGCAACAGCACGGCGCTCACCCACAACAGCGAAATATTCGCGTCGCTGACCAGCAGGTGATAGATCAACCACCACAAAAATACGCAAACGGCGCCGGAAATGCCGATAATTTTGTAGCCTTCTTTATTTATTCTCATAACTTAATTTAGGATTGCAGTTACATAACAAAAAGCATATAGACGAAGACGAACGGCGCCGAAAGCAGCATGGCGTCGAAGCGGTCCAGCACACCGCCGTGTCCGGGAATCAGATTTCCCGAATCCTTGACGCCCGCGGCGCGTTTGAACATCGACTCCACCAGATCGCCCAGCACGCCCGTTGCGGCCGCCACCAGCGCCAGACCGAGCCACGCCCATACATCGGCATCCAATACCCGCGCGGCGACATAGCCCATCGCCACGGCGCCGGCCAGCCCGCCGAAGAATCCCTCCCACGACTTTTTGGGCGAAAGACGCTCGAACATGCGGTGCCGTCCGAGGGACATTCCCACCAGATAGGCGAAGACATCGTTGGCCCAGATGATGAAGATGTAGAAAATCATCACCCAAGGAGTCCACACGTCGCTTCCGATGATCGGGATATAGCACATCAGCGAAAGGGGCAGCGCAATGTAGCAGACGCCCATCAGCGTCGTGCCGATTCCGGAAGCCGGATTCTGCTGTTTGCGGTAAAGTTCGCAGATGAACATCGCGGGTATCAGCAGGAGCATAAAGGCCATTCCGCAGGCAAAAGCCTGACTGGCGCCGCCCAGAATCTCGATGTCGTCCGATACGAACGCGAAATTAAGCGCGAAAAGCACGATGCCCGCCGCCGTTCCCAAGATCCTCTGCGGGGCGTTGCCCTGTTTCTCGGCCAGCCCGTAAAATTCGAGCATGCCGCCGACGAGCATCGCCAGCAGCAGTGCGCCGAAACTCCACTGCGACCACATAACGGCACCCAGCACCACCACTGCGAGGACTGCGCCGCTAAGCGTACGCACCATGAGGTTCTTCATTTTTTCACTCATCAGATATATCAGCGGGTTAGGTTCGTCGGTTAGTTCAGTTCGGATTTTTCGGCGTTCGCGGCTCCCGAAGCGGCGGTTTTCGTTCCCGACGCGCTTCCGGCATCGCCTTCCTGCGTCGTTCCGGTCCCGGCCGGCGGAGCGTCCGCCGGCGCAGACGCCGTTCCGGACGCGGCATCGTCATCGGCGACGACGACACCCTTTTTCGGCTCGTCATTCTCCCGCGGCACCTGCGCCGCCGGGCCGAGTATGCGTTCGATATCCTCGGCATAGATCGTCTCCTTCTCCAGCAGCAGGTCCGCCATCCGGTTGATCTGCTCGCTCTTCCGTTCGATGATGCCGCGCGCCTTGGCATACGCCTCTTCGATGATGCGGCGCACCTCCGTATCGATGTCGTGGGCCGTCTGCTCGCTGAAAGGCTTGGTAAACGTATCGCGCGTGCCCGACGAGTCGTAATAACTGATCGGTCCGATCTTCTTGCTCATGCCGTAGTAGGCCACCATCGCATAGGCCGTCTCGGTAGCCCGCTCCAGATCGCTCAGCGCGCCTGCTCCCAGCGTTCCGTAGCTGACCTCCTCGGCGATCCGGCCGCCCAGCAGTCCGGCCAGCCGTTCCTGCAGGGCTTCGTTGGTAACGTGGATGCGGCGTTCGTCGGGCACATACCACGTCGCGCCCAGACTCCGCCCGCGCGGAACCACCGTGACTTTCAGCACGGGATCGCATTGGGGCAGCGACCACATGACGGTAGCGTGCCCCGCTTCGTGAATCGCCGTGGCGCGCCGCTCGGCGGCCGTCATCGGCATATTGGGTTTTTCGAGTCCACCCACGATGCGGTCGATGGCCGCGAGGAAATCCTCCTTCGACACGAATTTCTTGTTGTGCCGCGCGGCGATCAGTGCCGCTTCGTTGCAGACGTTGGCGATGTCGGCGCCCGAAAAACCGGGCGTCTGACGCGCCAAGAACTCACGGTCGAGCTGCGGATCGAGTTTCAGCGGACGCAGATGGACGTTGAAAATCGCCTCGCGCTCCTTGACGTCGGGCAGGCCCACCTCGATCTGACGGTCGAAACGCCCGGCGCGCATCAGCGCCTTGTCGAGAATGTCGGCGCGGTTCGTCGCCGCGAGGACGATAACGCCCGTATTGGTCTGGAAGCCGTCCATCTCCGTGAGGAGCTGGTTCAGCGTATTTTCGCGTTCGTCGTTGCCCGAAAATCCGGCGTTCTTGCCGCGGGCGCGGCCGATGGCGTCGATCTCGTCGATGAAGACGATGCAGGGAGCCTTCTGCTTGGCCTGCTCGAACAGGTCGCGGACACGCGATGCGCCCACGCCCACGAACATCTCCACGAAATCGGAACCCGAAATCGAAAGGAACGGCACGTTGGCTTCGCCGGCCACGGCTTTGGCCAGCAGCGTCTTGCCCGTTCCCGGAGGGCCTACCAGCAGGGCACCCTTGGGAATCTTGGCGCCCAGCTCCTTGTATTTTTCCGACTTCTTGAGGAAATCGACGATCTCCATGATCTCGACCTTGGCTTCCTCCAGTCCGGCCACGTCCTTGAACGTCACGCGCTTGGAAGCGTCCTTGTCGAAGACCTGCGCCTTGGCTTTGCCGACGTTCATAATGCCGCCGCCCGCACCGCCACCGGCGCCGCGCGACATAGAACGCATGATGAAAATCCAGACGCCGATAATCAGCACCCACGGCAGCAGGTTGATCAATACGTTGGTCCAGTCGTTGGTCTTGTTCTCATAGACTACCGGCACGGTCTGTCCCGACTGCTGCTCGGCGTTCTTCAAATCTTCGCGGAACGAATCGACCGATCCGATCGTAAAGGTGAGCTGCACGCCCGTTTCGGGCAGCCGCTTGAAACGTTTGTCCACCGTATCCCTGCGGTACTGTTCGGCGGCCTCCTTCTTCAGAAAAACCTGCGCCTGATCGCGGTTCACGACCTGAATTTTCTCCACGTCGCCCTTTTCGACCATCTCCCGGACCGTCGTCCAGTCGCTGGGCAGCGGCGTGTCGTTGACATCGCCGAATACGTACCAGCCGATGATGAACGCGCCGATCAGACCGTAGATCCACAGCATGGAGGGCCTCGGCATGTTCATATTCATCCTATTATTGTTTTTGCGTTGTTGTGCCATACTAAAAAATTACTCTTCGTATTCGTATTTGGTCATGGGTGCGTCGGCCCACAACTCTTCGAGTTTGTAGAAACTGCGCAGTTCGGTCTGGAAGATATGCACCACGACGTCCACGTAGTCCATGGCGACCCATACGCCGTTCTGCAGGCCTTCGATGCGCCAGACCTTCTCGCCCAGCGTTTCGAGCACCTTCTCTTCGATGCTTGCGGCGATGGCGCATACCTGCGTCGTGGAATCGGCGTTGCACACGATGAACCGGGAGCATATGGCTCCGTCGAAACCTGAGAGGTCCAACGATACAATATCCTTACCTTTTTTATCTTCAATCGCACTTACGATAGTTTCGATCAGTTTATCCATAAATCTTCAATAGGTGTCTATAACCTTGCAAAGGTACGAAAATAGAATGAGATTTGAAAATTAAGAGCTACAAAAAAGCGGACGGGCGACCCAACCGGAATCGCCGCAACACAGGGAAAGGCCGCAAGAGACCTGCAGCAGGGGCAGAATCCCCGTCAGACCGTCCGCGGAATTCTGCGGTGGCGGGCCGCCATCCGCAAACCGGAACGGCGACACGACGCAGACAGCGGATGACAATGCGACGCAAATCGGAGCGGCGATACGGCACAAACGGGGACGGCAACCGATGCAGACCGAGGATGACAACGCGGCACAGGGCGGAACTGCGGCGCGGCACAGGGCAAGAGCGGCGACACGGCGGGAGCGGCGACACGGCGGGAGCGGCGACACGGCACAAACGGGGACGGCGACCGATGCAGGCCGAGGATGACAACGCGACACAGGGCGGGACGGATAAAACAGCATCCGAAAAACAAAACGCGCCCGGCAGAAAAAACCGCCGGACGCGTCCATTTCGGAAAAGCACGTCAGTTCCCGACCTCCGGGGCATTGGCCATAATCGTATCGGTTAGGGCCTTGATGATCGAACTCTTGACGTAGGTGCGGCGCACAGCGACTGCGATCTTGCGCGACGTGGCGCCTTTGGCCAGCATCTTCAGCCGGTCGCGGTGATCCGCGGGGATGTATTCGACGGCCATTTCGGGAATGATCGTAAGACACGACGTGCAGTCCACGATGCGCATGAGCGTATCGAGCGAACCCGATTCGAAGGAGTAGTGCGACGGCATGTCGCGCTTGGCCTGACACAGTTCGATGATCTGGTCGCGCATACAGTTTCCTGCGCTCAGAATCACCAGATCGCGCAGGTCGATGTCCTCGATGCGGATGTTCGACCGCTCGTAAAGGGCGTTTTCGGGCGAAACGTATGCGAAGAAACGGTCGTTGAAGAGTTCCTGCTCCAGAATCCCCTCGCCGCAGGTGCCGCTGGCCACCAGCGCCGCGTCGATACGGTCGCGCTTGAGGGCCTCGACGATGTCGGAAGTGATCATCTCGGAGATCTCCAGTTCGACTTTGGGATAATCGCGCACGAAAGCGGGGATGAATTTGTGCAGCAGGTACGGGGCGATGGTCGGGATGACGCCCAGCCGGAGTTTGCCCGACGTCTCGCCTTTGAGTTCGGCCACCGATTCGCGGATGTTGTTATAGGCCCGCAGCGTCTCGCGGGCACGCTCCAGCACCACGTCGCCCGCTTCGGTCGGGATCACGGGCTTCTTCGAACGGTCGAGCAGCACCACACCCAGCTCCTCTTCGAGGGCTTTGACCTGCATGCTCAGCGAGGGCTGGGTCACGAAACAATGTTCGGCGGCCAGCGAAAAACTGCCGCAGTTGGCTACGGCCAACAGGTATTCAAGCTGAATTATAGTCATAGTAGGCAATTATTCCGACGAGCAAAAATATAAAAAAAATCTATAAACAACAACTTTATTAGGTCGCCCGCGCGCTTTTTCGTATGTTTGTCCACAAAATACCGAAAAAACGAGAGCCGGCACTGATTTTCACCGCAGTTTCAGTGCCGCGGGGAAGCCGAAACTACCGGCAGAAAGGGAGTTTGGGCAGGATTCCGGATGTGGAACCGGCATCGAGGATGCCGTAATGCGAGCTTGGCGAATTCCGCATCTCTGGAGCTGCCCCGAAGCCATAGATAACTTAAATTCGTCAAGCGGAGGATTAATCGTTTTATGGGAAAAATCATTCTTACCGGCGACCGTCCGACGGGCCGGCTTCATCTGGGACACTACGTAGGTTCGCTGCGCCGCCGCGTCGAACTGCAGGAGTCGGGCGAATTCGAACGCATCTTCATCATGATCGCCGACGCGCAGGCGCTGACCGACAACGCCGACAACCCCGAAAAGGTGCGCCAGAACATCATCGAAGTCGCCCTCGACTACCTTTCGGTCGGTCTCGACCCGAACAAATCGACGCTTTTCATCCAGTCGCAGATTCCCGAACTGTGCGAGCTGGCGTTCTACTATATGAACCTCGTCACGGTACAGCGCCTGCAGCGCAACCCGACCGTGAAGGCCGAAATCCAGCTGCGCGGCTTCGCCGAGAACAACACCGAGGGCGACACCCAGCAGCGTCAGGGCATTCCCGTCGGATTCTTCACCTACCCGATCAGTCAGGCGGCGGACATCACGGCTTTCAAAGCCACGACCGTACCCGCGGGCGAGGATCAGGAGCCGATGATCGAGCAAACGCGCGAAATCGTCCACAAATTCAACACGGTATACGGTCCCGCGCTGGTCGAACCGGAGATTCTGCTGCCCGAAAACGCGGTCTGCATGCGGCTGCCGGGAACCGACGGCAAGGCCAAGATGTCGAAGTCGCTCTGCAACTGCATCTACCTGTCGGACAGCGCCGATGAAATCAAGAAGAAAGTCATGGGCATGTATACCGATCCCGACCACCTGCGCGTGGAGGATCCGGGCAAGGTGGAGGGCAACATGGTATTCACCTACCTCGACGCCTTCAGCCGTCCCGAACACTTCCCGAAATACCTGCCCGACTACCCTTCGCTGGAGGAGCTGAAAGCCCACTACCGCCGCGGAGGCTTGGGCGACGTGAAGGTCAAGAAGTTCCTGATCGCGGTGTTGAACGAGATGCTGGAGCCGTTCCGCGAGCGCCGCAAATATTACGAGGGACGCATCGGCGAGGTGTACGAAATCCTCCGCGCGGGGTCGGAAGCGGCCCGCGAAGTCGCCGCCGAAACGCTCGCCGACGTGAAACGCGCCATGAAGATCGACTACTTCGACGACAAGGAGCTGATCGCAAGTCAGGCCGAACATTTCGCACACAAGGAATAAAACAGCAACAGCAATAAAACCGCGAGGATTTGAACTTACGCGCCGACCACATCTACCGCACGTTCCTCCGCCTTACGAGGCGGCTGAGCAACAGCCAGATCATGATGCTTCTAGCCGTGGTCGTCGGCGTGCTCGCCGGAGTGGGCACCTATCTGTTCGAGATGCTGCTGTACGGCATCAAATACGGACTGACCAACTGGTTTCCGGTGGACAGCGCCCACATCCTGTTCCTGATCTACCCCGCCGTCGGCATCATTCTGGCGACGCTGTTCGTCAAATACATCGTCCGGGACAACATTTCGGAGGGCGTCACGCGCGTGCTCTACGCCATGTCGAGCCGCAATTCGCGCATCGCGGGCCACAACTGCTGGACCTCGATCGTCGGCGGCGCCACGACCATCGGATTCGGCGGTTCGGTGGGTCCTGAGGCCCCCATCGTGCTGACGGGAGCCGCCATCGGCTCGAACGTCGGACGGATCGCGCGGCTCAACTACAAGCACACCACGCTGCTGCTCTGCTGCGGCGCCGGCGCGGCGCTGGCCGCCATTTTCAAGGCTCCGATCACGGGCGTGGTGTTCGTGCTGGAAATCCTGATGCTCGACATCACCGCAGGATCGGTCATTCCGCTGCTCATCGCCTCGATCACGGCCACGACGATGGCCTTCATGCTGCGGGGCTTCGACCCGATTCTGGCCGTGACGCTGGCACCCGCAGATGCGTTCGAACTCTGGCAGATACCGCTCTTCATCCTGCTGGGCGTATGCTGCGGACTGATGTCGTGGTATTTCACCTCGACGAACCTGCGCGTGAGCACGCTTTTCAAGAAGATCGACAAGCAGTACAAGAAGTGGATCGTCGGCGGCACCGTGCTCGGAGTCCTGATCTTCATTTTCCCGCCGCTCTACGGCGAGGGTTACGAAGGATTCACCTCGCTGATGCACGGACAGGCCGAAAAACTCTTCGACAATTCGCTCTTCTACCGTTTCAGCGACATCGACTGGGTTGTCATACTCTTCGTCATCGCCACGATGTTCTTCAAGGTCATCGCCATGGCTTCGACCAACGCCGCGGGCGGCGTGGGCGGAACATTCGCCCCGTCGCTGTTCGTGGGCGCATTCACGGGCGCGTCGATAGCCCTGCTGTGCAACGCCTTCTTCGACTGGGACGTGTCGATCGTCTCGTTCACGCTGGTCGGCATGGCGGGCGTCATGTCGGGCGTGATGAAGGCGCCGCTGACCTCGATCTTCCTGATCGCCGAACTCTCGAACGGTTACGGGCTGTTCATCCCGCTGATGATCACCGCCTGCATCTCGTTCGCCGTGGACTACTACCTCGATCCGGATTCGATCTACACCAAGCAGCTGCGCCTGCGCGGGGAGCTGCTGACCCACGACAAGGACCAGTCGGTCTTCGTCTTCCTGAAACTCGACGAACTGATGGAGACCGATTTCCTGCGCATCAGGGAGAACTTCACGCTGGGCGACATCGTACACATCATTTCGACGGCGCGCCGCAACATCTTCCCCGTGATCGACAACTTCGGGCATCTGCTCGGCATCATCCAGCTGGACGACCTGCGCGAAGACATGTTCAAACGCGAGAAATACGGACATCCGATTTCGGACTACATGATTCAGCCGCCCGACAAGATACTGGAACACGAAGCCATCCAGAGCGTCGTCCAGAAGTTCGAGGACAAACATACGTGGATGCTGCCCGTCGTGGACAAACAGAACCGCTACATGGGCTTCATCTCCAAATCCCGCATCCTGAACGCCTACCGCGAACAGCTGGTCAAGATCCAGCAGTAACCTGCGGTCCGCGCAGATGCGGCAGCACTCTTTCCGCAAGGGCGATCTCTTCCCACCGACACAAAACGAACAGCCATGACGACAGAAAATCCTTTTCCTTGGGCCGACGGCATGAACTGCGCCGTCACGGTCTGCGACACCGAAGGCGTGATCCTTTACATGAACGAGAAAGCCCGCGCGACCTATATCCGGCACGGCAATCTGATCGGCAGCAATCTTTTCGGCTGCCACAACGAACGTTCGCGCGAAATCATCCGCCGCCTGACGGCCGAGGGCGGCTCGAACGCCTACACCATCGAGAAACAGGGAGTCCGCAAGATGATCTATCAGACGGCTTGGCGGACCGGGGGCAAGGTAGGCGGTCTGGTGGAGATTTCGATGGAAATACCCGCCGAAATGCCGCATTACATCCGGGGCTGAGGGCTTCGGGGCCGAGAGTTCCCGACGCTTGCGCCGCTACATAGCGGGCATGAAGCTCACCGCCTGCCCGCCGCCCGGAGCCATCGCCACTTCGAGCGTATCGGCGGATGAAACCTCGCGCTCCGAAATAGTGTAGGAGGTGGGATTCGTCTTCCAATCGGCATCGGGACCGTCGGCGTAGATCGTCGCGCGGTATTTCGTGCCGGGTTTCAGGAAGTCGAGCGGCAACGACAGCGTGCGGGGCTGTTCGTCGGTCGCCGCACCCAGAAAATAATTCTCCCCCGCGCGGCGCACCACGGCGACGAATTCGCCCGGTTCGCCCGCCAGCGCGCGCGACCAGTCGCAGTCCGCATCGAAGTCGCGGAAGAACCGGAAAGCGGGATGCCCCTCGTAATTTTCGATCAGGTCCGAAGCCATCTGCACGGGCGAATAGATGATCACCCACTCGGCGATCTGCTTGGCAAGGGTCGTATTGACACGCATATCGACCTCAGGACCGCAGTTCCAGAGTTTGCGGCGCGGCGAGTTGCGCGTATTTTCATAGAGAATGTCGAACGTGCCGGGCGTGAAGTCCATCGGCCCGGCGAGCAGGCGCGTGAAAGGCAGCGTCACTTCGTGCGACGGCGGATTGCCCGCGCTCCAAGCGTCCCACTCCTTGCCGCGCGCACCTTCGCGCGACATCATGTTGGGCCACGTGCGGCGGATGCCGCAGTCTTTGATCGGTTCGTGCGCATTGACCGTCATCCGGTATTTCGCGGCCGTCTCGACCACGTGCTGGTAATGGCGCACCATGTACTGCCCGTGATGGTTGTTGCCGCCGGAGATACCGCCGGCATAGCCCGTTTTGAGGTTGTGTATTCCCAGATCGGCGTACCATTTGACGGCGCGCTCCAGCTGGCGTTCGTAATCGGGGATGTTGCCGCCCGTTTCGTGATGGCCGATGATCTCGATCCCGCGTTCGCGGGCGTAACGCACGATCTCTGCAATGTCGAAGTCGGCATAGGGCTTCGTGAAGTCGAACGACTGGCTGCCGCCCCAGTTCTCCCAGCCTTCGTTCCAGCCTTCGAACAGCACCCCCTGAATATTGTTGGCCGCCGCGAAGTCGATATGGCGTTTGGCGTTTTCGGTCGTCGCGCCGTGGCGATCGTCCATCGCCCACGTCTCGACGCCGAGGTGCATGCCCCACCACACGCCGACGTACTTCATCGGGCGGATCCAGCTCGTATCCCCGATCCTCGAAGGTTCGTTCAGATTGAGAATCAGCGACGAATTGATCAGCCCCACGGCATCGGGCGCCAGCTGCACGGTGCGCCACGCGGTCGTAAATTTATTGCCGACATGCGCTTTCGTGCCGTCGGGCAGGGGCGCGAGATCCGATTTGAACGCAAGTCCGTCCGTCTTGCGAAGCGTCATTTCGGGAAAGTCGTACAAGGCCGCTTCGTGGATGCTGCCGTAGAGGCCGCCGACCTTGAACGTCGCGGGGGTATTGGCGTCGGCCAGTTCGCTCAGCGGAAGTTTGCGGTAAAGCAGTTCGTAGGTGTCGAAGCTGGCGGGAAT
>ERZ1026940.559-NODE-559-length-12445-cov-4.255609_pt1 | contig 12445 bp, 7 predicted proteins | sample MGYA00519306_ERZ1026940 | MGnify/ENA primary metagenome ERZ1026940 (study PRJEB26926, sample SAMN06164613) | human gut metagenome | biome: ENVO:00009003; feature: ENVO:2100002; material: ENVO:00002003 | host: Homo sapiens | place: USA | collected 2012 ...
AGATCTACACCTATTAAGTCGTCGGCAGCGTCAGATGTGTATAAGAGACAGTAGCTGGTCCACAGAACAGGAAGTTTCTCGCTCTGGCCTTGCGGCGCCTCCAGATTCAACAATTCGCTGATAAAGGAACCGGTGCTGTAGGAATAGTTCACGGCATAGGGATAATACCATCCGCCCCAGTTGCCCCAGTAAGGAGCATCCCAGTAGCCTGGATAGTTCCACCACCATTCGGGACGTCCGTAGTCGGTGAAGTAATAGGTACTTCTGACATAGCTTACCTGCAAGCCAAGGTCGGCTTCTTCCCGGTCATCCACACGGATGTAGCCGCGGCTGTTCATGTTAGCAACATAAGCGCTGAGAATTTCCTGGGCATTCTCATCTTTCCAGTATTCGGCGTTTTCCTTATCACCGATGACCAGAATGCTGTCCGGCAAGTAATAAGTTTCGAAGGTTTTGAAATCCGCCTTCTTGTCATAGTTGGTATAAACCAGATAATTATTGTCCAGCTTATCCATGTCAGGGTCTTTTTCGCAAGATGCAAGCGTCACTGCAAAGACCGCTAATAATAGGGGAATAAATTTCTTCATACTTTTATAATTGTTTAGGTTTAATATAAATTCCTGCCCTATGGTACCTTAGGCTTTTGTGAGAAAAAACAAGATAGGATATAAAAGGTTCACGTAGAGGTATGTTAAAAGTAATAAAGGAATAGGGTGACAGCACTTTTAACGTAACTGTCACCCTATTGCACTTATCATGTCATTACTTTATCACCCTATCATCTTTTCCATATCCGTGCTGTCCATCCTCCTCCGGGTGCCATGTGTATGTTCAGCTTGTCCCCCGAGGTCACGGTGCGTACTTCTTTCTTGTAGTCGGTTGCTTCCCGGTCGGCATTGATGCCGTCGGAAAAGATTTCGGCTTCGTAACTTCCTTCTCCGAGGAAGGAAAGGTCGATGGTACAGTCGCGTGGTGTCCAGTCGGTCATGGAGGCGATGTACCAGACATCTCCCTTGCGGCGTGCCAGTGTAAGGTATTCGCCTACTTCACCGTCCAGTGCCACGGTCTCGTCGAAAACGGTAGGCACTTTGGCAATGAAGTCCGTGCATTCCTGCTCCTTCATATATTTGCTGGGGCTGTCGGCAAGCATTTGCAGCGGGGCTTCGAAGAGGGTGTACATCGCCATCTGGTGGACGCGCGTACCCTGGCTCATCGGATGGTCGTTGACGGCACGGAAGGTTTCGCGGGTTGCGTTCATCATGGCTCCCGGTGTGTAGTCCATCGGGCCGACAAGCATGCGCAGGTAGGGAGCAGTCACGTCATAGCGTGGGAAGTTGTGGAGCGGGCTACCGTTCACTATCGGTTCCCATTTGGCATTCTCCAGTCCCTTTACACCTTCAAAGTTTAGGACGTTGGGATAGGTGCGCTGTATACCGTATGGCTTGAGTCCATGCAGGTCTAATACCAGGCGGTGCTCGGCGGCGCAGGCTACAATGCGTTCTACAGACTGTACCAGTGGCTGGTCGTCACGGTCGAAGAAGTCTATCTTGAAGCCTTTGATACCCATCTGTGCATAGTGGCTGAATGCGGCTTCCGTATCTTTGGCAGAGTTTCGCCAGCTTGCCCAGAGAATGATGCCGACGCCCTTCTGGTTTCCGTAGGCTACCAGTTCCTTTAAATCGATATCCGGATTCAGGTCTTTCAATAAGGATTCGTTTCCGCTCCAGCCGTCATCGATGATGATATATTCCAGGTTGTTGTCGGCGGCAAAGTCGATGAATGCCTTATAAGTCGGGGTGTTCATGCCGGCTTTGAAGTCTACGCCAGTCAGGTTGCAGGTGTTCCACCAGTCCCAAGCCACTTTGCCGGGTTTAATCCAGGAAATGTCTTTGATGCGGCAGGCGGGAGCAAGACGCTGTGCCATGTCGTTGTCGGCAAGCTGCGTGTCCTTTTCGGTGACGAGTACCACACGCCAGGGGAGTTCCTGCTTGGCACAACGGGCGATGTAGTCTGCACGCTTGGTCGGTATCAGGTTCAGCCGGTTGTGTCCGCCGATTATTTCTTCCAGCGGATAGGGAGCAAATGCTGCCTGCACTCCTTGACGTGTCTGGGGATTTACAGTGAGGAACATGCCGGGATAGTTTTCCAATCCGGCTTCCATGATAACGGCTTTCTTTCCTCCGTCCAGGCAAACCATCAGTGGGGTGATGGAGAGTGAGTCGGTGTGCATTTTGGACAACGGGGCTTCGTCGTAGTAAGACTCGAAGGAGAAGCAATAGCGCTCACCGTTGCGGTTGTCGTTTATGTAAGGTACAAATGCTTGGTAATCCTTGTCGAAATTGAAGTCCGCAGTTTCGTTGAGGACGATAAACGGCTTGTTCTGTTCGGAAATGAAGCGGTAGGCAGCACCGTCATCGTATGCGCGGAACTGTACGCTGTAGCCTCCGCGGCATTTCAGTGTCAGCTGGTTGTAGACATCCTCCACACTTGCCTTTTTGTAGAGGGGAGTGGGGAAGGAGGACTCCACGGACTTGCGTTCTGCACGGATTACTTTTACATTTTTACCGAAAGTTATTGCTTTCTTGGCTGATTTTTCATCTCTGCCTTGCAGGGCGATGGCAGAGGGTTGCAGCACTATGGTGCCGTCGTGTGCAATCTGCCAGGTGAGGGCTTCTCCGGCATCTACCGTAACGGATAGTTTTCCGTTGGGTGATGCAAGTTGGTATTGCTGTGCACGGACCGTGCCCAAGCAAAGGAATAATAAACAAAAGGTTTGAATAAGGAGGCTTTTCATGTTGATTTATTTTTGAATGATTTTCTTTATCTTCTCCAGTTCCTCGGCAGAGAAGTCTGTATTTTCAGTCGCTTTCAGGTTATCTGCCAGTTGGGTAACGGAGCTCGCTCCGATGATGACGCTTGTCACCAGGTCGTCCTTCAACAACCAGGCAAGTGACATCTCGGCAAGGGTTTGCCCGCGTGAGGCAGCAACTTCGTTGAGTGCCTTGATTTTTTGCAGCGTCTCGTCGGTCAGTGCTTCTTTCTTCAGGAAAGCTCCCTTTGCCATGCGCGAATCTTCGGGAATACCATTCAGGTAGCGGTTGGTCAGCAGGCCCTGCGCCAGCGGGGAGAAGGCGATGAAGCCGGTTCCGTTCCCTTTGGCTTGCTGCAGGATACCTTCTTCTTCCGGTTCGCGGTTGAAGAGATTGTATCTGCCTTGATAGAGCAGGCAGTGTACATCCCGTTCTTCCAGGTATTTGTAGGCAAACTCGGCCGCCTCTTTGGGATATTTGGAGATTCCTACATAGAGTGCTTTGCCTTGCCGTACGATATCAACCAGTGCTTGCAGGGTCTCTTCAAGCGGAGTATCCGGGTCGTAGCGGTGGGAGTAGAAGATGTCCACATACTCCAGGTTCATCCGTTTCAGACTTTGGTTGAGGCTGCTCATCAGGTACTTGCGTGAGCCCCACTCCCCGTAGGGGCCGGGCCACATGTCGTGTCCGGCCTTGGTGGAGATGAATAGTTCGTCCCGATAGGGCATGAAGGATTTCTTCATAATCATTCCGAAAGTCTCTTCGGCGGAACCGTAGGAAGGACCGTAATTGTTGGCGAGGTCGAAATGCGTGATTCCACGGTCGAAGGCATAGTGCGCCATGGCCTGGGAATTGGCAAATGTGTTCACGTCGCCGAAGTTGTGCCACAATCCGAGTGATATTTCCGGCAGCAGGATGCCGCTTTGCCCGCAACGGCGGAATTTCATGCCGTTGTCATAGCGTTCGGGCGCTGGAGAATAAATAGGGTTTATCATGATATTGTATTTTGTGGGTTATCCCATTATTACTTCTACTGTATGCGTGCCCGGCAGATGGTTCACCACATTGCCTTCTATCGGCTGGCCGTCTACTGTGACGGACTTGATGCCTTTGCACACACCATCGGGATTCTTCACGGTAATATGATATTCTGCCCCGCGGAACCTACGCTTCACGTTGAAACCTTTCCAGCCTGCCGGGATACAAGGATTGATTTCTAGACCTTCATACGAAGGCTTGATGCCGAGTATGAATTGCGTGATGGCATACCACATCCAGGCAGCCGTTCCAGTCAGCCAGCTGTTCTTGCCTTCACCGGGGCGGGCGGCGTCCTTGCCGGCCACCATCTGGCAGCATACGTAAGGTTCTACTTTATGCAGGGCACTGTGCTCTTCGGTGTACGACGGGCATATCTTGCGGAAATACTCCCAGGAACGGTCACCCCGTCCCAGTACGGTTTCTCCGATGATGACCCACGGGTTGTTGTGGCAGAAGATACCCGCATTTTCCTTGTAGCCGGCGGGATAGGTGGAGATTTCTCCATACTCCACAACATAGCGGGTGAAGGGTGGATTGTTGAGTACAATACCGTGTTCGCAGTCCAGGCGTTCCTTTACGGAGTCCAGTGCTTTTTCTACCATGCCTTCTTCCAGTCCGATGCCTGCCATGGTGCACCAGCCTTGCGATTCGATGAAGATTTGTCCTTCTTCGTTCTCTTTGGAACCTACCTTGTGGCCGAAGTAATCGTAGGCGCGCAAGTACCAGTCACCGTCCCAGCCATGTTTTTTCACGGCTTCCACCATGTTCTCTATATAGGTTTGCGCTCTGTTTGCTTCGTCGTCTTTACCCAGGTGGCGGCATAGTTCCACATAGTCGCGTCCGCATACCACGAACAAGCCGGCAATCATCAGCGATTCTGCTTGGCTGCCTTCCGTCTGGTTTTCCGTGGTCTGGAAGGATTCATTCGGGTCCCAGGAGAAGCAGTTCAGGTTCAGGCAGTCATTCCAGTCGGCACGGCCGATGAGGGGCAACATGTGGGGGCCGAGGTTCTCGATGACGTGGTTGAAGGAGACGCGCAGGTGCTCGAACAGAGAAACCTCCGAACCCTTCTTGTTGTCGAAGGGGACGGGCTCATCCAGGATACTGAAGTCTCCCGATTCCTTGATGTATGCCACCGTACCGAAGATAAGCCACATGGGGTCGTCGTTGAAGCCGCCGCCGATGTCGTTGTTGCCGCGTTTGGTCAGCGGTTGGTATTGGTGGTAGCATCCTCCGTCGGGGAATTGGGTAGAAGCTATGTCGATGATTCGTTCGCGGGCTCGTTCCGGTATCTGATGCACGAAGCCCACGAGGTCCTGGTTGGAGTCGCGGAAACCCATTCCACGACCGATGCCGCTCTCGAAGAAAGAGGCGGAACGGGACATGTTGAAGGTAATCATGCACTGATACTGGTTCCAGATGTTCACCATGCGGTCCAGTTTTTCTTCGTCGGTCTTCACGACGTAGATGTCCAGCAGGCGGTCCCAGTAGGCTTTCAGTTCGGCAAAGGCAGCATCTACTTTGGCGGTAGTGTCGAAGGCCGAAATCATCGCCTTAGCCTTTACCTTATTTATAATAGGTGAAGAGGGTACACTCTGCTTGAACGCTTCATGCAGAGATTCTTCACGTTCCTCGAACTTCTCCTCCTGCTTGTTTTCCACATAGCCCAGCAGGAAGATGAAGTCGCGGCTTTCGCCGGGTTGCAGTTCTACTTCCAGATAGTGTGAGGCGATGGGGCTCCAACCGTGGGCAATGCTGTTGCCCGGTCTGCCTTCTACTACCCGTTCCGGGTCGGCAAACTCGTTGTAGAGTCCCACGAATGTTTCGCGGTCGGTATCGAAACCGTCTACGGGTGTATTGACACTGTAGAAGGCGTAGTGATTGCGGCGTTCCTTGTATTCCGTCTTGTGGTAGATGACAGACCCGTCCACTTCCACCTCTCCCGTGGAGAAGTTACGCTGGAAGTTCTCCATGTCCGTAGCGGCATTCCACAAGCACCATTCGGCAAAGGAGAATAGTTTGAGTTTTCTCACTTTGGCAGAAGTATTCCGCAAGGTCAGCTTCTGCACCTCTCCCCAGGTCTTCAGTGGGACGAAGAAGAGCAGGCTGGCTTTGATGCCGTCTTTGGATCCGGTGATGCGGGTGTAGCTCATGCCGTGGCGACACTCGTAACTGTCGAGTGCAGTCTTGCAGGGCTTCCAGGTGGGAGACCATACGTTGCCGCCTTCATTGATGTAGAAGTAGCGTCCCCCGTTGTCCATCGGCACGTTGTTGTAGCGGTAGCGGGTGATGCGGCGGAACTTGGCGTCCTTGTAGAAGGAATAGCCTCCGGCGGTATTGGAGATGAGTGAGAAGAAATCTTCATTGCCCAGGTAGTTAATCCATGGCCAAGGTGTCTTGGGATCTGTAATGACGTATTCGCGGTTGTCGTCATCGAAATATCCGAATCTTTTGTCTTGCATATTATTTCTTGTATTTAGTTTGATACATTCTTCATTAGTTGTGGCATCCGGCCATTTTCCCGGAAGCACGCTTCAAATTTAAAAACTTTTCTCCTATCACCCTTGTTTGCCCGGCGTGTTTTTTCCCCTCGGAAACATGAAGTACCGGAAAATGATACAAAAGTATCACCGCACGAATCTTTTTCGCTCTATCTTTGTAAACACATTTTATGATTAACCGATATGAAACACTTATTCGCATTTCTGTTCCTTCTTGGAATTACCTTTTCTCTTTCCGCCCAATCCGTCCGCGAACGTATTTTGCTGGATGACGGCTGGCAGTTTGCTTTTGGCAATGCTTCCTCACCGGAGAAAGACTTCGGCTGCGGAACGGAGTACTTCAACTATCTGACTAAAGCAGCCTCTATCCATAATGAGGGTCCTTACTCCCCTAAGTTCAATCCGGAGAAGTGGGGTGTGGACTGGAAGACGGTCAATCTTCCGCATGACTGGGTGGTTGATTTGCCTTATGCCAAAGAGGCGAGCCACAGTCATGGCTATAAAGCCGTCGGCTATAAATTCCCCGAAAACTCTGTGGGATGGTACCGAAAGGCCATCACCGTGCCACAAGAGGACCTCGGCAAACATCTTTATCTTCAGTTCGACGGTATCTTCCGTGATGCCCGTATCTGGATAAACGGTTTCTATCTGGGACACGAACCGAGCGGCTATGCCACGCAGGTGTATGACATTACGGAATACTTGAATTACGGAGAAGAGAATCTTATCTGCGTCCGTGCGGATGCCACGCTCGAGGAGGGCTGGTTTTACGAGGGTGCGGGCATCTACCGCCATGTATGGCTGAACAAGACGGCGCCGTTGCATGTGGCTCCTTTCGGAACCTTTGTGCACAGCACGCTGGCTGCACCTTTTGACAAGGCCAAGCTGACGATAGAGACCACTGTTGAAAACTCCGGCCTGCAAACGGAGGACTACCGCCTCTGCCACATCCTCCGGGATGCCGACGGCAAGGAAGTGGCACGCTGCGAAACGGCCGGTCAGCCGGTACTGCCGAAAGACCGCCAGCTCACCGTCGGTGAAATAGCGCTGGACAAACCTCATCTTTGGAGTGTGGATACACCTTATTTATATACACTGCTTACGGAAGTCTATCAGCATGGCAAGCTGGTGGATGCTTATACCACTACTACGGGTATTCGTGACATCCGCTTCGATGCCGACAAGGGCTTCCTCTTGAACGGACAGCCTCTGAAACTGAAAGGTGTGAACATGCACCAAGACCACCCCGGAGTAGGTGCCGGCATTCCCGATGCCCTGCAAGTGTACCGGCTGAAGGAACTGAAGAAGTTCGGCTGCAATGCCTACCGTTCTTCCCATAACCCGATGACTCCCGAAATGCTCGATGCCTGCGACAGCCTCGGCATCCTTGTGATAGAAGAAAACCGTCTGACGGGTGTCAACGAGGAACATACCCGCCTGCTGAAACGCATGATAGACCGCGACCGCAACCATCCGTGCATTATCCTTTGGAGTGTAGGCAACGAGGAGTGGGGCATCGAGTGGAAAGAAAGCGGTACACGCATTGCTGCCACGATGCGTGAATATTGCCACCGTTTCGACCCTACGCGCCTCATGACCGTTGCTTCGAGCAGTGGCCCTGCCATCTTGATTCCCGCAGACGTGGCCGGTTATAACTACATCCTTCAGAATCCAGTGGAGCAGCACCGCAAGGATTATCCCGGCCGCCGTGCGCTCGGTTCGGAAGAGACTACGGGCTGTGGTACGCGCGGCATCTACTTCGATGCCCACGACAAAGGCCACATGGTGGCGCACAACCGCAAGCCGAACGGACCTGACAGCCTGCTGAACTGCATCGAGCGTGGCTGGAAATTCTATGACGGACGTCCCTATTTGGCGGGTCTTTTCTATTGGACGGGTTTCGACTACCGCGGCGAGCCCAACCCCATGAAGTTCCCGGCTACGGGCTCACAATTCGGCATTCTGGACTACTGCGGTTTCCCCAAGGACGAAGCCTGGTATCTGAAGTCCTGGTGGACGGATGAGCCGGTGCTGCACATCCTTCCTCACTGGAATCTGCAAGGTCACGAAGGTGATAGCATCGATATTTGGGTATACAGCAACTGCGATGAAGTGGAATTGACTGTGAACGGCAAGAAACTGGATCGCAAACCGATGCCCCGAAACGGCCATCTTTCCTGGAAAGCCGTTTTCCAGCCCGGTGCAGTGAAGGCTGTAGGCTATAAGAACGGCAAAAAAATATTGGCCCGTACTGTGGAGACTACCGGTGCTCCTGCCCGTATCTCCCTGACGGCAGACCGTTCCGTCATTCAGGCAGACAATCGGGATGTGGCAGTGTGTAACATTGAGTTGCAGGACAAGAAGAAACGTTTTGTCCCCACTGCCTGCAACGACTTGACGATAACCGTCTCCGGTCCGGTACGCATTCTTGGAGTAGGAAATGGAGACCCCGCTTATCAGGCTACGGAACGTCCGGCCGACGCCGATGCCCGCACCTTTCAGGTAAAGGCATTCAACGGACTTGCACAAGTACTGTTGCAAAGTACCGGCAAAGCGGGAGAAGCCACACTGACGGTCGTTTCGGAAAATCTGCCGGAAACTTCCTGTGTCTTGAAGTTGCAGAAGTAAGCGGCTTATCATTTATATCATCCGGCGAAGCGGAGACCTTTCTCTTGTCTATGGGGCAAGAGAGAGAGCTCCGCTTCTTTCTTCCTTTAAACTATAGTGTGTAAGTGTACGAGATGTACATCTCGTGTCGTATGAGATGTGCATTTCATGCAGCGTGAGATATGCATCTCATACATCCTTGCATTGGAGCTTGAGGGGGAGAAGAACGGAAGTTGTGCTTTTCCGGACGGGACTTTCCCGGGTATCTGCTTATATATAACAATTATTACCCCTAAATGTAACAAATGCTACTATTGTGGGATTAAAAAGAATGAGTATATTTGTGGCATGATACTTTTTTAACCAATGCCTATGGAAAACCAGAACTATATCATGAGGGAGATAACCCCTCTGTCGGAACGTGACTGTTTCTATATTGCCGATCGTCGCAAAACAGAATTTACCTACCCCATCCATTGTCACGCAGAGTATGAACTGAACTTCACGGAACATGCTTCCGGCGTACGCCGTGTGGTGGGCGATTCTGCCGAGATTATCGGTGATTATGACCTGGTACTGATAACTGGTAAGGAGTTGGAGCATGTATGGGAGCAACATGAATGTACCTCCGGGGATATTCGGGAGATTACCATCCAGTTCTCTCCCGACTTGTTCTTCGGGAACGTTGTCAACAAGAACCAGTTCGACAGTATCCGCCGGATGCTGGAGCGTGCACAGTGCGGACTTAGTTTCCCCATGCAGGCCATCATGAAGGTGTACAACTGGCTGGATAAGCTGGCTTCCGAGGAGCAGGGCTTTTATGCCGTGATGAACTTTCTCCGTATCCTTTACGAACTTTCCCTCTATGACAATGCCCGGGTGTTGTCCAGTTCTTCGTTTGCCAAGATAGAGACGTTCTCGGACAGCCGCCGGGTACAGAAGGTGCAGAAATACATTTCCACCCATTATCAGGAGGATATCCGGTTGGCTTCATTGGCCGATATGGTGGGCATGACCCCGGTCTCTTTCAGCCGTTTCTTTCGCCTGCGCACCGGCAAGACGCTTTCCGACTACATTATTGATATCCGTCTGGGCTTTGCCACGCGTATGTTGGTAGATTCCACGCGTACTATTGCAGAGGTGTGCTATGACTGCGGCTTCAACAATCTGTCCAATTTCAATCGTATGTTCAAGCGGAAGAAGGGATGCTCGCCGAAGGAATTCCGTGAGAATTATCGGAAAAAGAAGCTGGTGATATGATAAAAAAGTATTGGTATTCTTCATTGAAAGTGCCTATTTTTGCACCAATGATTAATACTAATATCTGATATCATGAAAAGAGTTTTTTCCTTATTTTTATGTCTGCTGTGTGTATGTGCTGTGACGGCGCAGATACGCGGCAATGAGATCCGTGTAGTCGTTTCACCCGACCATAGCGATTGGGTGTATCGTCTGAATGAGAAGTGTACGTTTACCGTCCGGGTGCTGAAGGCACAGAACCTCTTGCCCGATGTCAAGATTGACTATGAACTGGGCCCCGAAATGTATCCTACTGAAGTAAAGAAAGACATGGTGCTGAAAGATGGTACCTTGAAGTTGCAAGGCACGATGAAGACTGCAGGCTTCTTGCGTTGCAAGGTCAAGGCGCATGTGGACGGCCGGACTTATGAAGGGCTGGCTACATCGGCCTATGCTCCTGAGCAGCTGCAACCCGTGACGAAACTTCCTGCCGATTTTCAGGATTATTGGGCCAAGACCTTGGAAGAGGCGCGCAAGACTCCGTTGAATCCCCTTATGACGCTGCTTCCCGAACGCTGTACGGAAACGGATAATGTATATCAGGTCAGCTTCCAGACAAAAGCCTGGGGAGGACGTTTTTACGGTATTCTCAGTATTCCCAAGAAAGAAGGGAAGTATCCGGCTTTGCTGCGTGTGCCCGGTGCGGGTGTCCGCCCTTATGCGGGAGATACGTATACGGCTCCTGGAAAGGTAATTACATTGGAGGTGGGTATCCACGGCATTCCCGTCACGATGCAGCAGTCTGTATATGATGCGCTGGCAGGTGGGGCGCTGAGCAATTATTGGATGTTCGGCCGCGACAATCGGGATGCTTCTTACTATAACCGTGTGGTGGTAGGCGCTTTGCGTGCTGTGGATTTTATCTGTTCGCTGCCGCAGTACAACGGGAAAGCGCTGGGCGTTACGGGCTCCAGCCAGGGCGGTGCCTTGTCTGTGATTACGGCGGCTCTTGATTCACGCGTTACTTTTCTGGCGGCAGTTCATCCTGCCTTATGCGACCACGAAGCATTCTTCAAGAAGCGTGCTTGCGGCTGGCCCCATTATTTCTATTATTACGGTGCTCCCGATGAAAAGCAGCTTGAAACGGTACGCTATTATGATACGGCAAACTTTGCCCGCCTGCTGAATGTGCCCGGTTGGTTCAGTTGGGGGTATAACGATGAGGTCTGTCCTCCCACTTCCATGTATGCAGCCTACAATGTGATTGCTTCTCCGAAGGAATTGCATCCTTATCTGGAAACCGGGCATTATTGGTATCAGGAACAGTGGGATGAATGGCTGGACTGGATACGGAGACAACTTGATGTGCCAATGTGATTAATCACATTGGCACATTAATCTGATAATATAGTATCATTTTTTATGATATGAGCCGCGTATCTTTGTGTATCGCTTAAAAACTGATAATATGAAGAAACAATTCCTTTTACTGACAGTACTTTTATTCCTTTTGGGAGCATGTGCCCCTAAGCCTGCGGAGCATTCGTTTATTAAGGTCAATGCCGATGGACAGTTCGTTCGCGACGGAAAACCCTATTATTTTGTAGGTGCCAATTTCTGGTACGGTGCCATTCTTGGTTCCGAAGGTGAAGGCGGCAATCGTGAACGGTTGCATAAGGAGCTGGACTTTCTGAAAAGCATTGGCATCAACAACCTGCGCGTATTGGTGGGTGCTGACGGTGAAAATGGCATAAAGACGCGGGTAGAGCCCTCTTTACAAGTGGCACCGGGCGTCTATAATGATACTATTTTAGCCGGATTGGATTATTTTATGAATGAACTGCGTGAACGTGATATGACAGCTGTCCTCTATTTGAACAATTCCTGGGAATGGAGCGGTGGCTATTCCGTTTACCTGCAATGGTCCGGACACGGTGATGCCGTGGTACCTGCCGTAGACGGATGGCCCGCCTATATGGAGTATGTCAAGCAGTTCCCCCAATCGGACAGCGCGAAGGCCTTGTTTGCCAATCATGTCAATTATATTGTTTCACGCACCAATAGGTATAATCAGATAAAATATGTGGATGACCCCACTATTATGTCTTGGCAGATTGGTAACGAGCCTCGCGCTTTCTCTGACGAGAACAAGGAGCCGTTTGCCCGTTGGATGGCCGATGTAGCTGCACAAATCAAGTCCCTCGACCCGAACCACATGGTGTCTTCCGGCAGTGAGCTGTCTCTTATACA
>ERZ1026940.561-NODE-561-length-12439-cov-4.562984_pt1 | contig 12439 bp, 11 predicted proteins | sample MGYA00519306_ERZ1026940 | MGnify/ENA primary metagenome ERZ1026940 (study PRJEB26926, sample SAMN06164613) | human gut metagenome | biome: ENVO:00009003; feature: ENVO:2100002; material: ENVO:00002003 | host: Homo sapiens | place: USA | collected 2012 ...
CGGCAGCGTCAGATGTGTATAAGAGACAGCTGTAGGGGGATATGAGTACCAAGGTGATACTTACTACCCGAATGCAGCGAAGATAATCTACGGAGGACAGTATTCGACCGACACCCGGGTATGCGGCGCACTGACGCTGACCAAGGGTTGGAATGGTGAGTCCGTGAAGTCGGTTGTCAAGGGCGGCAAGTCCGTGACGACGAACGATGTGCTGGGTGCCGAGCGTGCTGTCCGCCCGTTGAGCCGCACGAGCGTATCTGATGCGAAGAGCTACGAGCCGCTTAAGGTTACTCCTCTTGCCGAGAAGTCGCTCCGCGAGCGTTGGAAGCAGCGGGCGGCAGGTAAATATATCCGTCGCTAACAGACTCTTTTGAAATAAGGCAGGGGGAGGTACCCGGAATGGGAATTTTCCCCCTGCTTTATGCTTTTATAAAATAACCGGATGCGCAAATCCGCTGGAGGTGCGGAGGCGTATTTTATGGAAGCAGAAGAGAGTTACTCTTTAAATCGAAAAAAGATTCCGATATGTTGAAAAAACTGTTTGGCTTGGCGCTTGCACTCTTGGCGACGCTTGCCGTTTCGGCGCAGGTTCGCGTGGGGGAGGGCCAGCTCTCCGGTAGTTTCGAGAGCAACTCGATCTACTACCAGGACGACTCGGGATTGGGTGCAGCAGGCACTGCTCCCGACGATCGTTTCGGTTCGAACAACTACATGAAACTCGACTACATGAACGGTCGTTTTTCTGCGGGACTCCAGATTGACGCTTATCTCCCTGCATTGCAGGGATATGAGATCGGCCAGCAGCCCGGAGCCTATCACTTCTATCTCTCCTCGAAGTATATCCAGTGGCAGGATCACAACTATTCCGTGCGGGTGGGTGATATTTTCGACCAGTTCGGCAGCGGACTTATTTTTCGTTCGTTCGAAGACCGTCAGCTGGGATTCAACAATTCGATCGAGGGTGTGCAGGGTATCTACCGCTTCGGCGACTACGTCGAGGTGAAAGGTATGTACGGTCGTCCCCGGCTCTACACCGACTATGCGGATTCGTGGGTGCGCGGTGCCGATCTGCACATTTCATTGAATGATATTTTCGGTTGGAACGCTGCGCAGTTCTCGGCTGAGGGCAGCTACGTCAACCGCTACGAGTCGCTCGACAAGGATCAGACGATCGACTTCGCCTCTCGCGGACTTACCTCGCCCAATCTGAACATGTATTCGGGCCGCCTGAATTTCGACTGGAAGGGGCTTTCGCTCAAAGGCGAATACGTATATAAGGGGAAGGACATCTACTCGACTGTTGCGGACGTAGCCGCAGCCGGCAACGCCATCTTGGTCGAGGCCGGTTATAACTACGGACCTTTCAGCATCTCGGGTAGTTTCCGTCGGTTAGACCGTATGGGGACGATGCTTTCGCTTTACGGCTCTGGTACGGGCAATGTACTCAACTACCTGCCCTCTCTGACGCGCCAGTACACTTACCTGTTGGCCAATTTGGAACCGTATATCGTTAATACCGACGGCGAAATAGGCGGTCAGGTGGATCTCTACTATACGTATCGCAGCAAGTCGAACCGTCATCGCTACTGGAATTTCCACGCCAACTTATCCACTTTCTATACGCTGCGTTCGGAGCAGAGCGAATCGGGCGAGCGGGAGTTGATGTGGCGTGATATTAACATCGATGTAGAGCGCCAGTGGAACAAGAAACTCAAAACCTCGCTGCTTGTTTCGATCCAGAAGCGCAACCCGAGTCATGGTTTCCAGCGTCAGACCTACGTATCCAACATTTTCATAGGCGATGTCACCTACAAATTCGACTCGAAAAAGTCGTTGCGCGTCGAGGCGCAATACCTTTATTCGACCGACTACGAGGGTGACTGGGTCGCGGCTTTGGTGGAGTTCAACATGGTGCCGCATTGGAGTTTCTTTGTGAGCGATATGTATAACCTCGACGAGACCGAGGCTAACTCCTTTACTAAAACGAATTATTACAGTGCAGGATTCAGTTACCTGAAAAATCGTACGCGTATTCAACTCAGCTACGGCCGCAATCGTGCAGGCTATGTTTGTTCGGGAGGGGCGTGTCGTTATATGCCGGCTTACACGGGTCTGAACCTTGTGATCACTTCATCCTTTTAATTAAAAAACAGATTATGAAATTCAAGAAATTCATTATCCCTGCGCTTTGTATGGCTATGTTGAGCGCGGGATGTTCGGGGCAGGATCCGGTGACCCCCGGTAACGGTCAAAACGGCAATGGGGGTACGAATGAAAACATCGAAAACGGTCTGCAGGTGACGGCATCGACGACGGTAATCAATGCCGACGGGCAGGATGCCGCCCGCATTAATGTCTATTATGACAAAGTGAAATTGTCGCTCGACGCAGTCGCTTTCTACGATGCCAAGAGCAACGACGTGCTCGACCTTTCGAAATTCACCATCGAGGACAACACGCTTGTGTACACTGTTACCGAGCCGGGTGAATTTTCGTTCTGGGTTGCTTATAAGACCCACAATACCAAAGATCGTCCGACAACCATTTCTGCTGTAGAGTTCTCGGTGCCTGACGCTCCGGAAGATCCCCAGCCGGACAACACCTCGTTCGTCCGCCGGACGCTCATCACGCAGTTCACGGGCTTGGGTTGCGGCTACTGTCCTTTTATGATCGCTGCGATGGAAGATGTACGCAAGTCGGCCGAATATGCGGACAAGTCCGTACTGGCAGCCTGTCACACCTATGGGGGTGATCCTTATCAGCCCGATGTGCCTTTGGATTACGCTATGGGTGTCAGCACGTATCCTTATGTAAATTTCGATTTCCAGACAGGGGTAGGGAATAATGGTTACAACAACAACGTATCCAATATCAAGCAGGCGATCGACAAATCGCTTTCTGCGGATGCTGGGGCAGGTATTTCGGTCGGTATGGAAGTTGCTGGAAACAAATTGGTCGCTCGTGTTACGGTGAAAGCAGCTCGCTCCGGTTCGTTCCGCGTAGGCGCTTGGGTGCTGGAAGATGGTCTGACAGGTACTCAACTGAACAATGGTATGAAGGGGGATTACGATTTCAACACGCATAATAATGTTATCCGCCACGTGGACAGCCGTTACTCTGGTTCGGATTATTCCGGCCATGAGGTCGGTGCGCTGGCTGCCGGCGGTACCGGTGAGCATCTCTTTACGATGACCTTGGATGAAAGTTGGGTCGTGAAGAATTGTCATGTGATATTCTTCGTAACGGAGCTTGTCGATAAGGGTTACGCCGTAACCAATGCTATCGACGTTCCCGTTAAGTCGTCTACTATACCGTTCGAGTACAGATAGTGTATTCGAACGTAGCAGCATACTGCTGTAAAATTTGCGGGGCGCCTCCATCGGAGTCGTCCCGTCTTTTTGACGCACGGCCGATCCGTGATGCCGGCCGCAACGCAGTGGAGGAGCGGTCGGGTAATGCTCTGCCGTTCTTTTGGCGACATTTTACGGAGTTGGACGAAGATATGATGCAGCGTAACAGGAGTTGCCGCTCCGCTGCACGATGCCAAGACCAATGTTGCCTTCACGCCCCTTACCTTGGTTGCCATGAGCCTACAGCCGCTTTGCCTGGGTTTGTCGGCGAAGTCGTCCGTGAAGTCGTACTTCGCTGACAAACCCGGCTATGAAAGGTTTTATACTGAACTTACGGGAACCGTCCAAATATTTCTCAAAGCATTCGATAAGTAAGGGGATCAAAACGAAGTGTATCAATAGAAAAAACAACATTAAGTAGGCAAAGTTGGTGTAATATAGTGAGATAGGTGTAAAACTACCCCGAACGGTCAAGCGATCGAAATGTAACAAAGCTGTTGCTTTTGTGTTACACTAAATGGCATTCGAACGGTCTGTTCAAGCGATAAATGTTACATGTCCTTGAATAGTCCCAGAAATATCCTAAAATACGGAGGAAAATAGCCCATTAAGAAGACAAAACCCCGTCAGAATCCGATAAAACGGCGATTCTGGCGGGGTTTCTGCTATATGTGGCAGGCTTGCATGGGACAAGGTATTCAAGGTTCAAAATACAGTTCAAATTTCCAAAAACATTCTTTCAAACAACTATATCAGCATACGTAATGATATGGCCAATTTTTAATTAAGACGGCAATTTCGATGTGGAAAAATGCGGTAAATTCAACGGTTAGTGCATTAAATTCCCTTCAAAATGCAATAAAATAGCGTTATAAATACCCCTTAATGACATTATTTTTTGACGTAGATCAATTTTGTATTCTATATATTACATTGATTATCAATACAATAATCTGATATTTTATTATTTGTTGATATAAAAACTGTGCGAAACACTATGACTATCCCATTGTATTGAATCGGATACTTGCTTTTACCAATGCTAATGCTTGAATCGAATTTGCTGGGATCTCTTTCGGCGAATGTTGGGGATTATGATTGACTAAACGTACGTATCGTTCATTGTCAGCTTTCTGAATATATTTGATTGTAGTATAACTCTTTCCATCGATTACGAATGACAACAGGTACATCTCTCCCCAAAGAATACCTTCCGCTCGGCTGGGTATTTCTTTATAAAATAAAGCGCATTATCCGCGTATTGGACAGATACAAGGCGGAGGTTTACAATCTTGAAGCGATAACCTCCCTCGCTTTCCGTATCGAATCGTTCGGAGCGGCGAAAGTCCTCAGGGCATTGTTGGAAAGGATTATACACGGGCGAAAAGAGAAAACGACGGTATTCGTGTCGGTTGTTTCGGACGGCAAGCCCAACAGCCGTTGGAAAGCATGATGATATACCAACATATCAACATACCAACATGCAAACGTACCAGCATACCAGCATGCAAACATGCAAACCTATCACTATGGTGATATATATTGCAGGTTCTATTCCTCTTTTCAGAGGAAAGCGGAGCAATCATTTCCGTTTACAAAGGCAAAGCAAGCACGGGGCTTTATGTCGGCTAAAAGGTCAGGCGGCTGCGCCGTTTCCCGATAAATCTTCCTCTCGCTTCGCTGCGAGCGTATTTATCGGGAAAACCTTGTATCCGACCGCCCCATGCAAAAGAGCCTTTGAAAACGGAAACGACCGCCCCGCCACCCACCGACCGAAAGGGAAAAAAGAAGGTGGGGTTACGGGGAAGCAGGCGGCAGGGATAGCCATAGCCGAAAGGCAGACGGACGGCACGCCGCAGGGTATTTACAGAGAAAATACCGTAGCTTATTAGGGAATTTTCCGAGCCGCAATACTACGTATCGCTGAAAATTCCCCAATAAGGCAAGGGGCAAGCCCCTCTGCACACCCCATCGGGGACGGCATTTGCCGCCCCCGAAGATACAAAAAATCATTGTTTCACAAGCCAAAAAAGAAAGGAAGAATATATGGGTTTCGTAGTTTTACACATGGAAAAGGCGCACGGTTCCGACAGCGGGACGACCGCCCACATAGAGCGTTTCATCATACCCAAGAACGCTGACCCCACACGCACGCATCTAAACCGAAAACTCATCGAATATCCCGAAGGAGTGAAAGACCGTTCGGCGGCTATCCAAAGGAGGCTGGAAGAAGCGGGACTGACACGCAAAATCGGAAGTAACCAAGTGCGGGCAATCCGCATCAACGTGTCGGCAACACCCGAAGACATGGAACGCATCGAACGGGAGGGACGGCTGGACGAGTGGTGCGCCGACAACCTCAAATATTTTGCCGACACGTTCGGGAAGGAGAACATCGTGGCGGCTCACCTGCACTTGGACGAGAAAACACCGCACATGCACGTCACACTTGTGCCGATAGTCAAGGGGGAACGCAAGCGGAAGAAAAGGGAGGAGCAGGCGAAGAAATGCTACCGCAAGAAGCCGACCGACACCGTGAGGCTGTGCGCCGATGACATCATGAGCCGCTTGAAACTGAAAGCCTATCAAGACAGCTACGCTGTTGCGATGAAAAAATACGGTTTACAACGGGGCGTGGACGGTTCGGAAGCGAGGCACGTTTCCACGCAGCAATATTACCGTGACATAAAGCGACAAACAGAGGAACTGAAAACGGAAGTGGTGGAATTGCAGGAACGGAAAGAAACGGCACGGGAAGAGCTTGAACGGGCGAAAAAAGAGATACAGACCGAACGGCTGAAAGGGGCAGCCACGACCGCAGCCGCCAACATCGCCGAGAGTGTCGGTTCTCTTTTCGGGAGCAACAAGGTCAAGACACTGGAGAGGGAGAACACCGCCCTGCATAGGAAGGTAGCCACACACGAGGAGACCATCGAAGCCCTGCAAGCCGAGATACAGACCATACGGGCAGACCACAGCCGCCAAGTGCTGGAAATGCAGCAACGGCACTTGCTGGAAAAGAACGAGACGGTAACAAAACATCAAACGGAAGTATCAAGGCTTAACGCCTTGTTGATAAAAGCCACAGAATGGTTTCCTTGGTTTCGTGCTATGCTCCGTATTGAGAAATTGTGCCTTGCTGTCGGTTTTACCCATGAACAGACCGCCCATTTAATGACAGGCAAGCCATTGCCGTACAACGGCGAACTCTATTCCGATGAGCATAGGCGTAAGTTCAAGACGAATGATGTTACTGCCAAAGTTGGTACAAACAATGGAAAGCTGATACTTGCCATTGACGGACTGCATATCGGGGAATGGTTCAAGAAACAATTTGAACGATTACAACAGAATGTCGGCTTGAAGCCTATTCAGAAAAAGAATAAAGGCTTCAAGCTATAGTCAATCATGCGCATCACATACATGGAGGACATTTTTTGTCCCCCATGTATATATAGAGTCCAAGACTAACTCATGTTATTCCCAAGAAATTACTCATACGGTCAATACACCGTTTCTTTTGATTGAGATTAGGATGAACGTACAGATTAAGTGTCGTTGCCACATTTGAGTGACCGAGTATGACACTGACAGTTTTATAATCACACTGGCTTTCAATACATCGGGTCGCAAATGTATGCCTAAGTCCATGAAAGACCAAGTGGGGAATATCCAATCGTTTTAGCAACCTGCCAAAATAATCACGATAAGAACGGGGCTCTTTAGATTGTGTGGAAGTGCCTACCACGTATGGGGATTGAGATTGTTTCCTTACCATTTTCAACGCTTGGAGAAGCTGTTTGGATATAGGAATCTCACGATAGGAATTCTTGGTTTTTGGGGAAGAGTGAACCCTTTCTGTAGATTTCAACTCACAGTTATATATTCTGCCTACAGTATGCTTCACGATGACTGTCTTTTGTGCAAAATCCACATCTTCCCATTTCAAAGCACAAACCTCACCGATTCTCATTCCGGTACAGAGAGCCAACAGTACACCTATATTTTGTGGAGTGGGCTGTTCCAGCAAGTGACGCATCAATATACGCTGATGATTTAATGACAATGTGGGCGGCAGTTTGTTTTCTGTTTGGGTAGGATATTCGATTTCCCATTCTTCAAAATGGAAAATCCCGTGCTTATTCCCGTATTTGATAACAGATTTGAGCACTGCCACTATATCCCGGACTGTTTTTCTTGCTAATCCGGAAGTACATTTGTCTATCACAAACTGCTGGACATCCTTCTCTGTTATATTTTCCGCAGCGCCAAATCGTGGCAATAGGTGTGTTTGTAACGTAAGCTGATAAGCACATAGGGTGGAATGCTTCACTATCGGACGCTTTGCATCACACCAAATCTCGGAAACTTCGTGAAATGTTTTTTTATTGTTCATATTTTGAGAGAATTAATTGATTTAACTCTCTCAAAATAACACACTTTCACCGATTTCCCTTTGAACGATTATGGGTTTTACAAAGCATCTCGCAATTTTCCATGCTGGTTGCCCCTCCCTTGCTCCATGCAGTCACATGGTCGGCATCCATTTCCGAAAGTTTGTAAATGCGGGTCTTGTTGGCATTATTCCCCAACGCACAGAGCGGACAATTGGAAATTCCTTGTTTCTCAGCCGCTTCGGTCTGACGCTTGTAAGCAGCCCGCTTGGTTGATTCTTCAAAGATACGGATGTCAAGCAGTTTCTTATCCTCTTCTCCACCCAGTACATATTCGTAAATATTTCGGGGACACCGCACACTTTCATCCGCTTGCAAGGCTTTTACCCGTTCCGCGACATGGACGGTGCTATAAGGGGTGGCATGGTACGTTTCATACAGCCGTCCCCATTCCAAGCCGCACATGTCACGCTCTACCATAGTAAAGGTAGCCGATACCCAGTCAATCACAGAACGGAAATAACTTTCCAATTCTCCCGTGGAAGGCTCGTGACGGTGTATGCTCATATAGGCATCAATGCTCATCCCCTTACTGTCGCAAATCCACCGGAGGGCTTCCGCCAGATAATCCTGCCGTTTCACATCTCCCTTGATATAATGACTCCATTTCTGTATTTCCGCATTTTGGGAATTACTGAACACCCGCTTGGCTGCATTTACGAACTCGCCCGAATAGATGGCATTGAGCAATTCCTGCTCCTTGAGCGGAATGCCTACAATATTGATGGTCTTGAACCACTCCTTTATTTCCTTTTCTTCACCCTCGCATTCATATACCAGCAGAGAGGATTGCATAATCTTTTGTTGCTGCTCTTCGGGCAATCCCGAGAAATACTGTACGTTATCCGCTTCATCCTTGATGGCGAATTTTCCTGTAACGAACCGACCGATAGAAGTGATGCGTTGCTGCCCGTCAAGTACTTCAAATCGTCCGTCCACAGTCCGGTTGAAATAGATTAGTCCGATGGGATAGCCTTTTAGCAGGGATTCTATTACCGCTACATCACGTTTCCCATCATTGTAGATGTAATGGCGTTGATACTCGGGTTGGATAGTGAGCCGCCCGTCCAATCCAAACAGACCTTTACCTTCCAATTCGTTGTAGGTAAATCCTTTACAGATGTCTTCGACAGTCCATTCTGTATGCAATGTTGTCTCCATGATATTGATTCACTTTTTAGGATTATTCTTTTGTGTCTTCTTCTTCCGGAGATGAATTGAGCGCAATGCCTGTCTTGGCGTTCAGCGGACTGATGACTGCCTTACCCGTCTTGGCTTCCAACTCCATACGGGCATTGCGGGCAATCTCACCACCGGCTTCCGCCACATCCATGTGTTCCCGAAATGTTTCCGGATTTTTACTTTCAGATATTTCTTTGGTGGAAAGTTCCGCCAACATATTTAGCACCAATTCCTTATTGGTCATATTGTCACGTAAGTTCTCTTTTTTCAGACCTTTGAACTGCTTATATTCCTTGGCGGTCATGTCACTCCAAGTCTGATAAATAATATCGGTCAGCGTAGCAAACTGCACTCCCTCTTGCAATCCGTGCCGCTTCCATTCATCCGTGAGGTCTTTACGAATCTCTATGGATTTGAGACGCTGATTAATCCAATTATCCGAATACCCCAACCGCTTATAGTCCACCAGTGCTTGATTGATAGAGAGTTCGGGGTCTTGCATTTGGTTAAGACGTTCAGTCGCCACTTGTGCCATCCATTGCTTGAACGGTTCTGCTTTGGGCGATGGAATAGACTGAATCAAACGGAGAAGCTGCTGAGTATCTGCCACATCGGTTAAATACATCTTTCCATCAGCCGATTTCATTTTCAGTTGACTACAATTTGTAGTCAACTCACTCCCTTCTTTTTTTAAACGTGTTTTCAAGACACTCCAATACTTACGAGGATTAGGGCTATCGGTTAGGACAGCCACCACATCCACTATGGAAAAGTACCATTTTTCTTCTTTGTCATCCCAAATGGTACGGACTTTTTTAGCTTCAAAAAGCTTGATGGTATTATGTTGTGTCATAATTTATTGTTTTTGTTTTTAAGTTGAAATCTTAGGTCAGACACAAGGTGATTCAGGAAAAGAACTTGGTTTGCGTCCATACCCCCGTGAATTAAAGAAACTAAATCCCAGTTTACGAGATGGTCAGCTTTACTATTTAGAGAACGGAATACCTCAAAAACCATATGCACGAGTACTAATTAGAAAAATTGCGAGTGATGAAGTACTTTGAAATCTTGGGGATAACTAAAACTTGGTATGGTAGTGCTTCCAAGGTCTATCCAGAACAGATTCAAGTAGACCGTCATGGCAAAGAGACGAAAGTGACGAAACTCAATGACGGGGCAGTCTTGCTTCATTCCGAAGTTCCTCAGAATGAAACATATTATATGGTTGACGGGAAATATTATACCCAAGTTTATGCAAGAGTTCTTATTAAACATATCAGATCATAATTTGCGTATGAGTAATCGGGCATATGTTGAAACCAAAGAGCCATTGCTCCCAATAGCTCCCCTACGGTTCAAATCCGCAAAGTTAGGTGTGTCGGAAATGGTGTATTCCTTGGTTTTTAATCCCCATTGATTGCCCCTATCGGTTATCCCTAAGATTTCAAATTGCTCCGGACAATACTTAATCAAAAAGGATATAGGAACTCCCATCACTCCATCATAATCTGAAGGAATGGCATCCGTAAAAGGTACTTCAATGGCATCATAATTATCGTAGCGGTCATAGGCAGCTTTGCCTTTCAGTTCCTTATGTTTGGAAAAGCGGAGGTTGTCTGCCATGCTCATCAGTGGCAATGGTTCATGACGACGGCCATGCTCTATGCTGGTAAACCAACATGAATTACCTAATCGGGTATAATTACCGACATATCCCAATCTTGCAGCTTTAGCCTTGTCTTTCTCATCTACTTTAGCTCCGTCAGGAACGCCAAAAACCATATCATTTCCATTTCCTGTAGCACCTAACCAAACTTTGTTATCTTTTATCAAGGGAAAGACCTCTTTATAAGTGATTGCGTTCATGTTACCTATTACAGCAAACTTCTTCCCAGCTTCCACAATCCAAGCCAAGAACTCACGAAAGAGGGAGAACGGCGGATTGGTGATAATAAAATCCGCTTCATTACGAAGTTCGGTAACTTCTTTGCTTCGGAAATCCCCGTCACCATCCATATACTTCCATTCGAGGTCATCAATATTGATACGCCCGTCCCCGCTTTTGTCTCGTTCCAAGATGAATATCTTACCTTTTACCTGTGCCTTGGACGGGTCGAATTGAGGCGCTTCTTGCTCAAACAAAGAGGGCTGATAAGGTGTTTTGTATTTTTTGCTATCCGGAGCATAACTCGTAGAAATCAGTTTTTTCAAGCCTAACTCATCGAACTTGGCAGCAAAGTATCGGGTAAAGTTACTCCATTCGGGGTCATCACAAGGAAGCAATACAGTCTTTCCCCTAAACACGTCCGGGTCATATTCAAGATAGGCATTCATTTCAATCTCTATGTCATGAAATTGCGTATAGAACTCATCATTCTTAGCCGCCTTAGCTTCTTTTAGATTAGTATTTGCCATATGTCTATTTTTTTATTTCGTTAGGTACAAGAAGTGTACGCACATCCACATTCAGTATTTCCGCTATCCTGTATAGTACGGGTATAGGAGGTTGCACTTTGTTCGTGGCGTATAGATTGACCATATTAAAACCTTTGCCAAGTCGTTTAGCCAATTCAGTTTGACTAATCCCCGCCTCAATCAATGCTTCTTTTATCCGATTCATTGCGACATCTTCTTTAACTTGTTACAAAGGTATATAATTTTATTGGGTAAACCACTGTGCTCTTAAAAGAAAGTATTTCGTTAATGGCTTATCCCAAGCTATTTTGGAAAATTCTATTTGTTTTTTCGCCAGTCGATTTTATAAAACTGCCGCCGATAGTTCGTACTTTCGAAAAAAGATGCTATATTTGCAAATGAAAGAGTTATTTGACAGCATAGCAACGCAAAACGCTGAAATTCGCACGGTTGCTAACTCGTTACCGCCACTTTTCAAATAATTCGCTAAAAGTTTATTCCTCAATCGGTTAAGTCTAACCGATGAAAATCTAAAATAAGATTCGTTATTTTCTCCTTGATACGCTTTTAGCTTTTCAGATGCTTCTGTAAGATATGAAGACTCCTCTTTATATTCTTCTAATTTTTCGCAGCAATCTGCTATTTCTAGTAATAAACTAATTAAATCTTCAGTAGCCTTTTCTTTGGGGCTTTTCTCATATAAGGGAATCACTTTTAGAAGTGATTCTTTTTTTGCCTGATAATTTTGTAATTCGGAGTATACGTGGATTAGATTCTCCAATATTACAGTGCTGCTTTCTATTTTATATTGCAGTGAATACTCTTCTAATAGTTGGAAACTGTCATGCCAATACCTTGTAGCTTTCTCATATTCTTTTAGATAATAGTAACAGTTTCCCATGTGGGCAAATGTATTCCAGAGCTTATAATGCTTCTCGCCTAATAGTTCCCTTTGAGATTGTAATGCTTGTTGGAAACTATTTAATGCTTCTTTATATTGTTGCTGTTTTATATAATTAGAAGCCGATGACATTATTG
>ERZ1026940.563-NODE-563-length-12436-cov-4.152007_pt1 | contig 12436 bp, 10 predicted proteins | sample MGYA00519306_ERZ1026940 | MGnify/ENA primary metagenome ERZ1026940 (study PRJEB26926, sample SAMN06164613) | human gut metagenome | biome: ENVO:00009003; feature: ENVO:2100002; material: ENVO:00002003 | host: Homo sapiens | place: USA | collected 2012 ...
AGCGTCAGATGTGTATAAGAGACAGTCACCATTCAGATTGATCACGAAGCCTTTTTGCTTTCCCGCAACCAGCTGGTCGTTTTTGACTCTAAGGAGATGCATTCCATCCAGTCTGCCTCTCCTCTTTATATGTTTTTATGCATTCATGTGGACAAAAAGCAGATGGCATTGTACTGCCCGGATCTGGAATTGTACCACATCCAATGTCAGCCACTGCCGCTGGATCACCCCAAGTCAACAGAATACCTTACGCTCTGTCAGCTTGCCCGTGACCTCACCCGTTCCAGTATTAAAAAAGAAAGCACCAGCACCATGCGCTCGGATGGTATCGCTCTTTTGATGCTGTCCGACCTGATCCAGTCGTTTTCGGTGTATGCCCCTTTGGGGACCGCAACTGGTGAGAAAAAGCCAAATGACGCACTCCGCGTGATTATTTCCTATGTTACTGAGCATTATCCGGAAAAAATCACCTTGAACGATATTTCTGCCAGAATCGGCTTCAGCAAGGAATATTTCTGCCGCTTTTTCAAACAGCATATGGGAATTACGTTCCTGCAATATCTCAATGAGGTGCGGATCTCCCATGCCGGGCGTCTGCTCAGCTCCACGGAGCTTTCCGTTGCCGAGGTCATGCACCAGATCGGTTTTACGAACCAGACTGTATTTAACCGTATGTACAAGGAACTTTACGGTATGACACCCCGACAGTCCCGCAAATATGTAAAGCCGAACAGCATCCCTCATCTGATTCCGGAGGAGCTGGTCTAAGAGTAAGTCAAAAAAATGATAGCAGATTATAACCTCCTTTTTCTTTTGAACTTTATTTTGGTCAAAAATGTACTTTCCGCACAGAAATAAGGTGCATTTTTCGAAAGGCAGACCACTCGTTTTCATTTATAATGAAAGCCAGAAAAGTAAACACCAGACCAAAGCAAGGAGGTTTTCATTTTATGATTATTAAACTTGGAATCATCGGTTTCGGCGGAATGGGAAAATGGCATGCGCAGAACGCTCCAAGAGCAGGTGTTGAGATTGCTGCTGTATGCGACATTGCCGAAGAAAAACAAAAAGAAGCAATTGAAATGGGGTATCGGCTGTATACGAATGCGGATGAGCTTCTGGCAGATCCTGAGGTCAATACCGTTATCCTGACCGTTCCCAACTATCTGCACAAGGAAATGTGCATCAAGGCCGCCAAAGCCGGGAAGAACGTTATTACCGAAAAGCCCGCTGCCATGAGTGTGCAGGAGCTCGATGAGATGGAGGCAGCCTGCAAGGAGGCAGGAGTCTTTTTCACCTCGCACCAGAACCGGCGCTGGGACAAGGATATGCTGACCGTGAAAAAAGCATATGATGAAGGACTCCTTGGCAATATTTTTACGATTGAATCCAAGCTGCATTCCGGCAACGGATACATGCACGAATGGCATCTGTATAAAAAATACGGCGGCGGCATGATCTACGACTGGGGTGTGCATCTGATCGACCAGATCCTGTTTATGATGCCGGATGCCAAAATCAAATCCGTTTATGCAGACATCAAAAATGTACTGCATGAGGAAGTTGATGACTACTTTAAGATCATTCTGAAAATGGATAACGGTGTAACCGCCCATATTGAGCTGTCCACCTATATTCTAAAATATCAGCCGCGCTGGCTTGCTGCCGGTGACAAGGGCACCATGATTGTAGAGGATTTCGGCTGCAATGGCAGCATTTACCGTACCGGAAAGTTGTTGGAAAAACTTCCTCCACAGATTACTGAAACCGAGGCCGGTCCAACCCGACAGTTTGCACCTGTTCCACCAGGAGGCATCGTAACCGAGCCGCTTCCAGAGATTCAGACCGACTGGGTAGATTTCTACCGGAATGTTTCGGATGTGCTGAATGGAAAAGCTGAATCTAAAATCAAGATTTCCGAAGTCCGGCGTGTACTCTCTGTGATGGAGGCCGCGTGGAAATCTTCAGAAACCGGAGAAGCGATTCTGTTTGAATCCTAGTACAGCGTTTTTACTACCGTTCTCATACACAAACTGCAACCGCATATGCCTATCGCCTTAGGCGATAGGCATATATGTGGGTATCATTTATATCTTTTACGCATACAAAATCAGCAAGTGATTTCATGCAAACCATTTCAGCCGGATAAACGCAATCTCATTCGCCGCTAGCGTTACATCCAGATCCAGCGTCTGCTCCTTCGCTTCAACCTTCTGGATTTTGAGTCTCGGCTCACAGGTTCGGCGGAAATATTTGATATCATTTCTAGTCAATTCACTTTCGTATTCCATCTCCGCCCAGATATCCAGAACACTTCCGTTTTTTTCATTGATACTGTAGGTTTTCATCTGATACACACCATCCCGGACATCGCGCAGCCGGATCGCAAGCTCCTTTGCCTCCCAATCCTCAAAATATTTCCAGATATTCTCCTTATCCAGCTCATTTTCCGCGGAAAGATAATAGTTGTAATTGAGCTTTTTCGCATTGTGACAGAGGATGCCGTAGCTCCCATGACCATCTGTTGTCAGAATACAATTCTCCCCTTTTCCGATATAATACGGTAGCAGCCGGTTCAAAAAGTCAAAGGCAAAGCCTGCCGGTTTTAATATCCCATCCTTTGTAATAATTCCCGTGCCTCCATAAAGCATATCGTGAGAATCGTAGTATTCCGAGGTCCGGTCACTTCCCTGAAACAGTGCCATACCCTCGCACAATGGATAGCAGTCCAGAATATTTTTTACCACATAAGCGCCCTTAAAGCAGGTGTCATTGATATAATTTCGATCCGAAATCGTCAGGTTCCATTCCGTAACATACACCGGATACGTCTCCTCAATTCCGGATTCTGCCATATACCGTTTTACCTTTTGCATATAATGAAGGAAGCCTTCACTGTCTGTCAGACGCTTGCTGTAGTTATCCTGCGCGACCTCCCCCTGCTGATATGCATAATACAAAAATGAGAGATAATCCGGGAAATACGGTTCCTTTTTCCATTCCTCCAAAAACTTTGCATATACGTTTTGGATATCATACAGAAATCGAAAGCCGCCTCCGCCCACCTGAATCTCCTCACTGTAACGGTGAATGACCTCATAGGTGATATTAAACAGCCGGAAATAGCCCTTCATCCCCTCCCAGTTTTTTTCTGTATCCTCCCGAAACCACAGCTCCATTCTCCACGTTCCGATCTCTGTCCTTCCATACCGGTGAAGCAGATGCCGCATCATAGCATCAAGCACACACTTCCACTTCTCATCTCCCGGAAACGCATCCTCATTCCTTTCGAAAATCAATGCTGTCTGCACACTTCCATACAATCTGCGCGGCTTCATCCCCAGTTCAATATGCGGTTTTAATCCATTCTGCAGCAGAAAATCGAGAATTGAATCCAGTCTCGAAAAATTATACCCTTCTTCTCCGCTGGAAATATCAATCAGCATATCCTTAGAGAAAATATTCCAAAATCTGACATAGTGAAACTGCAACGCCTCCTTCAGGTAAATCACATGCTCCCGGATTTCCGATCGCAGCAGATCCTCCGCCGCACCGATATTGATCATATCCTTCCATATATACTTGGTTTGCTCCTGCGTCTGCACCGAAAATTCTATCCTGACTTCTTCCTTGGTCTTTTGTTCCTCTCTCTGAAGACCATCGTTTCTGAGAAATTCTTCCAGACGCTCCTCTACGAGCTGATCGTTCTCCTCTTTTTGGGCATTCTGCTCCTTCACCTTTGCCTGCTTACGGAACGCAGATGGCGTCTCTCCATATGCCGCCTTAAACGCCTTATTAAACACGGTGACATTGGAAAATCCATTGTCATATGCAATCCTTGTGACCGGCTGCTCGGTATACAACAGGTCATCGACTGCATGATACAACCGGACATTTGCTAAGTATGCAGCAAAATTCATCCCGTAGTTTTTCTTAAAAAAGCGCGAGAGATAGCCGACCGAAAGATAGAGCTGGCTGGCAAGATCGTTTAAACTGATCGACTGGTTGTAATTTGCCCGGATATAATTATTGATCTGGGATAAGCGGTTTTCGAAGCGGTCTGCTCCATCCTCTAAATGCCGGTCACCGGTACGGACAAGGAAATAGGAGGACAAGAGATCCATGACCTGGTAGCACAATGCAATATGCCCGAAATTCGCCACCCCTCCTCGAGTGCTAAGATAATGATTCAATAATTTTTTCAGTGTTTCCCTCATCTCCCGGTAGCGATCCGTATCGCCCTTGGTGGAGTCACACCAGAAAATGATATCGGTACTTTCGAAAATATCACTCACCAACTGATAAGTAATGTAAAGCCGGGCAAAAAGAATGTCCGGGCTGCCCTTTAGACAATGCCTCTTGTTTGCATTGATGACCAGAATATCCTCCGGCTGCATATGCGTTGTCTGCTCTCCCATCGCCACATCTAACGTTCCCTCAAGCACAAACAACAACTCGATATCCTGATGAAAATGCTCCCGCTCCTCTCTGATATTTAACACCTCAATTTTTAATTTTTCCTGTTTGAAATGCCTCTCCATTGTTTTTCCCCGTCCTGTATGCATGCACAAAACTCTGACTGAACGCCTTGGGGCAAATTCTGTCAGAGTCTGTTTTTTTTGAATTGTTCCTTTCCTAGATTATATTATTTTTCATCTCTCTGTGCACGCTTTTTCTGGAGATTTTCGATAATTTCTCCACTTTTCTTTTCATTCAGCGGATACATTGCCAACGGAATCAGACAGCACAGATACATGATACCAAAGATTAGGTTGACTGTCACATTGATTCCATTGAGTGCTGCTGCGGTCTGCTGTGCATTGGCAATATAGCCAGTTGCTCCCATGATCAGAAGCGCACCCGATACGCCAAAGGCAGAGCCAAACTTCGTGGAAAGTGAAACCGTTGCATAGGAAATTCCATCGGAACGCACGCCTGTCCGGTCTTCCTGATAATTGATGGCATCCGGAACCATCGCCATCGGAATCGGGAAGGAAAAGCAGAAGAAACCATAGGCACAATGCAGTCCCAGCAACAGTGGAATATTTGTATATCCGGCAGTTTTTCCAATGATAAAAATCAGGATCAGGGAAATTGCTGCTCCGATATAGCCGATCGCTGCCATCTTTTTCTTTCCGATCTTTACGATATAATTCTTGGTCAGAAAGATTCCTATAACGGTAAATAACGATGGCAAAGACATAAACGCTGCGATCAGGTCATACCGCTGCACATTGTACATCAGGTAATAAATCACCACTCCCATACGACCGAAAAATGCGGTCATTGCCAGAAGTTGAATAAAAAACACTAAAATTAAAGGCTTATTTGATAATACTGTTTTGATACTTGTTCCAACGGATACCTTGGTAGCACCTGCTGCCGGCTTGATGGTTTCCTTGCAGTTTACATATACAAAATAGAACAATGGCAAAGCACAGATCGCAAATAAAATTGCCACCTTTGTGTAGGCGCCTGCGGTGTAGCTTTCTGAGCCGCCGGAAAATTTCATCAAAAGCGGCGCGGTAATCGCATTGAGTAGAACAGAGCTTAAATTCGTTCCCATCATTCTCCAACTGTTCAGCTGCGCAATATCCTCCGGATTCGTTGTCATAACGGTAGACAAGGAACCGTAAGAAAGGTTTACAACCGTATAAGCCATGCCACATCCAATATATGTAATTGCCGCGTAAATAACTGCCGCATTTCCCCTCCCTATCGTGGTAAATGCCAGAACGGACAACACAGCCAGAATCGGTGCTCCGAACAGAATATACGGGCGGAAGCGTCCCCTCTTGGTATTGGTGCGTTCTGCAATTGCACCAAACATCGGATCGTTTACACCATCCCAGATTTTTGCAATCAGCATGATTGCTGACGCAATAGCTGGAGCCATTCCAACCACATCGGTATAAAATACAGAAAGATAACTTCCTATAAAGGTCCAGCAGAGATTGCTGGCGAAATCGCCCATTCCATAGGCAAACAATGTCAATTTTGACAATCTTTTTTCTGATGTATTCATAGATTCCCCCATTCCCAACACCCGCTTGACATATCCCCCGTTCAGGAATTAGAATGAAACAAGGTTATGAATAAACTGCTTCACGGTAGTATTCATTCCATACGCATACGGTGATGCCACACCGTATGCGTTTTTTCATCAAACTGATCTTGATTCCTATTCTATCTTATCTCATTACTGGTTCAATAACTTTTTCACCATTGCTACATGACGTGTTGTCTGCTCAATCGCATCATAACCACCCTCATCCTCATACTCGGTGACGATAAAGCCGTCATAGTCAGATGCTGCAACCACCGGAATGATCTCCTCATAAGGAATTGACACTTCGTGAAGATTCTCATCGACATAATGACATTTTCCGTGCATCTCAAAGCAATACGGCAGAATCCTTTTCAAGCCCTCCAATTCCTTTGTGCAGCTCTTTCTGAACTGGACGAAGCCATACATGCTGTTTAAGGTCCCTCCCAATGCTGGACATTTTTCGATATCCTCTGCCATAATCTTCATGGCCTCCTCCAATGGAACCTCATCGTAGCGAAGCTGTGCACACTTGTTTAGCTGCTCCTCGGTTGCGCCTGCTGCGAGTGCTCTGTCCCAATACGGCTTGTTTGGCTTGATTGCAAAGCATCCAAAATCCGGTACAAAACCGATGTATTTGCTTCCGGTTTCCTCGATGACCTTCACATAATCCATAATGGCTGGTGTGATCGGACTTTCCGGATTATGAATTTCGATTCCCACATGAACGTTATAAGCCTCTGCGTATGGTGCGATCCGTTTCAAGCCCTCCGGAGAAAGTAGATACTGCTCGCGCATCACGGTACAGCCAAGTTTGTTGGCAGACATGATATCGGTAATCGCACGCGCCACCATCTCATCTTCCGTCAGATCGCGATCCTTTAACATTCCCCGATCCATATTTGCCGAATAGCAGATCGGTCCGATGCCATATTTCTCCTTGCATTTGTTGATAAATTCCACGAATTCATCCGAGACAAACGGGTAGGATGGAATCATCTGTGTTGCCACGATCTCGTAGCCTTCTGCGCCAAGCTCCGCTGCTGTGCGGATTACGCCCTCCAAATCCAGTTCTCCTTTCAAATAAGGAGTGCCCAGTGAAAATAAAGTAATTCCTGTTTTAACTTTTGACATTTTCTTTTCCTCCTTAATCTGTAATTGCCATGGTTTTGGTTCCGCAGCTGTCTACCGGCATGTATCTGTGATCCGGTCCGATCGGCATATATGGGGATCGGAAAAACAACGTAACATCAATCTTATGCTCGCCCTCCGGAAGTCCTCCCGGATAAATCACCTTAATCGTAGCCGGTTCAATCACCTGCCAGAATTCCGTATAACATTTATCGAACTCTACCGGACTGAATTCTTTTCCGTTGATGCAGAACTTGATCCGCTCCGCCGGTACTTCAAAATCGTCCACCTTTACCTTAAATTCATCAATGACAGAAAGAAAATGTCCACGATAGTAACTCAGACGGATATCAAACTGATATCCCATTTTCTTACCATCTACATAATAATGCTTGAGGCTGTCACTTACGACAACATCCACAAAATTCATTCGCATTGCAAATCCCATGTTCTCCCTCTCCTTTTCTTTAGAATTTGATTTCCTTATTTGCCTTCGCAGACTGATAGATCGAATCTAAAATCTTAGTTACGGCAAGTGCTTCCTCTGGTTTTACAAGTGGTTGTGTGCCATTTTTGACTGCCTCTAACCACTGCCTGTTATCAATCGTGCCTTCTTCTCCGCCACCGCCGCCGAAGTATGCAACACCGCCTACCGGGGAGAGTTTTTCTTCCATCAGCTGTCCGTTTCGTCCTCTATTATAAATCAGCTCATTCTTGCTGTAGCTCATACCGGAATGAATCTCAGCTCCTGCTGCGGTACCACAGAGTGTTGTAGAGGCTTCTCTGGATTCAAGAATATTGAGTGCCCAGCTTGCTTCTAAGGAGATAGTTGCGCCATTTTTCATTTTGATAAAGCCCATTGCGGAGTCCTCTACCTCATAGGTCTTTGGATTCCACGGTCCAAACAGGTTGCCCTCGGTTGCCTGCTCTAAACCGCCCAGCTTGTAGAAAACAGAACCAGATACGCTGTCAATATCGTAATTGTTCATACACCATAAGGTAATATCCAATGCATGTGTTCCGATATCAATGAGTGGTCCGCCGCCCTGTGCTTCCTTATCCATAAATACACCCCAGGTCGGAACTCCTCTTCGTCTTACGGCATGTGCCTTTGCATAATAGATATCTCCCAGATCACCCTTCTGGCATGCTGTGTGAAGGTTCTGTACCTCCGGACGGAAGCGGTTCTGATAGCCTACCGTAAACTGCATGCCGGATTTCTTCCATGCCTCCACCATCTTTTCCGCTTCCACGGTACTGTGAGACATTGGCTTTTCACAATATACATGCTTCTTTGCCTCAAATGCTGCAATTGCGATTTCACTGTGTGATACGTTTGGTGTACAGATATGTACGACCTCAACTGCCGGATTTGCCAGTACCTCGCGGTAATCTGCTGTCACCTGTGCGCCCGCTACTCCGAACTCTGCCGCTGCCTTCTGCGCACGCTCGATTTTGATATCACAGAAAGCAACGATCTCGTTTAAATCAGAATTGTTTTTAAGCGCTGGAAAATGCTTCTGGTTTGCAATTCCTCCGCATCCAATGATTGCTACCTTTACTTTACTCATTTGTTTGTATCCTCCTTTGACTGATCTCTCTGTTGTTGATGAGTCTATTTTAACAGGCAAAGGGGGCTGACACACTCTCTGGAACAACGGATTCCTTACAATGAAATGACCTGACGGGCAAGATTTTATGTTCTGATTTTTTAATGGTCAAAAATTGCTATATGAATTTTGACTTGTCAGGGAAATAAAAACCCCACATCTGTTTCGCCGCAAAAGCGTCAGATGTGGGGTGGCTTTTCTGTGGTATAAACAAAAAATTCGGGTGAGCTGGCGGCTTCTTTGCCACCGGATCATCCGATTTTAGTATCTGCCTGTTACAAATCGCAGGAAGGATACCGGTTTGCGTCCGTAGCTCTTCGTCCGTTTCACGTAATCCTTGTAATACTGAACTACCTGAGCAAAGGACATGGTTGGATCGATTGCATACATCATCGATACACCTCCTTTTTTATTTTGGTGTGCGCCCTTCTCAATTATCTTATGTCATATGGGCTGATATGTTCGAAATGATTTTCTCATTTCTTGTATACATTATAACACCGTCTTTGGTAGTATTCAACAAAAATAACGTAAAATTTTTGTGCAAATCACATATTGCTTTTGTAAATATTGCTCATAAATAAATGTTCCCGCAACAATTCTTTCTGCGTCCTCTCTGCTGTCCAGAAAATATTATTGCCTGTGATTACAGCTTTTAGTGCAATTGGTTCCACACCCGCCTTTTTATATTCTGCCAGAAATACATCCACCTGATCCGAATTCATTTCCGAAAAAATCAGCATTTCTGCCGGAAATTCCGGACCGTCATATTTTTTTGCCTCTCTGGTAAATCCCTGTATCTGCGCCAGAGTGCCCAGTTTCTGGGAATAATCCTTGCGGGCAACATCTATGATACGGATGCCTAATGTCCTGCATACATTCTGAACCACTGCGTATTTATCCCGGTTTATACGAAAAAGTAATATTGTCTGTGCCATAATTTTCTCCCTGCTGATCCGCTGCCTTATCTGTGTCTGTTTTCATCAGACTCCAAACTCCCTGTAATCCTCCGGCAAAAAACGATGGTAAATGATATGGATTCCCTCATCCTTAAAACAATAATAATAGGGATCTTCCTCATCCTCCGCAAACCGGAACATCCAGTCGAATTCCCCATTTTCGATCTTCTGACATTCCACATGGGACGAATGTTTACAGAACAGTTCCTGGATCTCCTGCATGGTACAGCCATGCCTGCCAACCAGTTCCACCAGTTCCCGGATAAATTCATCCGGCTTTTCATGCTCATGGACATACACACTTCCCTGTTCCGGAATATAAAAACAGAAACGCTCTTTTTTTGCCGTCACACCTACATCCCCGAGTTTTTCCTGCCAGGTTTCCGGCAGATGCTGCAGGCGATGAAGCATTTGTTCTTCTCCCTCCTGCACGTCAAAAAAGTGATTCAGAGAGGACAGGGGATAGTATAACCGGATGGCTTCTTTTCGAAATCCCAGTTTTGCCTGTTCCTCTTTGATCGTGTCCGTCAGACTTTTTTCCAGCCGCTCGTATCCCATCCTGTCCTCCTGTATCTATAGCTGCATGATAAAATCTGCTTTACCGATCCTGCAGCAGAATCTGCCGTGTCTTGGGATCATCCGGCGGCAGATTGCAGTGCAGGACATGAAATCCTCCGGTCTGTGACCCTTCAATCACATTGATTGCCCCATTGTAGAGTCTTGTCTTTCCGGTTCCGATCTCATGATTCGTAAGCCCTGCCAGAAGCACATTGATTGCCGCTCCATGGGATACCGCAGCCACTGCCTGATGCCCCGTTGCCGCAAGAAGCTCTATCGCACGCTCCATGCGTTTCTGCACATCGGCAAACGGCTCCATTCCTTCGACATGGTCGCCTGCCGCAAGTGCAAAATACTCTTTTTTATCTTTTACCAGTTGTCCGGAAAACGGACCAAGATCCCGCTCAATCAGCTCCTGCATCGGCTCTACACCGTCTCTGCTTAACCCGATCTGTGCAGCAATCTCCTCCCCTGTGCAGTGTGCACGTTTCAGTGGGCTTGTATACACAGCTTCTATCCCCAGTCCCTGCAGCGTCTGCCCACAGCGTACTGCCTGTGCAATTCCTGCCGCATTCAGTTCTATATCTTCCCTTCCCTGAAAACGGTTGATATGATTCCAGTCCGTTTCTCCGTGCCTGATTAAATATATTTTCATTTTTTATGTTTACCAGCCTCAAAAAATTTCTTTGTCTCATATACAACCACACCATTTAAAGCAAACAGCGCAATCATATTCGGCAGTGCCATCAGACCATTGAAAATATCGGCAATTGTCCAGACAGCACTTACCGTCATATACGGTCCGATAAATACTGCCAGAATATAAATCCAGCGGAACACCATTACTTTTTTCATATTTCCACCGGTCAGATATTCCAGACATCTCTCACTGTAATAATCCCATCCAAGAATCGTTGTAAAGGCAAAAAATACCAGACACATCATCAGGACAAAAGAAGATACCACATGAGGGAACGGAAGTCCGTTCTGGAACGCATATGTAGTAACCTGAACGCCCTCGAGTCCATCCACCTGCCATGCTCCGGTCAGTACAATGGAAAGTCCGGTCAGTGTACAGATCACAATCGTGTCAATAAATGTACCTGTCATGCTGACAAGTCCCTGACGCACCGGCTCATGTGTCTGTGCTGCTGCCGCTGCGATCGGCGCACTACCAAGTCCTGCCTCGTTTGAGAAAATGCCCCTTGCAACACCGTTTTGCATGGCAACAAACATACTGCCTACCACACCACCGGTGACTGCACGCGGATGAAATGCGCCCTGCACAACCGTAACAACCGCTGCAGGGACTTTTGTAATATTACAGATAATTAAAATCAATGCAAATACAAAATATGCAACCGCCATAAACGGAACAACAATCTGGCTGACACTTGCTATACGCTTGATTCCTCCAATCAGCACGGCACCCACACAAAATGCAAGGATCAGGGAAGCGATTACAACCGTCCAGGAATAAGTTCCGATTCCCGGAATTGCCACGGTATGAACCTTATTCGGATCAAAAAAGTTCTGAATGGCACTGGCTATACCGTTCACCTGGCTGAATGTTCCGATTCCGAACAGACCTACACAGACTCCAAAAAAGGCAAAAATCTTTGCAAGCCATTTCCATTTCGACCCCATTCCCTGTTCAATATAGTAGAACGGGCCACCCAGACTGTGTCCGTCTTTGTCAACTACACGATATTTGATGGCAAGTAATCCTTCGGAAAATTTTGTTGCCATTCCGAAAAATGCCGCCACAATCATCCAGAACAATGCCCCCGGGCCGCCTGCACATACCGCAGTTGCCACACCGACAATGTTTCCCGTACCGATCGTTGCACTCAGTGCCGTACATAAAGCCGCAAAACTGGATATTTCTCCCTTGCCGCCCTCTTCATTTTTGATCATCCACTTGAGTGCCAGCGGAAGCCTGCGCATCTGCAGGACTCCCAGACGCACGGTCAGTAAGATCCCACCGCAGAGAATCAATACCATAAGCGGGACTCCCCAGACGAAGTTGTCCACGGTCTTTAAAAATGCATTGATTGTTGTCCACATAATTTTTCTCCTGGTATGATGTAGTCATAGACCAATAAGGTCATCCACATCATATTCTCTAATCT
>ERZ1026940.569-NODE-569-length-12358-cov-11.114931_pt1 | contig 12358 bp, 9 predicted proteins | sample MGYA00519306_ERZ1026940 | MGnify/ENA primary metagenome ERZ1026940 (study PRJEB26926, sample SAMN06164613) | human gut metagenome | biome: ENVO:00009003; feature: ENVO:2100002; material: ENVO:00002003 | host: Homo sapiens | place: USA | collected 2012 ...
ACCCAGAGGACATCCCCATGTTCCAAGAGTTCGTCGGTTATCTTCTGCTGCCCACTACGCTATTTGGTGTGATGACAACGGCTTCGCGCCGCTGAAATCACAAACAGTTTCGGATTTTCTGATTTCCAACGCCTCCAAGTACCACATCGAACACACCAACAACATACACAGCGTGGATGGTCGTCAAGTATGGGGGGGTAAAGGCATCCGGCTCATGATTGACGCTGGTGTCCGCAGCTGGAACGGATTGCAGCGAATTTATGACAAGAATGACCCATTCACATGAGCTGAGAATATCAGCAAGAAGTTATGTACATACGTAAGCTCATTCATGTGCGCAGACAAATCACGTTCATCAACAACTGACCCATAGAAAAGCTAACCAAGTCCAAGGCCGGGCTCCGTGAAGTTCCCCTGCTGCCAGAGCTGGAACAGATTTTGCGGAATCACATGCCAGCAAACGAAGATTTCGCCCAATATGTGGTGGGCGACGAGGACGCATTAAGCGAACGTTCCTTCCGAAACACATGGAAGCGAATCTGCAAGAAAGTCAACCTTCCCAAGGGTGTGACCCCGCATGTGCTTCGCCACACCTTCCTGACCCAGCTGCAAGCCACAGGTCGCGTAGACATCAAAACCTTGCAGAGCATTGCCGGACATTCCAAAATTACGATGACCATGAACACCTACGTCCACAAGGATGTCGGCAATGTCGAGAAAATCAGCCGGACAAGCGACGGACTTTTCAGCCGCGCATGACTGTAAAAAATACATCATTATGCAAATAAGAGCCTCCTGATTTTGCACAGATTTCACGCTTGAAAAGTCCGGAGAATGCCGACTCTGCAAGGCTTTCCATGATTTCCGCACAGGCAGATCTTTTGCACAAAACCGACTGCATACAAAAACGCCCCATGACTGCCATAACAGCCATAGGGCGCAAAATGCTTGGTACAGAAGGGAACTCAACGCTTGCTGAACTTCAAGAGCCTGGTGCTGCCCCTGCCAAACCTCCGGTGATTTCTTCGCTTTCTACCTGATTTTTGGCTTAATACTGCGGTTTTTCCGCACATCATGTTCTAATTTTTATTCCCGTGCACAGTTCACGAAAAGTAGGTTTTGCTCCTTATATGTGCCTTGCGTATCGCTGCCCAGGGCGACGCAGGACAACAGTAAGGAAAGGAACTTGGTTGCTGTTCTTGTCTTCACCTCAAAATTAAATTCACACGCGGAGGACAGCATAATGGAAAAATACATCTTCGATCAGTGCAATGGCCTTTGGTATGAACTCCAGGGCAACTACTATATCCCCTGCTTAGTACCGGATGAAGCTGAGACATCTCCTATTGGTATGTGGGGCAGAAAGCACCAGCAATACCTGAAAGAGCATTGTCCTATGCTCTATTCCGACCTTGTTCTCAGCGGAAAGTTGTACAGCTATCTGGCTGACATTGACACTCAGGCACGAAACAAACTCCATCTGCTCATAACACAGCTGGCAGAGAAGGAGGGTATCAATGAGCAGCTGAAAGCGCAGGATCAGATGGCATGGGTGGGAGCTATGAATAACATCCGAAACCGGGCAGAGGAAATCATTCTCCAAGAGCTGATCTATGGGGAGGATGCCGTATGAGACTTCTTGAAGAATTTTGGGATGGTAACATTGAATGCGTACACCGCTGAGCAAAATCACCTCGACCGGCGAAATTGAGCAGCGGTTCCGCTTGAATTGAGCAATGGGACCGCCCGGATTGAGCAGCCCCACCGCTCAGGTTGAATATGGACAGAACAAATCAGTCAAGGTATCATAAATATAGTCGGAGTCAGATGTCCTGCAAACCCTTCCGCTTGCGCATGGATTCCTTGCCTCCAATGACCACGGTGTAAGCATCGTGGACGATTCGGTCGCAGATGGCATCAGCCAGCAGTGGGTCAGACAACTTTTCCGGCCAGCCCGGAATGTCAAACTGGGAGCAGAAGATCGTGGAGTTTCGCTTGTACCGGGACTCCACGATTTCCAATAAGTCCCTGGCTTCCGTTTCTTTCAAAGGGTACAGAAGCCATTCGTCAATTATGAGCAATGCGTACTTCTTGTACTGGGCCATGAGCTTGCGAATCGTACCGTTGCCCCTGGCAATCTGGAATTCTACCAGAAGATCCGGGAGCCGGATGTACTTCACCGCATAAAACCGTCTTGCGGCAGCCATGCCCAGAGCGCAGGCGAGATAGGTTTTGCCGCTGCCGGTAGCTCCCAGCAGGATGATGTTGTGGTGCTCCTGAATGTAGTTGCAGGTGCTGAACCGCAGCAGTTCCTCCTGCTTCAGTCCTCTGTCGGGCAGATACTCCACATTTTCCAGACAAGCTCCCGGATCCGAGAAGGTTGCCTGCCGGATCAGCTTGTTCAGATGGTTATTCTTTCGGGCATTCCATTCCGCATCCACCAAAAGACCGAGCCGGTCCTCAAAGGTCATGTTTTGGAACTGCGGATCGGCAAGTTGATCCTTCAGGGCATTGGCCATAACACTCAGCCGCATTTCACGCAGCTTGGATACCGTTGTTTCAGTCAGCATCACTTATTCCCCCTTCCGTAGTAGTCAGCCCCACGGGTGAAACCGTACTGGGAAGAGGACGCAGTAGCCGTACTCTGCTCAGGGATGGCTTTATCCTGGCCGGATGCCAGAATAGCCTGAATATTCTTGAGAGAAGGGCGGGGTGTGTATTCCAATGCCCGTTTGCAAGCATTCTCCAGCCGTTCCGGAGTGTACTTGTCTGCCAGCTTCAGCAGACCCATGCAGGACTTGTAGCCCTGCTGTTCTACTTTGTAGCTGCCGAGAATAGCCCGGACAACGACCTGCGTGTTGCTGCCGACCTTACCGGCCCAGTGAATGAACCGTTCACCGTTCCACTGGACATACTTCTGGTGCTCTGGCGGCATATGCGCCTGGATCGTGCTGTATTGGTTAAACCGTCCGTACAGCCTGGGATGGGAACAGATTCGGTTTCCACCGTAGAAAACCTCTACCGTGGATCTGGTGAGCCGGACATCTACTTTCTGCTTGATGTACTCAAAGGGAACAGAATAGTTCATGCGCTCCACGGAAATGTGGTAATTTGGTCCCACCGTTGCCACTTTCCAGATGGCCAATTCAAAAGGTCTGGGCGGCAGAGGGCGCAGGAAGGGCCTCTCTTCTGCAAAGCTGCTGGCCCGGCTGCCTTCCCGCTTCTGGAAAGGTTTATGGTTGAACGCCTCCAGACGGTCCCAAATCGCCTCGTTCAGTTCCAATAGGGACAAAAACTGGCGGTTCCGCAGAGCGTCCAGTATGAAGGTAGAGATGATACCGACAGTACCCTCAACAGCAGCTTTATCCTTGGGAGCGCGGACTCTGGCAGGCAGAATTGCCGTGCCATAATGCTCTGCCAGCTCCTGGTACGATTTATTGAGAACAACCTCATCCTTCCCATGCTTTTGCACGCCGGTTTTCAGATTGTCGCACTGGATGATCCGTGTAACGCCGCCAAAGTATTTGTAGGCATTCACATGGGCAGTGGTCCATGAGTCCTGGTTCATGGAGAAAAAGGCTTCTACGTAGCTGTAGCCACTGTAGGGCAGGGTTGCCACGAACACATAGGCCGGGATAATTTCACCGGTGTCTGTGTCAATAACAGCGGCAGTATCGCCGGCCCAGTCCACCTGCATAACCTCGCCGGGCTTGTGGTTCAGGTGCATGGTGGCGTTTACCTTTGTCAGATAGTCCGCATAGTACTTGTTGAACTGGGTGGACTGGTATGGAATCTCACCCGCCGCCCGACACTGGTCGCAGTATTCCAGCCACAGCAGATTCATGGTGATACCGCTGCGCTGGAGTTCCTTGTGGACATAGGCGTAGTCCGGCATCTTGTAGACAGGCTTCGAGGGGCTGGTCGGAAACAGACGCTCTGAGAGCTGCTTATCCGACATTTCCTCCGGCAGTGGCCATTGCAGGCCGCAGTTTGCTGCCCGTTGCAGGGTTGCTGCCACAGTGTTCCGAGCGCACTGGCAGCTTGACGCGATCTCGGTCTTGTTGAGTCCCAGACTATGGAGTCTGAGAATCTCACGGTAATTGGTCATACAGGTGACCTCCTTGTAGATATTTACACCGCAAAATGCGATGCATATCTACATTTTACCGCAGTGCTCAACGACGGCGGCAAGCGTGCTCAATTCCGCCGGAATGGATGCTCAATTTGAGCGGTCGTGCTGCGCAATCTCGCGCGGAATACTCAATTGAACCGACCGAATACGACACAAACGCCTGCAAAGAATACAAGGAAGCGCTTCGCCTGATTACCCGAAATGAGGAAAAGCTTCTGGCTACTATGACGGATGAACAGAAAGAACTGTTCTCTCGATATACGGACGCCGTTCGTGAGTATCAGGCCATGGCAGAGTGCCTGCTGTTCCGGAATAGTTTTAAGCTGGGGGCCAGAATCATGCTTGAGGTCATGGAAGAATAAATCAGCAACTAAATGAAGTCAATCAGCCGGACAGTGGGATGCTGCTCGGCTGATTTATTACTTCAACTCGCTCCTGGCTCTTAAGCTTAGTACAACTGTTGCGAGAGGTAGAAGCAAGTATTTTATGATTATTTGGATTGTTTTCTCAGCGCCTCAATCGCATTACGGATATTAACTGCCGAAGTTTCCTTAGTCCACTCATCCCAGAAATCAATCGTCGCACTTCTTGGCTTTAGCTTTGGAGGGGCAATCCTAATTCTGCTCGGAAGAAGACTGGCATCCCCCACAATCAACGCTTCACCAATATCCAAAATTTGGAGCATCTCTGCATAATCACCTAAGCTATCAGGAAGCAATCTCTTGACTACCGCCTGGTCATCAGCATTGGTCAAACGCATTGCAATAAAGTTGTTGCTCTGACTCAACACCGTTCGATTTACTTCTGACGGGCGTTGAGATATTACTACCAGTCCAATTCCGTATTTACGTCCTTCCTTTGAAATTCGCTCAAAAGTAACCAAGCTGGCATCATCAATACTTTTCTCTGTATGAGCAGGGATATACAAATGAGCCTCATCGCAGAAAATAGCTATTGGATGTCGCTCTCCAACTTGTGACCACTGCTGAACTGAGAAAACGACTCTCGCAATCAAGGAGACTATCAGAGGAAGAATATCAGAAGGAACCTCGGAGAAGTCTATAATTTTGACACCCTTTTTCCCATTTTGTGCTGGTAGCATCAGTTTACAGCAAAGTTCATCCATATAGTCATATTTTAACAGCGATTCCTCTCGGCTAAACATAAAGTTTAATCGTTTATCTTTTCGCTTTGTCTCTAATCTTTGGATGAAACGAGTAAACTGACCGTTGTACGATCCCTTTTTCTCTGCCCCTGCACGTGCTCCCGGTACCATTTCTTGATCTAACGCTGTCAGACAGTCGATCATTTTATCCAAGCTATAAGGAATGGGACTATCTAACGTAATGTTAGCTTCCATTTCTTCTAAGCCCATACCATGTAAAAAGTCTTTTTTATGCTTAATTACTTGGTTACTGAACATCATAGCCTGATTAGGTGCATTATTATCACTACGATCTAACATTAGAGACAACATTTCTTCATAAGTAAGTAGCCAATATGGAAGAAACAGAATTCCTTCTGATATGGTATCATTAGGGCTCGCAACCTTTAAGTGTGTAAAGTTGTCTCCCTTCAATGTAGAGTACTCCCCATGAATATCAAAAAGAAGTGCATCTGCTGATTTCAGCTCAGCTACTTGCTCAAGTATTTTTGCTACACACCAAGATTTTCCGGAGCCAGTACTGCCAACAATTACAGCATGACGTTGAAATAGTTTATTACCATTAATCCATGCAGTCGCATCTTCATCAATAGAATAATTTCCGATTTGAAGACAAATTTGATCTTGTCCTTCAGGAACAGAAGAGACCGCCTGCATAAATTGTTTCAATCTTTCGCCATTAATCAGGTAACATTCTGCATTAATGGTTGGAACTGTTGCCAAAGAGCGGCGGAAGACATTTTCTTTGAGGCCTTCTTTATCTAAATGTGTTCCGATCAGCACTACTTTAATCACATTAAAGCTCAAATCTGGCGTTAGGTCTTCTGCAGAATCTGTAAATCCAGATTTTCGTATAATTTTAGATACCAATCCAATTAAATGCTGACCTACTTTAGAGCTTTGAATAGTCACAAGGTGATTAACTTGTAGTCCTCTAAGCTTGTCATCATTCTCAACTTTGATAATTGCCGTGGATGTATCTACGCTTTCTACTGTTCCCAGCAACTCATCTTGGTTATATTCAAATATGCCCATCACACTACCTCCTCACCATATTTTTAGAAATTCTTCAAGAGACCAATATTGTCCATCATATGTCTCAGACCAACCATTGCTATAAACGGTAGTATGCTGATCATCTGCCCTTTCAAAGATTAAATACTTTCGTATTTTAGCTTCTATAATATGTTTTCGGCATGCCTCCGTCATAGTACGAGCAAGAATAATAATTGGTTTTCCTGTTGCTATTTGCGCCAACAGTTTCGGTTGAATATGTTCGTCATTAAATCCATATCCAATACACAAATATGCTCCTGCCTGGATAAATGCCTTGTCCGCTTCAGCAATGATCGAACGATATGGTTCTTTATGGGTGCTGCTATATTTTTCTTTTCCTGGTGGTACAACAAGAGGATAAAACCCTTCCGGGATTTTTCTTGACATTGGTACAGAAATGATTTTATCATTTCTATCAACAAACCAATCCAGTGAACCATGAACTTTCCAAATATTAACAGTTCGTTCCCTACACCGTGTGCGGCGCTGCTTAGTTGCCGAACTTGGAATTTCTAATTTCCGCAAAATATAACCTTCGAATCCAGTAATAGATGTGGCATCAATGCCATCCGCAGCATATTCAGGAAGTCTGTCATAGTTTGTAGTAACAACAACTGCCTTATTGGGTGCAGGTGCGATTACCTTATTTAGCAATTCCACAAATTCTTTAGGCGGAGATAATTGGTTCGTGTCAAAGAATTCCGTATCATGGCGATTTATGGTTTCCCAAGTCACTGTCCTGATGTGTTCAATGGTTTCCAACCTAAGTTGAACACTATCTATTGCCGCCTCAAGACCGCTTGCATCTATTGCTTGACATAAGTTTGCAAACTCTGGATCGCCTTTTACAACGGGGTCGGCCTCTATTGCTTCAGCCAAATTTCTCATGGAAGGTAGTCCGTACGGCATTGAAGCACCTGACCCTAATACAATTAGTGGACTGTTTTCCAAATAGCTTTGCGCCAAATTAACACAACCATCCCAGTCCATATATTCTACCTTCTTTCTCCTTAGTCTTTTCGATTTTTTCTTGAAAGTCTACGGTCCCTCATTTTGCTCCAAATATTATGGAGTAGTTCTACCTCATGAGCTGTAAGGCCAAGTCCCTGATGTAGCAGAATTTCATCCGTATACTGAAGAATATCATCAATTTTTCCTTCACGCTGCAATGCATCCATCTTGTCCAAATCGAGTTTATCAGCTGCTAACATGGGTATACGCATTTTGCGCATCTCGCCTGGCTCAAAGGTCAAAACACCACCGCCATAGCTTCGGCCCAATGTTTCACTAAGCGCCAGAGTATATGTGTTTAGGAATGCTCCAACAACTGTTCTGCCATCAACCCCTTCATGGAACCGAACCTTGTGAAGTGTATCTGTCACAAGCGCATGTTTATTATTCAGGACCATCTTGGGGTAAAGATTAGCTTGTCGTACTAAAAACGCCTCTGCACGCCATGTATAAGAAACACGGTACCATCTTGGCCTAATTCGGCATTTATAATTTTTGTTATACTCTTGAGCTTCGCCCCACTGGATATACTTTCGTTGAGATTTTGACAATTCATCAATCGGTAGGTCTGCGGGCTCAAAGAAATAGACTTTTTTGCCTGCTTTAACCAGATTTTCGTAGTCCCGTTCAGTCAACTCAAGACCTTTAATCTGATCCGTACGGCTAATAATGGGGACCACACTTTCCTGCAAATGAAATTTATCTACAATTTCTTGGTTTATTACAAAAAAAGTATTTTCGCCACTCACCAAACCGACATTCACATCATAAAGATCTGTTGCATTTGTAATATTATTGGATTTGTTAAGTCGATCAAGAAGGTTCAGCTCTTCGTTTGAAAGATAGTATTTTACCCACTTATCTTTGCTGTGATCCAGTTTTTTCACTTCTGCAACTTCCAAACACGCTTGACCAGCAGAAATTAAAGACTCCAAACCCTCTAACTCAACAACTCTAATGCCCTGTTTGTTCGATTTTCTTTCACCGAGAAGTAGAATGACTTCCTGCTGAATATCATCGAAAACCAGCTTCTTAAATGTTACGAGAGTCAGGCTTTCAAAGTAATTGCTTAAAAACAGTCTTGCTTCAGCAGCATAATCCACCTGAAACAGTTCAGCCGGAATTACCATACCTACTCGACCATCTGGTTTCAACGCTTTGCAAGCAAGCACAAGGAAAGGCAGCCAAATGTTCATAAGTCGATTCGGCTGGAAGCCGTGTTTTGTCATCAGTTCAAACGCAACTTTCCGATACTCTTCTTCAAAATTTTGGTAACGAATGAAGGGCGGATTTCCTACGATGACATCAAACTCTTTTTCCCCATCAATGCACTTCTGATAGTAGGTAAAAAAGTCGCTCTGGACTATATTAGGTCCGTACTGACTGGCTTTACTTGCTTCAACTTTATCCAGTTCAACACCAGTAACATTGTGTTTAATGGACTGATCTGATGCTCCCATTTTGTGTAGCCTATCTGCAATGGCGCTGATGAAACTTCCGTCTCCGCAACTTGGTTCCAGAATTTCATCATTCTTCGTCCTGATTGCCCAAGTTGCAATAAACTCTGCTATCTTTTCAGGCGTATAATATCCGCCTCTCAATTTGTTGTATCCTTCGATTGGTTTCATTCTTCATCCCCGTTTTCCTGAGCTTCCACTTGATATAATGCATCAATCAAAGTATTCAACTCATCGTTTACTGCATTTATAGAGCGTTCAAACACAGTTTTCTCCACAGCATTTCGTGCATGATTGGCCTGATTCTTTAGATTCATAATCGTACGTACATGTTTAACAATATTATCATGCTTCCGCACATCTGACGGATTCCCATAGTCAATCCGATAAATTGGCAATGTCGCAATAAACTGTTTTCCATGTGAGTAGTAATCTCCACGGAAAGTACTGGCTTTACTTTTCACTAAAAGTTCCATCAGCCAATGATTTAAGATTGCCTGCACATAGAAAATTGATTCTTGAGTATTTTGTTTCATCTGCAGGCCATAGAACGGCCCATTTCCTCCACCAGTAAAAACAACCAGTTCATCATCGTAAACATAATTGGAGGACAGCGAGAGTACGGGCCAGACCAAGTGCTCACCAGACATAAATCTTCTCAAGCTTTGGCTGCGGCCAAATGCATACCAATTCAGCTCCGTTCGATTGGGCATATTACGCCTATCCAATGCCTGTTTATGACGCCTTAGGTACTCGAATGCGTGAGGGAACTGGTTCTCCATTTCCTCTATATCATAAAGCTTAGGCTTTCCGTCAACTTCTTTGTACGGGAAAATAATACAACTATTTGCTGTAATCTTCTCGTAGCTCGTCAGTTTGGCATCATAGACGCTTTTTCTTAAGATGCCTTTTTCGAGCTGAAGCTCAGTTCCATTTTCTTCATGACTGTATACGAAATCTTCATCTTCCCGATCCACATGAATGATATAAATATTGTCAGCGCTTGTCTGTACTCCCACAAAAATATCGGCTAAATTCGCAAGAGGTTCGCAATTCTCCTCGGCTCTATGCAGCTGGTTAATAAGTGACTGCGGTAAAAAAGCCCAAGGCTGCCGAGACAAATAGGGGGCCGCATATGTAGCGCATTCCACAGTGTGCTCAAACAAGAACTGGTTTAGATTCTGCACAAATCCAATCTGAAATTCATCATTCGGCTGCTTTGACATAATCAAAATACAAGTATAAGTACTTCTGTTTTCAAAGACCTGATGCGTGCCGAAGTGCATAATTTTTTTAACATTTCTATGAGCTGAGAGAAGTCCTCTTAGTTCAGCACCAGATTGGATGTTCATGAATTTATGGGGAACAATATAGCCTAAAACACCGGTATCTTTTAAAAGTGAAAGAGCTCTTTCAATAAACAAATAATACTTATCTAATGTCTCCGTAACTGCAGTTACATATCCAGAGTGATTACTCTTGTAAAAAGCATATTCCTCCGGCGAGTAGTGAACCATGTTCTGCACTCGGATATAGGGAGGGTTGCCTATAATGGCATCAAACTTTCCTGCTGGAAACTCGTGGTTCCAATCAAACATCCTCAACTTGTTCATCAAATTAGGATTTTGATAAATTGCACGGTTGTAACGAGCATAGCTTGTATCAACCAAACTGTTTCCAAGTTTGATATTCTCGTCCAAATTAGGCAAAATCCGGTTGTGCGTTCTTACATGGTACGCATCTAATTCTTCCGCTGAAGAATCCTCCAATACTTTTAACAGCAAACTGAATTTTGTCACTTCAATTGCCAGAGGATCAATATCTACGCCAAAAATTAGATTCTTCAGAATATCTCTTTTCTGTTCATAAGAAAGAAAAAGGCTTTGTGTCCCAGGAAGTTGATACAGGCTACCATTTTGCAGAGATTCTTCCAATTTATTTTGGCGTAAATATTCAATGTGAAAATTCACCACATACTCAAATGCAGACAGCAAAAAGTTGCCAGATCCACAACAAATATCAGCAATGTGATAATTTTCCACTTCTTCTGGTGTCTTTCCCACATATAAACTGCTCAAGGTTTCATTCACGATAATATCGGTAATATTTTTCGGAGTATTAACAGTTCCTTGAGCATCTACCACTTCGGGTTTTTTAACAGAGACAACTTGACCGTTGGCCTCAATTTCCAGGGTTTCAGCTAAGAATAGTTCATATATCTGACCGATAATATAGGGATCTACAACTCCAAATTCATAAGAATTATTCGGATAATACAAGCTCTGGAAAATATCAATGATGACAGCATCAGAAATAATCAGCCGATCTTCATCCAGCATCTCAAATAATCCAGAATCATATTTTTGGTCAGCAACCGCAAACAGATCTTTTAACTCTTGATATGTCGTAATTTTCCTTAGTGATTCGTAATTTTCAAGATTTTTATCTTCACAAATACGCAAGAAAATAGATCGATTCAAAATTCTCTGGACAAAAATATTAAGGGTAACAGCATCGACATTGGGATTGTTCCTCACAACATCGCTACCTAATTGATTTCTCCATCCACGAATTTGATCCAAAAAATAAGCATCGAAAGGTTCTCTGCGCATTGCACCACGGACATTACCGAAGATTCGCTGGAAATCTCCGTTTAAGACCGACTCTTTCGAGAGCAACGAGTAAATTTCCTCAAATTTATCTTCATACTCTGTGTAATGATAGTGTGCAATAAGTGCGGTGCCAATTTCATCGCCTTCAACTGGGCGTACCGTACAATCATATATAAATAAATCTGTGAAATTAGTAAGGACAGATACTTTAAGATTTCCGCTCCATCCATAGCGTCGTAACTGGAAAGATGGTGCTCGGTCAACAGTGATGTTTACAGAAGGTTTTTTCGTCTCTAAAAAGAAAAGTATTTCTGTTCCAACCTTGAAGGAATAATCAGGCTTTTTGCTCCTATGTGCACCATTTTCTTCAACCAAAACAGTAGCTTCGTGAGTAACTTCTCGTAAATGCTGAGGCAATCCTGCTTCATTTAAAACATCCCACCCCAGCAGTTGAAAGAACGGGTTCACGAAATCTACTCTCACTTGGGTTTCGTTATATGTCGTTTGTTGATACTGGTCAAAATTACTGTTGTATATGCTAACCAAATTTCTTAATTGATTCTGGGCTGCAACCAAGTTTGCATTAGGCATTGTCACGACCTTCTTTCTCAGGAACAAATTCCAAAATATCATCTACTCCGCAGTTCAATGCCAAGCATATTTTTTCAATGCTTTCTGTTGAGATATACTCATCTCTTTTGAGACGAGTGATAATATTGGCACTTACACCTGCCATATCTTTCAATTGAACATTGGAAATTTTTTATCTATCATCAAATGAAAAAGCTTATCGTAACAAACTGCCATACCGCACCTCTCATAATCAAATGTACTATTTGATTTTATCACGAATTCGTGATAAAATCAAGTGTAAATATAATCTGTCTCTTATACACATCTCCGAGCCCACGAGACCGGAGCCTAT
>ERZ1026940.577-NODE-577-length-12279-cov-6.879336_pt1 | contig 12279 bp, 7 predicted proteins | sample MGYA00519306_ERZ1026940 | MGnify/ENA primary metagenome ERZ1026940 (study PRJEB26926, sample SAMN06164613) | human gut metagenome | biome: ENVO:00009003; feature: ENVO:2100002; material: ENVO:00002003 | host: Homo sapiens | place: USA | collected 2012 ...
ACTGTAGTAATCCGACGGACAGACAGGCATAATCGAAAGGACGAAAACGCTTGGTCCGGCTAATGAAACGGCTTAGGAAACTCAAAAACGCATGCAGGGGTTGAAAACCGGAGGAGACAACATCAGGGGACAGGTATTTGATTGATATGTTAAATCCCCAAGAATAATGACTGCTCCCAAAGAAGCTACTGAACAGTGCCACAATACTCACTCCCATGTTTTTACAGGTGGTTTTATATTATCCGATGATTTACTTATTTTACTGCCTCCGCCTAAACAAGCCACACCCGATATCTGTTTTATGAATAAACAATAATCTTTTAATATAAAAAAATGAGAACAAAAAACATTGCGCTAATCGCATTAACCATTATGCTATCCATTCACATACAGCGGATAGAAGCGTGCACCCGGGCTGTATACATCGGACCCGACAATCTGATTGTCACCGGACGTACCATGGACTGGAAAGAGGATATCATGAGTAATCTGTACGTCTTTCCGAGAGGTATCCAAAGAGCAGGATATAACAAGGGAGAGACGGTGACATGGACTTCGAAATACGGCAGTGTCATCGCTACAGGATATGACATCGGCACATGTGACGGAATGAATGAAAAGGGATTAGTAGCCAGCCTTTTATTTCTTCCCGAATCAGTGTACAAGCGTCTCGGAGACAAACGTCCGGTAATGGGAATCAGTATCTGGACACAATATGTGCTCGACAATTTCGCCACTGTGCGGGAGGCGGTAGATGAACTCAAAAAAGAGATATTCCGAATTGACGCACCTCAAATGCCCAACGGCTCAGCCTCCACTTTACACCTGGCTATCACCGACAATACAGGGAATACGGCTGTGCTGGAGTATCTGGACGGAAAGTTGGAAATACACGAAGGAAAAGAATATCAGGTTATGACAAACTCGCCCAAATATTCATCACAACTGGCCATCAACGACTATTGGAAAGAGATAGGAGGCTTGCAAATGCTACCTGGTACAAACCGTTCAAGTGACCGTTTTGTGCGTGCATCATTCTATATTCATGCCATCCCGCAGACTCCCGACGCACGCATTGCCGTCCCAAGTGTACTGAGTGTGATGAGAAATGTATCTGTTCCCTTCGGCATCACCACTCCCGGTAAGCCTCACATCTCATCTACACGTTGGCGTTCGGTTTGCGACCAAAAGAACAAGGTGTACTATTTTGACAATGTATTGACTCCCAATCTGTTTTGGCTCGACTTGAAAGAAATAGATTTCAGTCCGAAAGCGAAGATAAAAAAACTGTCTTTGACACACGGAGAAATATATGCCGGAAATGCCGTCAAGGATTTGAAAGACAGCAAGTCTTTCGTATTCCTATTTCAGACACCCACCTTATAGAAATTAAGAAAAGACTCAAAACAGCCGGTCTTTCCCTTTCAGACACGGGTTTCACGATTTCCTCTTCCCCACTGCGTGAAATCCGTGTCACTCATATCTTCCTCCAAAGAAAACACTTTGTTTATTCCTTTTCACAAAAAAATGATTTATCTTTGGCGAACTAAATTCAGATTCACCATGAAAACCAATATTACCGATAACATAACGATTCGGGAAGTACGCATAAGTGATTCACAAAAAATATACAATGCCATTCATTTGCACCGCGAGTACTTGCAGGAATGGCTCCCGTTCGTCACATTTCTGACTGCGGAAGAAGAAAAAGCATTTCTGAGCTCCGTGCTCCGAGTTCCGCGTGCCCGTCGGGACTTCATTTATATCATTGAAGAGAAACAAGAAGTGTGCGGACTGATAGGTTTTCATTATTCCGATGCAGCAAACTTGCGTACAGAAATTGGTTACTGGCTTCTGCCCAAATACCAGCACCGGGGAATCATGACCAAATGTGTGCGCCATCTCTGCCGGATTGCCGTCGAAGAACGAGGCATGAACCGCATCCAAATCCGTTGCGCCGAAGGAAACACTCCCAGCAATGCCATCCCGCAAAGACTCGGCTTCCACCTGGAAGGAACTGAACGCGACGGGGAACTGATGTATACAAAGAAGTTTGTCAACCTCAATGTATACAGCATCTTAAAGAAAGAAATAAAGCAATGGAAAGATTAAACAAAAACAATAGACAGAAATATCCGGCAAAAGCACATTATCTTTGAATATCCAAACACAATAAAATAAATTTATTATGGAAATAAACCAAGCAGCTCCCAAATTTCAGGATGCATCCATCGCCCCCATGCATACCACGGAGCATATCGTAAACAGAACAATGGTAAACCTCTTTGGCTGCGAGCGTGCAGTGTCGGCACATATCGAACGCAAGAAAAGCAAATTAGATTTCGCATTACCTACCTGCCCCACCAAAGAGGAGATAAACCGCATAGAAAAAATTGTGAATGAGACTTTTAAAAAAAATCTGCCAATCACCACGGAATTCATTACACAAGAGGAAGCCGTGGGACGGTTTGACCTAAAACGTCTGCCCGACCATGCCTCCGAAACCGTGAGAGTGGTGCACGTGGGCGACTATGATGAATGCCTCTGCATCGGTCTGCATGTGGAAAACACTTCGCAAATAGGTATATTCAAAATCATCAGTTACGATTATAAAGAAGGTATTTTCCGTATGAGATTCAAACTTACAGAAGCCCAATAGCTGCCAATATGTCCTTGAAAATTACATTTTGGCAGCAGCCTGTCGGTGTCAACGTTTAAATAGTTCTATCCTCTCTTAAAGTCTTACCCCTGACCTTTAAGAAAGGTTTTATAGGTTTAAAAGAGCGGAATATAGCACACGGGAAATCGAACTAAAGGTATGGTGTTTGCATTATGAGTAGTGAATGACGGAATCGAAAGAAGCCGGAGTTCAAAAGTAACTAAAATGTTTAACCATAAACCAAAAGGAGATTAAGATTATGATGCCAGTAAGAAGAGCCAACCAAACTTGGTTGCCAAGTATTTTTAACGATTTCTTGAACAATGACTGGATGGTAAAAGCCAACCCGACAGCACCGGCCATTAATGTTATCGAAACAGAAAAAGAGTATAAAGTAGAAGTTGCCGCTCCGGGAATGAAAAAAGAAGATTTCCAAATCCATATCAATGAGGACAATGATTTGGTCATCTCTATGGAAAAGAAAACAGAATCTACAGAAGGCGACAAAGGAGGCAAGGAAGAAAGCCGTTATCTGCGCCGCGAATTCTCTTACTCTAAGTTCCAACAAACCCTGATTCTGCCGGATGATGTAGATAAGGATAAAATAGACGCCAAAGTGAATGACGGTGTCCTGACTATCGAATTACCGAAACGGACTCCTGAAGAAAAGGAAAAAGCAACAAAGGTAATCGAAGTTAAATAAACGATAAAACCAAAAACCTCCCGAAACACAGCTGCAATGCCATTCGGAAAGTAATAAAGAGGTGTGTCAAAATTCCAAAGCAACTGTTACGTTGTTATCATAGAGGAATTTTAACACACCTTCTTGTTTATATATAAAAATAACCAAACATAAAAAAACGTACTCCATCCTTATCTACAGACACGCCTACCTTAAAGACAGCCTTTTCGCCCTCCCGAATACAAAAGTTTAAAAGATATACTTAATTTTTTCTTAAAAACCTGCCTGTTTATCAATATTACGCTTTATCTTTACCGAATAAATTAAAACAATATTCTAATTTAATCATAGTTTATTATGAAAAATACCACTAACCAACACCACAAAGGGAAAAAAGCGGCACTACTTGCCTTGGCATTTCCACTTGTTCTGGCAGGTGCACCCGTGCAGGCTGCCCAACGAACGTATGTCGCAAGTGAAACTGCTCTTCCGAGTCCTCAAATTGTGGGCATCAAAAGACTCAATCCGACAGCTGTCGAAGTTTTGTTTGCCAACAACCAACGCATGACACTGGATTTTTACGGTGATAATATCTTCAGAGTCTTTCAAGATAATGCCGGTGGAATCATCCGAAATCCGGAAGCCAAACCCGAAGCACAGATATTGGTAGACAATCCCAGAATGTCATTGTCAAAGTTGGACATTGACGACAATGGAAGCACAATCAGTATCACAACCGGACATATCAGCATACAGATTGACAAAGCCACTTCGTTACTGAAAATCACCAACCTTAAAACCGGTAAGGTAGTAGTGGAAGAACTTGCTCCCGTTTCGTTTGAGAAAGATAAAGTAACCATCACCCTGAAAGAAAATCCGAAAGAATATTTCTACGGAGGTGGTGTGCAAAACGGAAGATTCTCACACAAAGGGAAAGCAATTGCTATCGAAAACCAAAATAGCTGGACAGATGGAGGCGTAGCTTCTCCTACTCCTTTCTATTGGTCTACCAACGGATACGGCGTGATGTGGCATACCTTCAAGAAAGGTAAATACGACTTTGGTGCAGAAGAAAAAGGAAAAGTAAAACTATCTCACGAAACAGATTATCTGGATGTCTTTTACATGGTGAGTGACGGTGCCGTTGCTTTATTGAACGACTTCTACCAACTCACCGGTAATCCGGTATTATTACCCAAGTTCGGCTTCTATCAGGGACACCTGAATGCATACAACCGCGACTATTGGAAAGAAGATGAGAAGGGAATCTTGTTTGAAGATGGAAAACGTTATAAGGAAAGCCAAAAGGACAATGGCGGTATCAAGGAATCTTTGAACGGTGAAAAAAACAATTACCAATTCTCGGCACGTGCTGTGATAGACCGTTATAAGAACCATGATATGCCTTTGGGCTGGTTGCTCCCTAATGACGGTTACGGAGCCGGATATGGACAAACCGAAACATTGGACGGCAATATCCAAAACCTGAAAGAACTGGGTGATTATGCCCGCAAGAACGGAGTGGAAATCGGGCTTTGGACACAATCCGACCTCCATCCCAAAGAAGGAATCAGTGCATTGCTTCAGCGTGATATCGTGAAAGAAGTAAGAGACGCCGGTGTGCGTGTTCTGAAAACAGATGTTGCATGGGTAGGCGCAGGCTATTCATTCGGCTTGAACGGTGTGGCCGATGTGGGTAAAATCATGCCTTATTATGGCAACAACGCACGTCCGTTTATCATCTCATTGGACGGATGGGCAGGAACTCAACGCTATGCAGGTGTATGGTCGGGTGACCAGACCGGCGGCGAATGGGAATACATCCGCTTCCATATCCCGACTTATATCGGTTCGGGCCTTTCGGGACAACCTAATATCACTTCCGATATGGATGGTATCTTTGGCGGAAAGAACCCGGCCGTGAATATCCGCGATTTTCAGTGGAAGACATGGACACCGATGGAGCTCAATATGGACGGCTGGGGCAGTAACGAAAAGTATCCTCATGCCTTGGGTGAACCGGCAACCTCTATCAACCGTATGTATCTGAAGCTGAAATCAGAGCTGATGCCATATGCTTACAGCTTTGCCAAAGAAGCTGTAGACGGAATGCCTATCATCAGAGCCATGTTCCTCGAATTCCCGAACGACTATACGATGGGCAGCGCCACCAAATACCAATATATGTATGGAACCGACTTCCTGGTGGCACCTATCTATCAAAATACCAAAGCAGATGCCGAAGGCAATGATATCCGCAACGGTATCTATCTGCCCGAAGGCGAATGGATCGATTACTTCACCGGCGAGAAATATGAAGGCGGACGCGTTATCAATAACTTCGCTGCTCCTCTGTGGAAACTCCCCGTATTTGTCAAGAACGGAGCCATCATCCCGATGACTAACCCGAACAATAACGTGAGTGAAATCAACAAGGGTCTGCGCATTTATGAAATGTACCCCAATAAACACACCATGACCGTGGAATATGACGATGACGGTATCACCGAAGCATATAAAGACGGCAAGGGTGTAACCACTTTCATTGAATCGAACGTTACTCCCAAAAACGAAGTGCTCATCACCGTACACCGCACTCAGGGTAACTTTGACGGCTTCGTGAAAGAAAAAGCCACTGAGTTCAGAATCAATGTAACCGAAAAGCCCAAAGCTATCTCTGCCAAAGCAGGAAAAAGCAAGATTAAGCTGACCGAAGTTACATCTCTGGAACAATTCCAAAACGGACAGAACGTATACTTCTACGATGCTGCTCCCAACCTGAATAAATTTGCTACTCCGGGAAGTGAGTTTGAAAAGGTAACCATCGTTAAGAATCCTCAACTTCTCATCAAGCTGGCTCCAATGGATGTTACCACTAATCAGATTAACGTAACAGTCAGCGGATTCCGTTACGCACCGGCCGATACTTACCGCGTCACTTCGGGCTCGTTGACAGCTCCGAAAGCCGAAGTAACCGCCGAAAATACGGAAGCTTATACGCTGAAACCAACATGGACTCCGGTAGCCAATGCAGACTATTATGAAATAGAATTGAATGGTATTCTTTACAGCACCATCAAAGATACAGAACTGCTATTTGAAGGATTGGAAGCCGAAACAACTTATGACTTCAAGATTCGTGCCGTAAACAAGGACGGTCAATCAGACTGGGCAAGCTTTACAGCCAAGACAAAATCTAACCCATTGGAATTTGCTATCCGAGGCATTAAGGGTGAAGTGACAGCCAAATCACAAGAAGGATTTGAAATCGATCGTCTCTTCGACTTTGCCGAAATGGGTGATATGTGGCACACCAAGTACAGAGCCAATGCTTTGCCGTTCGACATGATTATTGACTTGAGAAGTGTCAACCAATTGGATAAATTCCACTATCTGAGCCGTAAGGACGGAGGCAACGGAACATTGTTGAAAGGAACCGTTTCATATAGTATGGACAAAGAACACTGGACTGAAGCCGGTGCATTTGAATGGAACCGCAAGGATGAGGTGAAAGTATTCACATTCACAGAACGTCCGACTGTACGTTACATCAAACTTTCTGTAACAGAAGGTGTTGGCAATTATGGTTCCGGTCGTGAACTGTATGTATTCAAAGTTCCCGGAACTGAAAGTTACTTGCCAGGCGACATCAACAATGACGGTAAGATTGACAACAACGACTTGACTTCTTATACCAACTACACTGGTTTGCGTAAAGGCGACGGCGACTTTGAAGGTTACATCAGCAATGGTGATATCAACAAGAATGATTTGATTGACGCTTATGATATCTCGGTAGTAGCCACTCAGTTGGAAGATGGTGTAGACGAAAGCAATGAAACTGAAAAAGTAAGCGGAAGAATCGAAATGAGCACTGCCAAACGTAGTTATAACAAGGATGAAATCATTGAAGTGATAGTGAAAGGTATAGACCTTAAATCTGTCAATGCACTGAGCTTCGCTTTGCCTTATGACCAGCAGAAGTTTGAATTTGTCGGTGTACAACCGGTTAGCATGAAAGAGATGGAAAACTTTACTTATGACCGCCTTCACACCAATGGCACAAAAGCATTGTATCCAACTTTCGTCAATATCGGCAACAAACCTTCACTCGAAGGAACCAATGACTTGTTTATCTTGAAATTAAAAGCTAAACAAAGAGTAAACTTCAATCTGAAGATGATTGACGGATTATTGGTAGACAAGAAACTGAACGTTTGTAAGTTCTAAGAGACTTCACTGCCCCCAGCAGTAATTAAAAAAAGCTATATCAATACTCAAAACAGAGTGTGATATAGCTTTTTTATTTTGTGGAGGGTTCTAGTTCCTCTTTCGAAAAGGCTTACAATGAATACTTATCCAATATCTTCTCTATAGCTTCCTGCGATACAGGCTTAGTTAAATAATCGTTGCATCCCGCCTCTATTGCCCTTTCCCTGTCCGACTCGAAGGCAAAAGCTGTCAACGCAATAATAGGAATATCCTTCGAATAACCGCGAATCAGACGAGTAGCTTCCAAGCCATCCATATAGGGCATCTTTATATCCATAAATATCAAATCGGGATGATTCTCCTTATACATATCGACAGCCTCACGACCATCCCGGGCACGTATCAGCTTATACTTCTTGCCAAGAACAGTGTTCATGAGTAAAAAATTACTATCCACATCTTCCGCCACTAACAGGGTGCGCAATTGCAATGACTTAATGGCCACTTTCAAGTGCTGTTCTCTTTCCGCATTTTTTTTAAACTTCTCCTGCTTGTTATACATATCATACGGAATAGTAAAGCGGAACGTAGAACCTTCATGAAGTTCAGATTCCACCGTGATAGCGCCGCCCATCTTTTCTACAATCATCTGACAAATAGCAAGTCCCAGTCCGGTTCCTTGAACAAAAGAATTCAACTTGACGAAACGACCGAAGATATGAGATAATTTTTCTTCAGAGATACCTATGCCGGTATCCTTCACATAGAAATCTATATAATCCTTCTTCAACTTGAAACCAAAATGAATCTCACCTTCATAAGTAAACTTAATCGCATTGGTTATCAAATTGGTAATGAGTTGCAATATGCGATTCTTATCCTCGTTAATCATCAAGCTGTCATTCTCATTATCCAAAGTCAGTGTCACCCCTTCCTGCACACGACCTTTATGGATTTCATAAACATTACGGCACATCTCACCTAAATCCATAGGCTGCTTGATGTATTCAAATGTCCCTGCCTCTATTTTAGACAAATCAAGAATGTCATTAATCAGCTGCAACAATACGTCTGAATTCTGATTGATGATTTCGGAATAAAGCTTCTCGTCCTCCCGATTGTCGGTAGTAGTCATCAATCTTGAGAAACCTACAATGGCATTCAGGGGAGTGCGTATTTCATGACTCATATTAGCCAGAAAAGCACTCTTCAGACGGTCGGACTGCTCTGCCTTGATACGTGCCTGAATCAACTCCTGTTCTATATTCTGCACATTAGTAATATCCCACGAAATGCCTATAATAAGAGGCACACGCCCTACAAGCGGAATATGCGTCTTCAGAGTCTGAACAATGCGCGTCTCACCGGCAGCGGTCACATAGGTTTCTGCATCTCCAGCCGCTCTCCGGTACGCATCAGTTCCAAGTCATCCTGATGAAATTTCTCCGCATCCGACCTTTCCGGAAATATCTCGAAATCGGTACGTCCCAATGCACGCGATGCCGGAATTTTGGAATGATTGGCGAGTGCCTTGTTCCAATACAAATATCTGAAATCATCTTCCGGGTCTTTTACAAACATATATACCGGAATATTATTCAAGATGGCATCCAGCAGATAATTCAGTTCGCGCAATTCATCCCTATTCTTAATTACATCCGTAATGTCCTGAGTGAAGAACCATACAATCTCTTCCTGCCCATCTTCCATTATGAAAGTGGACACCTGATGCACACGTTCTTTAACTTCCCCCACCCGGGTATACCGGGCATGATATCCCATGCTGCCCCCGTTATCACGTATTTCCTGCACTCGTTTTTCAAATATCTCTTTTGTATGAAGAGAAACCGGCAAATCATAGACTTTCTGTACACCCAGTTCGCCTTTCACACCATATTCTTCAATGAATTGCTTATTGGCATACACCAAAGTACCATCGGTAGAAGCAGCCAAAATGCTGTCACTCACCTTATCAAGCACGCGCTTAAACACTTCCAGATTCTTTTGTGTAACCACCCGCTCGCTGATGTCACGACACATGATTAACACATACTCTTCATCCAAAGGAAAGATACGGTTTTCGTAATAATGATGTACACCATTAACATCCAGTTCGTGATGGGCTGTAGAACCTTTGCCCGTCGCAATTACTTTCTGAAGATTATTATAAACATTGTGATATGCCTCCTCGGGTATCATGTCGCGCATATGCATACCGGCAAAAGCACTATTGGGAACTCCCACATGATTGGTTTCTTCACTGGACACCACCCCTATACCTGTCCCTTCATGATTAAACACTGTGAGCATATCCGGCAAAGACTCCAGAATCCTCACTGCATACTTCTCCTTAAAACTCTGATTCGTTTCTTTTTCTTTCAAAGAGGTCAGTTCCTCTTTGAGCCGATGATTTTCGTTTCGTAACCTCTCAAGCTCCTGCTCCAATAATTCCCTTGTTTTCTCTTGCCCCAACATACCAAATAAGTTTATAATTACTTATGGGTCAAATATAAACACTTTCCATGAACAAAAGAAAGAATCATCGGAATATTTACCGTTAAATTCAATCTTACTAAATATCCACCGCAGCGGTAGGTATAATTACCTAACGCTACGATGGATAAATAATGGACGAAAAACTGATTACTTGTATTCTTCCCAACTCTTGATGGCAATGTCGTCTATGGTCATGGTGCAGAATGCATTGATAAACGCACTTGCCAAACGAGCATTGGTTATCAAGGGAATATTCAAGTCGATGGCAGCACGACGGATTTTATAGCCGTTGTCCAGTTCGCCGGCAGTCAGGTTCTTGGGAATGTTGACCACCATATCTATCTCCTTCTTATGAAGCATATCCAGTGCTTGAGGCTGTCCTTCTTCGCTGGGCCAGTACACGCGGGTATTCTCCACACCGTTCTCGGTCAGGAACTTGGAAGAGCCACCGGTGGCATAAAGTTTATACCCTTTCTTCTGCAACATACGGGCAGCATTCAAGGTATCGGCTTTCTGCTTGGCATTACCGGTGGACAGTAACACGCCCTTTTCGGGAATGCGATATCCAACGGAAAGCATGGCTTTCAGGACAGCACACGAGGTATCAGAACCGATACAGCCCACCTCACCGGTAGAGGCCATGTCCACACCCAGCACCGGGTCGGCTTTTTGCAAACGGTTGAATGAGAACTGACTCGCTTTAATTCCGACATAATCCAATTCAAAAAGATTTTTGTTAGGCTTCTCTACCGGAAGGCCGAGCATGACTTTCGTTGCCAGCTCGATAAAGTTTATCTTCAGCACTTTGCTCACAAAGGGGAAGCTTCGCGAAGCGCGGAGATTACATTCGATTACCTTGATATCGTTATCCTTTGCCAAATATTGAATATTGAATGGTCCCGATATATTCAATTCTTTGGCTATCTGACGGGAGATGCGCTTGATGCGGCGAACGGTCTCCACATATAGTTTCTGCGGAGGGAACTGAATGGTGGCATCGCCCGAGTGCACTCCGGCATATTCAATATGCTCACTAATAGCGTATGCCACAATTTCGCCATTTTGTGCCACGGCATCCATTTCCACTTCCTTGGCGTGCTCGATAAACTGGCTCACCACTACCGGATGCTTTTTCGATACATTGGCAGCCAGTTTCAGGAAACGTTCCAACTCTTCCTGATTAGAACATACATTCATGGCGGCTCCGCTCAGCACATATGAAGGGCGAACCAATACCGGGAAGCCCACTTTGTCAATAAAGGCATTAATATCTTCCATGGAAGTCAATGCACTCCATTCGGGCTGGTCTACTCCGATACGGTCAAGCATGGCCGAGAATTTATCACGGTCTTCGGCATTGTCAATGCTCTTGGCACTTGTTCCGAGGATGTTAACTCCTTGTCCGTCCAGGCGGAGAGCAAGATTATTCGGTATCTGACCACCGGTGGAAACGATGACTCCATGCGGATTTTCCAGTTCGAGAATATCCATCACACGCTCGAAAGTCAGCTCATCAAAGTAGAGGCGGTCACACATATCATAGTCGGTAGATACCGTTTCGGGATTGTAATTAATCATCACGCTGCGGTAGCCTTCCTTACGGATAGTCTGTAATGCCTGTACGCCACACCAGTCGAACTCCACCGATGAACCGATGCGATAAGCTCCCGAGCCGAGTACGACAATTGATTTATGGTCACCCAGATATTTCACGTCATTGGCAACACCGCTATAAGTAAGATACAGGTAATTGGTCTGTGCCGGATATTCGGCAGCCAGCGTATCAATTTGCTTCACCACCGGAAGGATACCCGCCTGCTTGCGGTGAGTTCGGACATACAGGCTGCCCTCTTCCATGTCGCCATCAAACCCGATGGCACGAGCAATCTGGAAATCAGTGAAGCCCTGCACCTTTGCTTTACGAAGCAAATCAACAGGCATATCGGCCATCTGCTTATGGTTGTTTCCCCATTCATGCAATTCCTTGGAGGTATTCATTATGTTCTGCAATTTTTGCAGAAACCATTTATCTATCTTGGTCAGCTCATGGATTTGGTCTACGGTATAACCCGCACGCATGGCTTTGCTGATGACGAAGATGCGCTTGTCGGTCGGCTCGCGCAAAGCCTTGTCCACATCGGCTATTACCAGTTCTTTATTCTCTACAAAGCCGTGCATACCCCTGTCTCTTATACACATCTCCGAGCCCACGAGACCGGAGCCTATCTCG
>ERZ1026940.586-NODE-586-length-12231-cov-8.046567_pt1 | contig 12231 bp, 13 predicted proteins | sample MGYA00519306_ERZ1026940 | MGnify/ENA primary metagenome ERZ1026940 (study PRJEB26926, sample SAMN06164613) | human gut metagenome | biome: ENVO:00009003; feature: ENVO:2100002; material: ENVO:00002003 | host: Homo sapiens | place: USA | collected 2012 ...
AGATCTACACCTATTAAGTCGTCGGCAGCGTCAGATGTGTATAAGAGACAGAATACAAACGAATGCTCATAGCTTTCTTGAAATTTCTTGAGATGTTCAATATCAGCCATAGTACTGCATATCTTTACGAATTGAATCTATAGACATTGGAGACTGCCGATTACCCGATATATTTGCAAGCCACATAGCATTCTGCCAAGATTGCCATTTATGAGTGATATTAACAAGTTGTGTCGCATTATACCGAATAATATTAGCATTTTTGCTTTTAAGTATATTAATAGCATTGTCAATAGACTTGCGTGCTATTTCTGACAAATCTTCAAAAATCTTATAATCAGAGCATTTGACTTCTGTAGATTTATTGCTAAGTCGATAAACAGATAAAGTATCATTAACAATAGCACTATACACGTCAATCTCAACAGGACCATATTGCATAGCACAGAAATTATTGAAAGTTTCTAAAAGGTCTTTTTTATTGATATCATCAACTGTATTATCTTTTATAGCAGCAGTCAAAAACAATAATTTTAATACAGACAAACGAGAAAAATGAGAGGGCATATCCTCTGTTGAGGATGTAGCTTCTTTATACCATTCAATCAAACGGTATACTAGATACTCAAATGCTAATATTTTATTCGTTTTCTGCTTCATGTTATATGGGGCATATATCAAACCGCTTAAATCTGCATACAATATGCCTATGCAAAGATAGCGTTTTTTTGCCAAATATCGCCATAACTATTGCAGTTTTGATGTTATAATAGGTTAATAGCCCAAATTTCAATGTGTATTCAATATATCTATATTGCTATGAAAATGCTCTCAGTATCTATTTGGATTAGATAAATAGTAAAGCTGCACTGACTATGTGTGAGTTATGGAATATAGGAGGGGCTAGGTAACCCAGCACTCCCATATAGAGGGATAGGGAGGAAGAGGCATAGTATCGGAGTGCCATAAAAGTATGAAAAATTTTTGATCCAAAAAATTCCATGATAAATCAAGAACCTTATTTTGCGGTTTGGGCTTCTTACGGTATGTTTGGAAAAAGCTATGTGGAGATAGGTGAAATTTCTATCCACTTGAATAATAGATTAAATGGTGCAAGGAGGCACTTTTGAAGAATATATGAATGAAAACGAAGAAAAGAGTTTAGGGTATCAGTTTACGGCGATACCGACTAATTTAATGGCGTGTATGGATGTAAATTGTAGAAGCATGTTATTTACACTAATCCAATTGAGCAGTTATTATGCAGATAAAGATGGTTGGTTTTTCAGAACTAACGAAGATTTAAGAGTTGAGTGTGATTTGGGCGAAAGAGTGGTTAGGGCTTGCTTGAGTACATTCCATACAATCGGCTTGCTTGAAGTAAAGTGTATCGGTAAGGGTAGAGGCAAAGTTCCAAATTATTTCAAGCTGAATACTGATAAGTTTGTTGAATGGGAAAGCATAACCCTTGAAGATTGCATTAAGAATCCAAAATACAAAGTTGAAACAGAAGATTACAGAACGAAAGGATGGGTTGCTTCATATCTTACAGAAAATAGCCCTATTGAAGTTCATCAATCAGTTCAAAATGCTGACAATATAGAGAATATAGATAATAAAGAAAATAATAATCTTTCTGAAGACTCTTTCAACGTCGAAGTAAACAACAAATCTAATACATTTGAAGAATATAAGAAACGTGAGGATTATTTGATGAATAAGTTATTCCATATCTCAACGTGGATAGACTTCAAGACATACCGTAAACAAATTGAAGAGTTAATCTCAACAGCTCTAACAGAGAAAGTGGCTGAGAGAACGAAAGCAAGATACAAGAAGATTGAAGAGGGTAAAATCAAATTCTTGAAGGCTAAAATCTGTAAAGAACCCTACAACTCGTATTATGATGACTTCTATAGAGAGTACGATTGCGGATGGTTTGGCAAAGTTGAGAAACATATACCTCAGCGCACAATAGAGAAAGAAGACGATAACGCATTTCTTAGAGGTATGTTTGAAACAAACGGTTGGGATATTCCTGAGAGTTTGAAGCCCAAACAACCAATGAAAGAAGAATTTGGCTTTAGCCCGATTGATGATGAAAATTTACCGTTTTGAGGGTGTAGATGTGTCAATATAGCGAGTGTGTCAATTTAATCTCTACGCAAGGTATTGATACACTCCTTTTCTGTATCAGTATAACTTAAAAGGTTATATAGCCTCAACGCTGGACTTAAGTTAAAAACGGCCTTTGGTTCCTACTTCTTGATATTTTGAGTTAATTTTGTGTTGAAATAGCAGCTCAACCTTGCGTGATAGGCAAATTCTTGCTATATTTGCAGCGTTAATTGGCGTAGTGGCTTCGGTCGCTTCCTTTTGACAGACATATATAGGAAGGTTTTCGCTTCCTCTGACGTACGCAAATCACCACCTTGCAAATTCAGAAGTCAGAGATGCCGAGAATGCTTCTCACGTGCCTGCATATCCATAACACGATATACAGCATGGTGAGTTGCTATTTCGTGTTATCTTTACTTCTGAGCCTTGTGGTGAGGCCGCGTACGAAAGATGATTCTGAAAGTGGCTCACCTTTTTTATATGTCTACGTTAATCAATCATTCACCACATCCGAGAGTGCCATAGGGTGTATAAACACTTATGTCTATGGCTAACCACACGACAGATTTTAAAGTTCAAGATGTTTCTATTGTCAAAGATGATAATGGCAAATACGGTATAATGGATTCCTCGGGAAGTCTTGTCAAAGCATGTAAATACAATTCCATATCAAATTTTACAGATGATTCTGCAAAGCGATACTTGAGACTTGAAGAGAATGGGAAATTTGGAGTGTTTGATGCTCTCAAAGTGGAAGACGTATGTTATTGCACATTGTCCGAAGTAAATATAACAGAAGGGATTTTAAAAGGGAAAGAGCCGATTTTAGGAAAGTTATCATGGACTGTTGAGTTGAATTTGAATGAAAAAGAAAAGTAACATTTGTCCTAACTGTGGTGCTTTAATGCAAGATTCGCAATGCGATTATTGTGGCTACACGTTAAAATCAGCCGTTAGTAAAACGTCTAAAAATATCAAACTTACGACATGCCATTTGGCTCATCCAAAATTATTTGAACAAGAATTTGACAGAATAAATGGTAGGACAAAATCGCTATTTAAGCTGTTCTATCCTCTAAGCAATGGGCAATATATAAGATTAGAACATATTAATTGGTCTCATTCAGAACAAGAGATTTCCTTAAGATATGGTAATGAGATGAGTGAATTTGCGGATTTAAGTCATCCAATAGAAAATTGTGCTTTTATTAAGAATGGCAATTCCAATATCTATCGTGATTTTGGGATGAATCTTAACTTTTTCAAAATGTTATGCGAAACAAAATTTGACGGAATTACCTATAAGACAATTTACGGTAACATTGACTTAGATAACACTGAGGAACTTTTAAGACTTCAAATATTTTTCCAAGCGGCGTATGAAGGAATTACGGGCTGTGGAAAATATAAAGATGCTATTAATCGTGCAAAATCGTATGATAAAAATTTGAGGGACAATTGGGCAAACCAAAAGAAACTCGAAAAGCGGAATAAGAGACTTGTTTTGCCAATTTCATTTCTATTAGTACTTGGTATAGCGTTATGCGTATGGTTTCTAGGATGGGTTTTAGGATTAATTTTTGGATAATCAAAAGATACAAATATGGCATTAGTTGATATTATCAAGTGGGAAGCCAATATTGATGAATTGGTGCATAAGTTCCCGATTGAAGACCTTAAAGCGGGTTCTCAATTAGTTGTATATCCTAGTCAGACAGCCCTATTTGTTAAAGGCGGTCAAATACTTGATGAGTTTATATGTGGCACATATACTATCAAGTCCGAAAATATACCTCTATTAAACAAGGTGTTCAACTTTCCGTTTGGTGGCAATTCTCCTTTTCAAGCAGAGGTTTGGTTTGTAAATCAAGTTTCCTTACTTGATTGTAAATGGGGTACAGCTGCACCTATTCAAATAGAAGACCCTAAATATGGAGTTATCGTGCCTATCCGTTCTTTTGGACAATATGGTTTCAAGGTAAGCAATCCAAGAATATTTTTAGAAAGACTTATTGGCAATATGCCAACTTTTTCAACTGATAAAGTTATAGCGTATTTTCGTGGAGTGATACTTTCTAAACTCACTGCAATCATATCACAGAAACTTTATGCCGACAATCTATCAATAATCAACATAAACTCACATGTCGAGGAAATATCGGAATATGCCAAATCAAAGTTGATAGGTGTATTTGCCGAATATGGCGTAGAGTTGGAAATGTTCAATGTAATTGCCATAAATGTAAACGAGGAAGACCCTAGTTTTCAGAAACTAAAAGAAGCAAAAGATTCTCTTGCTCGAATTACTATAATGGGGAAAGAGAACTATCAAATGGAACGTAGTTTCGATGTACTTGATAGTGCCGCTGAAAACGAAGGAGGCGGTATGATTGGGGCGGCTGTTGGCATAGGTACAGGCGTAGGTGTCGGCACTCAGATTGGAGCAATGGTAAAAGAACATATAAACACCTATCCGACCACTCCTCCACCATTACAAACTGCACAGTATTATCTCGGCATAAATGGTCAACAGCAAGGCCCCTATGATTTTGAGACTGTAAAGGATTTAATTGTAACACATCAAATCAATGAAAATGTATTGATTTGGAAGCGAACTATGTCAAACTGGGCAAAGATTGGAGAAGTTGCAGATTTTTCTGACATTTTTAATAACTGTCCTCCCCCACTTCCAACAATGTAATCAACTATGAAAAGGATAATTATCATATCTTCTGTAATATCGCTCACTACAAACATTTTATTTGGCGCAATACTTTCGTGTTATAATGGGTTTAATGTGGCAATTAGCAGCATAGTTGTTTTGCTTACGGCAATTATGCTCTATAAAGTAAATTGTATAATGCTGAAAGATGCGTTTAAGGTATCACTATCAATACTTCTTACTTTAGGTGGATTGATAGAGTTTGTTATTTCTTTGTTTATGCCCTCTTATTTCTCTGATAATTGGGGCGTAATAGTAATTATAACTCTATTGGCTCTGCAAGGATTACTTCTTCTTTTAGCTAACACAGTATCAACAAAAATCAGATAAAGAAAATGGCAACAGTTATATGTCCCAATTGCGGTGGCGAGAACAATATCACCAATAAAAACGGCCAGGAATGTGCTTATTGTGGCACATTATTACTTCTACCGACTTCAAAGCAGCCTAAGAAAACGGCGAGTAATAAGGATAGTAAAAACTTATCAGAGGTTAAATATATTGTACCTATTCCGTCCCAGTATGCCACAAAAGAAGGTGTTGAAAATGCCCTTAAAGCTTATTTAGCAGTACAAGACGATGTGCCTACTGATATATTTGACGAACTCGAACTTAAGACGGTAAAATGGGTATATCTCCCTATGTGGCGGTATAATGGTAATATTTCAACCGAGTGGTCATGTGATGAGGTTGTTTATCGAAAACGAAAAATAGAAGAAAAACCTATATATGATAACAAAGGAAACTTTGTTAGGATGGACGCAATCTTTGAGACATACGAGGATTATCTTCCAAAATCGGGACATGGCCAAACTTCTTTTGATATATTGGTACCAGCTATCAAAAATATTAAAGAAGAGCTTCCGTACTGGGGTATAGACTTTCATACTGTAAGTAAGTACAGCATAAAGCAGTTGAAAGAGGGAATATCACCATTTCCTACTTCCGCTTCAATTAGAAAAGCTACTATTGATGTTAATTCTGAAGTTGTACTGACAGATGTTGCAACAAAACTCAAACATAAAGCCGAAGAATGTTCTTATGGCAATTTTATTCCACGTTCTTCTAGATTGCCACATTCTGTAATTGCAGGACGTGAGTGTGTCCATGAACATTTAGACTTTAAGTATAAACTTAATGAAGATGGAACTATCGGCGAATTGTATTATATACCATTTGTCTATGTAGTTTATTCGTATAAAAATGATACTTATGCTTGGGGCTTTAGGCTTAATCCCGAAAACAATGGCGTTTATGATACACCGACAGAATTAGACAATCTTGTCGAGGATAACATTAGTAATCAAAAGAAACTATCCCTGCAAATACAACAAAAATGGAATCGATTCCTTTTCCTATCAGGATTACTGTCATTTTTAGTGGGAATGATAATTTTCTTAATCCGAAACTATTCTCTGTATGAACGTATCGGAAAACGCTATCAAAATCAAGAGTATATGCATTCGCTTCTTGGTCTGTATAAAAGGCGTGACAATCTCTTAAAGCATGGGACTGACAAGAAAACAATCGCTGATATAGATGCAAAGATTAAAGAAGAGTATTTCGATGAGGATGAAGAAGAAGAGGATGATGATGAAACAGAAAACGACATCTTTAAGAGCGATAACGGGTATGATGAAGACGATAAAACGCCTAAAAGCATAGCGGAGATAAATCAATACTTTGCAAAAACAGAAGTTCTAAAGCAGAAACTTCTGAAACGTATGAGGTGTTTTTGGCTGTGGTATATTTCAATTATAGTAATTGTCGGGAGTAGTTTTATTGGATATAACTACTATTCAGACAAAATGGAGCAAGAACAAATCTATCAAGAGAAACAACAATTAAAAGAAGAGATTTGCGCTCAATTCCTATCGAATTTTCAAAACAAGATTTATGAAGGGACGCCAACATACGGATTTGGACGCAATCAGAAAATAATAAGGATAAAAGTATTAGATAAAAACAGGCTTGAATATAGTATAGGAACATCCGAATTATTTTCTGAACCTAAATGGTCATTCCATAAGCTCGTTCAATACACATTAGATATCAATGTGACAGAAGCCCAACATCAAATTTATAGTAGATCTAATTATTTTGTTTCTGCAACATTGAAATTTGCAGATTACGAGTCGATAGATTTTTTAAGTTGTGAACTTTTAGGGAAACTTGAAATTCCTAGTTATCAACTAAATATTCTAAACCTTAGAAATAAATCTGACGGTACAACATTTGATTTACATGAAAAATAGTAATAATATGAATATGGTAAAGTGCTCAAAATGTGGATGCGAAATGTCGGCAATATCCGAAGCGTGTCCTTTGTGTGGAACGCCTACACAAGTCCATAACAAAGAAGTTGTAATAGAAGCTCAACAATCCGACTGTGTGAGGCGGTCAGATGTAAAAGTGCTTGACGGTCTCAAAGAAGTCTTAGACACAATGATTGCAGACAAGCGGATTGACCCAATGTCGAATATCGTAGCGACAACAGAGGATGGCGGCTATATTGATGGTCGAGAATATTTTGTTGATTGGATAATCGGAGTACCTTCCATATACACCAACAAGGCTTCGATTATCCTATACTTTTGGGGTAAAACGGACGAAGACAAGAAGCGCATAGCCAAACTCGAAAATGCCTCTATTTTCAACTGCGAAGAATACGACTGTGGAACTGACACCGATAAAGCCGCATATCTTTTCTCAGAATTTGTTCGTAAGGTGTGGATGTATGACGGTGAAATCATATTTGAAAGTTTAAATTTTGAAAAGGCTTCTTTGGATAGTGTAGAACTATATCTGTCTGAAGATGCTTCTAATCAATGGGAAGAGTTAGTGTCATTGGTTAATGACTATAACGCATTGGCAAAGGAAAGCGACTATACTCTGTTGTCAATTGACGAGAAACAGCATCTATTCAAAGGCACCTTCCCCTCAAACAAAAAAGTCGGCAGCTTCCTTTCAAAAAGTGCCAAGACACACAAAAGAATGAAAACTGATTTTGAAAAGATTCTGAGCCACTGCCAAACATTCCTGAAAGATTGGCAGATAAAATAAAGGTAGAATGAGGGTGTAAAAAGCTACATCCTCATTTTATTTCGCTTTTTTCTGAAAACAAAGAAATAGGCGTGGGCTGGAACTGAGGCGGTGAAGCGAGTGCGGCGGCGGTCGATTTTGCTGTGCTTGGGGTCGATATAGATATATTTGTCGGCTAACTCAAAACCGATTTCCCTTGCCATTCTGATAACTTCATCTGATAGCCAGTAGGGCGCATTCTGATATGTGAAATCCATTGTCTTGTAGACGAGGATGCCGTCTGTCTGCATTTTACGGTATGCGAGTCGGAGCATTTTCTCATGCTCTTGTAGTAATTCGGGAAGGCTTGAAAAATGCGTTGATACGTCAAATCGGCTTTTGGTCGAAGGGATTTCGACCGAACATGGGAGGTCTACCACAATATTTTCAAATGTGCCGTCATGCCAATCGGTGTCAAAGTCTGCCAAATCTTTCACCTCATTATTGTTCAGCATAGAGGCATATTTGTCGTAACACTGTATAGGTTCTTGAAGTCCCTCTTTATAGAATCCCAATTTCCATGCCGTGAGGTCACATTGAAATCTCATCCTCTTAGGCAAGTGAATAGCAAGAATGACTTTAAGAATATCGGTCTGATTATCCGAAACAGAAAGAAAATGCACCTTGTCGACTTGATTGATAATAGTGGTTTTCTTTTCTTTCGGTTTAGGCGGCTCTGACATTTTAAGATATTTCCTTATCGTATTTGCTGTAAGACCAAGAGCTTCGGCAATCTGAGGTGCTTTCACTTTGGGATGTTCGTCAACATACTCCTTTATCTTATTATAGAGGTATATTTGACGGTCAGTAGAGCGGTCTATACATCTCGATTGTATATACGACCTTATGGCAGCAGTCGTGACGTTGTTGTTGGCTGCATTCTCTTCCACAGATAGCGTGGGGTCGTATTTAGTGATTCTTGAAGTCTTCATAACAGACTGCAAAGTTAGTCAGAATCGGTTATAAACGCAATAATTGATAGTTATAAAATCTGGTAAATCATCATTCTGAATGAGTTTTTCGTTAACAGATACATAAATTAGCCCTTTGAGGAACAAATATTTGGAGTCTGGCGATTTTAGCTATACCTTTGCATTGTAATCGAAAATCGGTTATACCAACATGAAGGGTAAGAAGTCTCATTAGCGACTTACTTTGACAACCAGCCTACTTGATACCTTAAGAAGTTGAGGGCAACGGTGTATCCCGAAAGGGCATGTGGTTTAGAAATAAACAAAAAATACTCAACTGTATGATTAACAGCAAATTTCTTTCCTCTATTGTACTTGACCGTGTTGAGACCTACGATGCCTCAACTGTTAATTGTTATGCCTTTCGCCGAGGTACTGACATGATTGACGGTCATGCACTTGCCATAGGCAATATGGTTAGCGGTTATCCATTTGAGATACAATGGAATACCTTCTACAATTCAGAGTGTGCTTACATCGCAGGGATGTTTAGCAATGATAACGATTGTCATACCGAACTGCAAGAGGCTCTTAGAGATGAGGCTAACGGCTTTATGGCAAAGAAAAAGATTCGTCGCCTTAATGAAGATACCAAACGTGCTGATTGGGAAGAGTTTAATGTTCAGTGGATGTTTTATTGCGTATGGTGCAAGGTGGCGAATAATGCAGCGTTCCGTAAAATGTTACTTGACATTCCTTCGGATGCGGTTATCATAGAGGATTCCACGTTTCAGAACGGTGCAACCGCCGCTATTTGGGGTACAAAGAACAAGGTACAGAGAGTGTTAACCAAAGAATACAAGAAGAAGTTAGAGGCTGATGGTCTTAGCAAAGCTGCCATTAAGAAGGCGTGTGACGAAAAGCGACTTGGCGAGTGGCGCAAGCAAGGGGTATTTGAGGGAAAGAACCTAATGGGCAAGATTCTTATGCTTTGCCGTGATGCTGCTATGCGTGGAACTACACCCGACATTAACCTTGAATTACTGCGCTCAAAGCACATCTATCTATTCGGAGTATTGCTTTATTTAGACGAGTTGCCTACTATTGGCGGTTTCTCCGTAAAGGTGGACAAAGCTATTGTTCTTGACCATGAAGAAGTATATGACCCTAAGCAACAGAACGTTTGGCCGTTTAAGCACGTTGACGACATTGTAGAGGGTATTAAGCTTGACCTTTGCAATATGGCCTCTTGCTATCCCTTTGAGGTTGAGGGCGTGAAGTGGCGCAGTTCGGAGGAACTTTATCTTGCAGGCGAGTTTTCCCATGACACAGCCGAACATCAAGCTATTCAAGAAGAACTGAGGGCTGCAAAGAGTCCGTATGCTGCCAAACGATTTGTTAAGGGGAAGCATAAAAAGCAAGTTAGAGAGGACTTTGCCGAGTTTCGTACCCAGTGGATGCTATGGTGCGTATGGCAGAAGTGCTTGCATAATTCCGACTTCAGATGCAAACTATTGTCCATTCCCGAAAATGTCATACTCGTAGAAGAAACAACAACCGATACAGGTGGAAGCGGACGGATATGGGGATGTTCCAACCGTGAACTTGTTGAGGCTCGGAGGTCTGTTGCTCTGTCAATTACAGAGAAACATAGCGACCTTTCCAAGAAAAATATAGACTTTCTCATCAATGTCGAAACCAATGCTATACGCAATATCGGTATATTCAGAGGACAGAACAACATAGGTAAGATTCTTATGATTTGCCGTCAATGTCTCAAGCGTTGTACATCTCCTGAGATTGACCTCGACCTCTTAAGAAGCAAGAATATTTATATTCTCGGCAAACGGCTTCCATTTTTCGATTAATCCTCACCACGTAATATGCTCAGAAATAGTTACGAAATAGCGACCATTCATCCGTTGCCACGCTCACCGTGTGTCTTATAATATCAATTTTATAAATCAGAATTAACAATAAAGAACTGTTATGATAGACAATATAACATTACGAAACGGCTACAAGCTTCGCTGTTACCCGAAACGGAACTATGTGCAACCGAAGTACTATAGACCTTTGAGTCGTGAAACAATTAGGGCAAACAAGAGGTTGTTTTACACCAACGTATACAACTTTATCGACAATGCAGATAAAATACAGAATGACAGTCGATATTTTCTTGCCTCAGTAGGTTATTACGCCTCTATTGGAAGTACGGTAACGCCATGTTTAGGAACTTTCATCGAGTGGTGGAAGTATTGCCTACGATATTCATGGGATGCCTACAATCTGCCCATTTGGGCTATATCGGGTAATCCAATGACTGGCTCACATGGCTGTGCAACAGTTGATACTGAATGTAACGTACATCGTGCTAAACTACAAAGCAGGTTCATTGAAATTGTTAAGTCATTTAATTGCATTTCAAATAGATATGTAGAAGCACAGCAGGGGTGTGAATCATATTCTCTTGAGTATGTGCTATCTCGATTGTCGGTAAAAATTTAAGAATTAACAATTATTAAAAGTAACTGATTTGGCACTACCGCCACCTTGCGGTATGTTTGGAATAGAAAAAATAAATGTAAAAGATTATGAAAAATAGTATTAACGGTGTGACTACCAAAAAGTCAATTGAAGTGATGAATGCACATAAATTCAATCATCTGCTGAAAATAGCAGAACAGAATGAGAATGTGATGTCCAAATTAAGAAAATATCTCTACAATGTATTCGTGGAGTCGTCTTCTGTTAAAGATGATTTAGATTATTATTTGGATGTGGATGAAGATGAAGCGGACATGTGGAAATGTGATATTGAAAAAAAGTACGGAGCGTATGTTGACTTAGATGATGAGTACGATATTAGCGAGGTATATGAAGAGTGCGAGATAATCAGTGACAATTGTGACGAAATTTTAGATTGTATCGATAATGGATGCTTTGTTTTCGAGAATTGGGGTTATAACTATGATTTTGAATGGGGCAATGGTTCTTCTATTTTAGACTATGATTTTGATGACAAAAGAAATGAATTGATTATTTCTTTGTCATCCATCTCTCAATTGGGCTTTTATCTTGAAAATGAAGCAGAGATACAGTCTCTAAGAATCCGTATTGACCAGTTACTCACCGCAAATCATTCTGACGTGGCTTAATAAGTCATTGAGATTGTTAGAAATGTAGGTTTTATCCTTATAGACAATGATTGAGTGTAAGGAATTAGGTGTAGCCGAGGACGAAATGATATTGTTTTCAACTCTATCAGCAAACAAATCGGCTACCCCTATATTCAACGCCTTAGCAATATTGTCAAGGCTTGATAACTGCGGATTACCGTTCAATGTACGACCTGTCTCTTATACACATCTCCGAGCCCACGAGACCGGAGCCTATCTC
>ERZ1026940.587-NODE-587-length-12211-cov-6.392399_pt1 | contig 12211 bp, 5 predicted proteins | sample MGYA00519306_ERZ1026940 | MGnify/ENA primary metagenome ERZ1026940 (study PRJEB26926, sample SAMN06164613) | human gut metagenome | biome: ENVO:00009003; feature: ENVO:2100002; material: ENVO:00002003 | host: Homo sapiens | place: USA | collected 2012 ...
GAGATAGGCTCCGGTCTCGTGGGCTCGGAGATGTGTATAAGAGACAGCTTTCAATGCGCCGATGGGCTCAAGCAGGACGGGGCCGGCCTCGGGGATGGCGGCCTTATACGCGAGTTTGGCGGCCATAATGAACGCCATTTCGCTGGAATCAACAGGGTGGTAGCTGCCGTCCAGCAGCGTGGCCTTCATGCCGACCATCGGGTAGCCGGCCAGCACGCCGTGCTCGGCAGCCTGACGGACGCCCTTTTCGACTGCCGGGAAGAAGTTCTTCGGCACGCTGCCGCCGAACACGTTCTCGGCAAACTCGATGCCCTCGCCCTCGATGGGTTCGAACTGGATCCAGACATCGCCGAACTGGCCGTGGCCGCCGGTCTGCTTCTTGTGGCGGCCCTGCGCCTTGCAGCTCTTGCGGATGGACTCACGGTACGGCACGCGCGGATTCTCGAGCGTGATCTCGACGCCGAACTTATTCTTCAGCTTGGCCAGCGCGACCTCCAGATGCTGGGTGCCCAGACCGCTGATGATCTGCTGCTTCGTCTCGGGGTCGACCACGAACCGGATGGCGGGGTCCTCCTCGATCAGGCGGGCCAGCGCGCTGCCGACCTTACCCTCGTCGCCCTTCTTGGCGACCTTGACGGCCATGCGGTAGCTGCTGATGGGGTACACAGGTGCGGGCAGCGCCACGACGCGGGCGGGGTCACACAGGGTATCGCCGGTCTTGGCGGTGGCCAGCTTGGCAACTGCGCCGATGTCACCGGCGGCGATTTCGGGCGTGTCGGTCTGCTTTTTGCCGCAGACGGTCAGCGTCTTGCCCAGGCGCTCCGGCTGGCCGGTGCGGGCGTTGACGGCGTTGCTCGTCGCGGTCAGCCTGCCGGACAGCACCTTAATAAAGCTCAGCTTGCCGACAAACGGGTCGGCCACAGTCTTAAAGACGTAGGCGCACAGCGGGGCAGCAGGGTCGGCGGTGATCTCCACCGGCTCGCCGCCAGACTCGCCCACGGCGGACGCGGTGTCCGCGCCGGGCAGCAGCACGTTCATGTTGTAGAGCAGCATATCCAGCGCCTGCGCGTTGACGGCAGAGCCGCAGAACACGGGCGTGATCTGGCCGCTGCGCACGCCGGAGGCCATGCCCTGGACGATCTCCTCTGTGGTGAAAGCCTCACCCTCGAAGAACTTCTCCATCAAAGCCTCGTCTGTCTCGGCGATGGCCTCGCTCATGGCCTGGATCAGGCCCTCAAAGCGGTGGCCGATGTCGGGCAGGTCGATCTGGACCTGCTTGCCGCCTTCGTATTTGAAGGCCTTCTGGCTGAACAGGTTGATGTAGGCGACGGTGCCGTCGTCCAGACGGACGGGCACGACGCAGGGGCAGACACTGGGGCCGAACTTGATCTTCATCTGCTCCAGGATCTTAAAGTAGTCGGCGTTTTCCAAATCAGCCTTGGTGACAAAGATCATCCGCGCCTTGTTGTTTTTCAGCGCCAGCTGGTACGCCTTCTCGGCACCGACGGTCACGCCGGAACGCCCGGACACACAGATCAGCACGCTCTCGGCGGCCATGATGCCCTCGGCAGCGCCGGTCTCAAAATCAAACAGACCTGGTGCGTCGATCAGGTTGTACTTGATGCCCTCGTACTCGACGGGGACAACGCTCGAGTTGAGCGATGCCTTGCGGCGGATCTCCTCGGGGTCAAAGTCGCTGGCGGTGGTGCCGTCCTCGACACGGCCCATACGCTCGGAAGCGCCGCTCATGTACAGCAGTGCCTCGGTCAGCGTCGTTTTGCCGCAGCCGGCGTGGCCGGCCACCAGAATGTTGCGGATGTCTTTGCTTGCGTAGCCCATGGATCGTCAAACCTCTTTTCGCGCCGGGGCTGCTTCCGGCAGCCCTGCGGCGTAGAATTTCATTGCGGCGCAGTGATTTTTGAACACTCCCGCCTGTTTGATACTACTTTACCACATTGTTGTGGAAATTTAAACAGTTTTTTCGGATTTTTTGTAAAAATTTTTAGGCAAAAGATTGTGGAAAGTGTAAAAAACAGACCCTTGCCTCCCTCTGCGAGGGAGGTGGCCCCGCAGGGCCGGAGGGAGAGAACCTTTCCATAGCCCAAAATATGTCGGATTATCGCAAGGTTCTCTCCCCCACCGCCTGCGGGCGGAGCCCCCTCGCAGAGGGGGCCAGGGTAATGAAAAAGCCGCACAGCTTTCACTGTACGGCTTAACGGCTCACTTATTTTTCCTTCTTCGCCGTCTTTTTGCGGCGGCGGACGCGCCCGCTGTCGGCCTGGGCCTCGGGAACATAGAGGCTATAGCTCAACAGGTAGCGGCCATGGGCAGGGATGCGGTAGAACGCGGCCTTGATGCGCTCCAGCGGGCCGGTGCCGCTCTCGGCGGTGCTGCCGCTCAGCATAACAACATACTGCATATCGGTGTAGCGGGCGGCCACATCGCACTGGCGCAGATTCGTGCGGATCAGATCGCCCAGCTGCTCCACCATCAGAGCGGTCTCGGCAGCATCGGTGTTCTGGCTGGGAGCGACGGTCAGGATCGCCAGGAATACCTGCAGACCGTAGCGGACCTGCACGCCGCGCTGTACGCGGTAAATTTCCTTGAACATCTCAAAGTCGCAGATACAGGCCCCCGTGTCCTCGGTATCCGGCAGAGCAGAGATCAGCTTGGAGACCTCGCTCTCCATATTGCGGTCTGCCTGGCGCATCTGGCGGTAGGCAGAGCCTGCGCGGCCCGGCTCAATGGCATGATGCAGGCAGCCCATGGCGCTGCCGCGGCGTGCCAGATCCTCCGCCTCCTCGTGGCGGCCCAGCGTCTCCAGCGCGACGATCTTTTCCAGATAAAGGCGCTCCTCGTAGGGGTCCAGCTCCAGCGCGCGGGTACACAGCGTAACGATGCGGGTGCTCTCGCCCCATTTTTTGCAGAGCTCCAGCAGGTTTAAAATGGCTGTGCGGTACTGCCCGTGCAGACGCACGCTGACGCTTTCGACCCACGGCTCGGACGCAGACTGCGGCAGCAGGCGTCCGTCATACAGGTTGACGATCTGTTCATAAATGCGGCTGCGCTTCTCGGCGTCGCCCTCCTTGCGGGCCAGCTCCGACAGGTCGTTGACCTCAAACACATCCACGCTGCAGTCCAGATGGGGGTTCCACTGGTAGTAGCCGCGGCTGGTCACGATGCAGTCCTTCATCTCATCCAGACCCTCCGCGTCGATCATAAGGCGGAAGCGATGCAAGATGGCGCGCAGGGCCATGTCCGGGTTGGTGGACCGCTCCCCTGCCCACAGGGTATCGGTCAGTACCTTGTGGGAGACGCGCTCCCCGCGCCGCAAAACGAGATACTGCACCAGCGCCGTTGCCTTGCGGGACTGCGCCAGCTGTGCCAGCACGGGCTTGCCGTTCACACGGATCTCAAAGCCGCCCAGCATTTTGATTTCAATTGTTGCCATCCTAGTCATCCTCTCTGCTCTGATGCCCATGACGTTCCTGCATTTTGTCCGGCACACAGGTATTCATGTTTTAAAGTATAACAAGTCCATTTGAATTTGTCCAGTACATCCGCCGGGATTGTAATATACTTTTCAAAAATCGTCCCGGAGGGCACCGCTCACGACTCCGACGATGCCTTGCCATCCCAGGTGCCGGGTCCATACAGGATGACCGGCTCACCGGGCAACTGCACAATGGCTTTTTGGGTGCACAGCGGCACGATCTGGTCGTTGGCGTCCCGCTTGGCCACAGTCAGCACCACCGTCATAGCCGTAATACGCGGGGTCTTGGTTTCGTCGCCGTCCTGCGTCCAGCTGCGGGCATAGAAATGCAGTTCGCTGATGAACAGCCCCATATAGGCATCCCGGGGATAGGCTGTTGTGTAGCCGTAGGCAACGTAGGGCAGCGTGCCCGTCACGTTGCCATCCGCGTCCTTGTTCTCTTTTGTGTGCTGCGGGTTGCCGTAGTGCCCGGCGTCATTCAGTTCATCGCGGTAAAAGCGCATGTGCAGGTAGCCGTTCAGTGCATTGGCCTGCTCCGGTGTCAGCAGCGCTGTGCCGTCTGTCTTTGTCAGCATCGGCACACAGTCCTTGTCGATCAGCTCAATGTGGTTGGGGTAGACGCTGAATTCCAATGCCGTGCCCTCGCTGTAGTCGTTACCCTTGGACGCAAAAACGCGGTCCAAATCACCAAGGTCCGTCGCGCCGTCGGTGAAGCGGATATAGCCGTTCGCCTCGAGCACCTCGCCGCGGATCGTTTCAATGAGCGCGTCGGCCAGATTTTGCGCGCGCGTCTGCTGCTGGATGTCCATGTACGCCTGCGCACTGGGCTGTATCAGCGTGACCGCCGCCAGCGTAAAGAGCGACAGCAGCACCATGCAGACGATCAGCTCCACCAGCGTTGTGCCGCTCTGGTTTTTCAAACGCTGCTTCATTGGTTGGTCGTCCCTTCTGCCGTGCTCTTGCTGTAGCGGTAAAACTTGTGCTGTTCCGTCGTTTCTTGGCCGTTTTCCGTAACTTCTGCTCTTGTCTCCACGCTGTCCAGCTCGACGCCGTTCACCGTAAATTCACCGTAATCGCCAAAGGAGAACTCCAGCCCCTCCTGCTCCTTCTTCCAGTCGGGGGCCGCGTTATTGGCCGGGTACAGCCCGGCGCAGAAGGCATAGGCTGTCTCCCGCAGCGACTCGGCCTTTTGGGACATGGCGCGGGCGTACCGCAGCGAAACGACGAACATCGACGTAAAAATCATCAGCAGCAGGAACGACACAAGCACTTCCACAATGGTCTCGCCGCGCTGACTTTGTAAAGTATGTTTCATAGCGGGTCACTCCTGTGTTGTGCCGGTGCTCTGTTTGGCACCGCGGGTGTAGGTGATGGAATCGGGCTGCTGGCTGGTGTCGCAGTGGAACGTCAGGCGGTTGCTGCCAATGTTTTTGTCATCAATGGTCTGTTCACCGACGCCGGGGGCGTAGAACGTCAGGTCGCTAATGCGGTAATACTCTGTTGTACTGTCGTTTATTGTGTAGTATACCTTTGGGAATTTTTTATTGCTTTTTGCCTGGCTTCCGTCGCTGTCGTACTTCACTGTGCGGTCATAGGTCCGCGTGAAGGCAAAGCTCTCGCCGTTTTTCGTGACTGTCACCGTAATGTCCAGCTGTAAATCGACGATTGCCATGCCCTTGCGGTCTTCGCCCTCCAGTGTGTCGAGCAGGTTGCGCAGGTCTGTGGCACTGGTGCTGTTCGCCGTCTGGTTCAGCTTGTCGGCACCGTCGCCCGGGCGGCGGCGCAGTGTTACCGTGATGGCCTCGGCCCCGCCATCAGGCTGGCTTCCTTTCGGTTTCCAGGCGAACTCCTTGGGCTGGGATTCCAAATCATAGATGTCCTTGCCGTAGCTTTGGGAGAACATGAACTGCTCATTGACGAACTTGGCAAAGCTGCTGTCCTTATTGTTCAGCTCCCCTTCCAGCACGTCGGAAAAGCTGGTTGCCAGCTGGTAGGCTTCCTGTTCCAGCAGCTGGCGGTTGGCATTGGCCGTCAGCACGGAGGCCGCATAGACCAGCGCTGCCGACAGCGCCACAAACAGCGCGCCGATGCAGAGGACCAGTATCATCGAAAGTCCCTGCTCCCCGCGCAGAATGCTGTGTGCCCTGCGGTGCATAATGCCACCTTCTTTCCTGAAATAAAATTACGATGCGTCGCTCGTTTCCGTCCGTTTCGGGGGCGCGGTTTCCGCCGCGTCCGTCTCATCCGGGGCAGCGGCGGTCTCCGGGGTCGCCATGGGCAGTGCCGCTCGGGCCCGCATCAGGACCGGGGGCACGCTTGCGGGGGCGCTTTCCGCCGCCGTGCTTTCTGCAGTCTCGGCGGGCGCGACGCTCTCCGCGGAGTCCATACTCTGGGCATCCTCCGCCGCATCGGCGGTGTTCGTCTCGTTGACGGGGACCTTGACCGTGCCGGATTCGACGGTCTTACCATTGTTATCCGAGTGCGCCAGCGTCTGCAGCATCACACTTGCGGTGAACTTTTGCAGCTCGAGCGAGTCGTCCTGCACCTTTTCCTGCAGCTCGGGCAGGGTGATGCGGTAAACAGGCTCGGCGCCGTCCTCCTGCACCAGCTCCAGCATGGGAACCGTCTGTGCCTTGTAGTACAGCGTACCGCCGTCCTTTTCCACCGTGCCGGTGACGTTATAGGGTTTCGGTTCCCATGTCACGTTGCCGTTCTCGTCGGTCACAGGCTCAACGCTCAGGTCGTACCAGATGCGGGTGACTTCGCCAGCCTCATTTACGTCGTTGGTCGGGGCGATGTTAGTTTTTTCATCGCCAATCGTCTTGGTGACGGTTTTGATTTCCCCGCGCTTATGCGTGACTGTGCCGTCTGCGCCCGTCACGTCCCTGTCGTAGGTCGTCACCGTAATGCTGTAAGGCTGTTTCGTCTTACTATCCAGCGGCGTGACGGTAAAGGTATAGCTGTCGGTCAGGTTGCGCACCGTGCTGTCGGCCTGGGTGTACTTGTTCACCGCGGTCCACTCCACCGTAAAGCGGCGCAGCTCCAGCGTGGCCTTACCGCGCTCGACGGCAAACTCGGGGTCGTTGTACAGGTTGACTTCCTGCTTGTAAACGGCATTGCCAAGTGCGCGTTCCGGTTCGTCCACGGGGGCGTCCAGCGTGATGGCCGGCAGCTGTGCCGCTTCGGTATCCTGCTGCAGGATATAGAACCAGTTCGACGCTGTCGTGCCGTCGGTGGGCATAACACGCACCGCGGGCAGCAGGTATTGTTTTGCATGGTCGGGCGTCAGCGTAAAGCCGTTGCCGTCGGGCACAAAGGTATAGCTGGCGGTGGTGCCGTCGGCGCTGGCGCTCCCGCCCACCGTGCGGCTGTCCTTCGGGATGACCAGCTCGGCGTCGCCATTGTTCAGCATCTCGTCCAGTTTTTTGGTCAACTCCTGCTGGGCCGTGTACTTGGCCTGTCCGGTGCCTTCGTCCTGCCAAGCCTTGGCCAGATTGGCAATTTCTGTATACTTGTCCGCATCGCTGAAGATATAGCCGGTAAAGTAGACATTGCCCTGTGCGGCTGCGTTCAGCGTCATGTTGAGCTTGAGGTCGTTCAGGAACTTCTCCTGATTCGGGCTGTTGTTGTCAAAAGCGACGTTTTCAACCACAGGCGCATCGGCGCGGCGGACGATGGTCTCGGACTGGCTCAATGCGCCGTCCGGGCCGTCAAAGCAATTGCTACCAGTCTTGCGGCGGGCAACAACGCGGAAGCGCAATGTCTTGCCCTGATACTGCTCCAGATCCAGCGTCAGGCTGCCGACGTTGCCCGTGGTGGGCAGCGTCAGCACAGGTTTGCCGCCGTCATCGACGACGCACAGTTCATAGTGGTCAATGCGCGCGTCGTCGGACGGCGACCATCTGACCGTGTAGAGCAGGGCATCCGCGTTGTCGGTCTCGCCGTTGACGCGGGTGATGGAGCTCGGCGCGCTGATGCCGGGCAGGCGCTGCTTAACGCTGTAATCCGCCACAGCGGACGCGCCGATTTCATCGGTGCCGGCTGCCGCCACACGGGTGACCTCGAGCCGGACCTTGTCATAGCGCCAGCTGTCGCTGCCGTTGGCCAGCATGGTATCCACGTTGACAGGCAGGGTAAAGCTGTTGCCATTTTGTGTCGGCGTCAGGGTGACGCCGTCCTTCAGCGCAATTTGCTCCTGACCGGTCACCTTGCCGTCCGCGTTCGTCAGTAAGCCGTAGAGCTTGATCTGGTAGTCGGGGGCTGCGTCCGCGGCCTTCATGTCGTCCTGTGTCCATTTGAACGTGTAGGTCAGCTGATTGTTGTTATCCACTACGCCGTCCCCAATGGTTTCGGCCAGCGTCGGGGCTTTTAGGACATTCAGGTTCAGCTGCTTGAAGATGATCTGCGGGGTCGTTACCGTGGCCTGTGTAGCCCAACTCGGGTCATCGGTGCGGTTCACGTCGGAGAAGCAGAGCGGCGTCAGATGGGCATAGGTATAGCTGTGCTCGCCCGTGCGGACGATCTCATAGCCGTTCTTCCACCAGATTTCTTTGCCGGTGTCGTTTGTCTCGTTCGCATGGCTGGCGATGGCTGTGGACACTTCCTCCTCCGTGGCATCCCAGCGATACTTCATGTCGCCCTTGCCGCTGGTGACGGGCACCGCGACAACGAGGAAGTCGGTGTAGTTCGTCATGGCATCCGACGGCAGGCTGTTCAGGTTGAAGGTGACGGGAGACTCCGTCACAATGCTTTCCCGCGCGGCCAGCGTGATGTACTGGCCGTTCAAAGATACGCCGTTGACTTCGTCATTGCCCAGATATTTTGCCAGCAGCATGACGCGGTAGGTCGGGCTGCCGTGCTCGCTGCTGTCGCTCTTGACCCCCGGGGTAAAGCTGAACTTCACGGTTGCTTCAAAGCTCTCCGCTGTCTGGCCGGTGTAGGTCACAAACTCCGTGTCGCCGTCCTTGTTCAGCTTGCCCAGCGGCAGACCGTCCTCGTCCTTGCCGGAGTCACCGTTGTGGTCACGCCACTGGGACGGGAGATAGGTCTCTGACTTGTACTGGGCCGAGCGCAGATACTTTGTACTGCTGCTGTTGTCCGGGGTTGCCAACGCCGTAAGCGTCAAAGTGCGTTCCAAATTTTGGGTCAGGCGGATGTACTGCTTGCCATTCTGTGCAAAATAATAATTATACGTTCCATCGGTCAGCTTAACGGTCCATGCCTCGTCTGTCGGGTATTCGGTGTAGTTTTTCAGCACCGCGACAACCTCATACTTGAATTCTCTCGATTTTTCATCCGGCGTCTGGCACTGATTCCAGTCAAAGCCGCCGTTATTCCGCTTTACCAGCCGGAACTCAATCTCCGGTGTCGGCAGGGCGTGCATAAAGGTCTGCACGCCGCTGGTGTTGAAGTTATCAGCCAGACTCGAGTCGTTGTTGGTATTGTAGGGCGTTACACGCACGACGAAGTTACCCGTCCACGCTTTATCAGCCACAAAGGTATAGCTGCGCTGGTAGACGTCAGCAGTCAGGTAGGCGGCCCCGGTGATATTGCCTGCGGCGTCGCAGGGCAGAATTTCAACACGGTAGTAAGCGGCGGGGCTGGCGTTCTTGTCGCTGTCGCTCGGCTCGCCCCACGTCACTTTATAACGGCCATAGACGTTGTTGTCCGCGTCCTGCACCTGGCTGGCCTTGACGTCGATTTTTCCCGGCTTGGCTGGCTTGGTGCTGTCCAGCACGTACTTATAGTAGTTCTGGATGACCTCGTCGGTGATGTCGGTAATATCAACGTCTGATTTGTCCGATTTGTCCGTACTGTTCGCGGCTTCGCCGAATTGCAGCATCACAGTCGCTCTCTGGTTGCCGGGATTGGTATCATTGCCCGCGCCGGTATCATCGAAAATGTAGGCTTTCTTACCGTCGGTCTTGATATAGGCAGAGTTTGGTTTGGCAGGCGAGCCCGCAGATGTACGACCGCTAATCCACCACAGACTGTACGCTGCGCCGTTCCCATCGTCTGCCAAAGTGGGCAGGAACGCAATATAAGGATAGGTTTTGTCATCGACGTTATAGCCTATGTACAGACGATGTGCTTTTACTTTTTCCGAGGACGGGTTCCACGCTGTTTCCTTGTAGGCCGGTTCATAGTTAGGACTATTCCAGTTACTTGTTTTTTCGGCTGGTTTTGTCGTGGTCAGTTTACGGGAATCTTTCTTAAAGAAGCTCTTGCCTGCACTTTCGGAATTTTCAATATAATAGTTGCCGTGGCCGGTGACATTCTCGTTTGCGTTCCGCACATAGGCAATAGGATGCCAACTTGCACCAACCCCAACCGTGGCAAAGCAGTTTGTGACATTAGTTGCTTTATTCGACCCTCTACCGTCGCCGCGGCTGCCGACAATGCCGACTCTTCTGTCATCACTTCCGGCACACGTAAAGTTTGTATTAAGGTTTCGGCAGCGGTCAATATTTACCGTAACGTTGTCAATTCTTCCTCCATTCCACGGGCCGATCCATGCCAGAATGCCGACTGCCTGCGACGCTGCCTTGATTGCGCCGCTATTGACGCAGTCGATGATGTTCAGCGTCATAATATCGGTGGGCTTCTTCATCTCGATTTTACCGATAATGCCCGCGCAGTCATTTGCGCCGTTTGATTTATACCAAATCTGACCGTAGTTACGGCAGGAAAGCACATTTGTGGTGCCGCCGGAAATAGGCTGGTCAATAAAGCCGACAATACCGCCGACTGCACCGTAACCGCTGTTTTTGTCGTTCGTGTTTGTTGTGATTTTGCCAAAATTGAAGCATTTCTGCACGGTTCCGCCGTAGTCCAGCCAATAGGCGATCACGCCGCCCACGTTGGCCGAGCGGCTGTTGAACACACTGCCGCAGTTGACTACCTTGCTGACTGACCACCGATCATCGCTGCGGTTCTGCTGCTGGCCAATGACACCGCCCACATGGACAACAACACGATTTTCGCTCTTGTAAATGTTGTCATTGTCTGTATCGTCCTTGTTCTTAGCCCCATCAAACACGCGCGTAAACCGGCGCACGGCGGCACAGTTTACCACAGTGTCCAGCACGCTTTTGTCTGTGACGTTGGATTCGTTCTGGCCGACAATACCGCCGACGGTGGATGCCGTTGTCGCATTGTCAGAATAGACAAACCACTGGCCGGTGGCGGAAGTGTCGATTGTACCGCGGAGAGAGTTAAAGCCTGCCAGACCGCCCAGATAACCGGCGGCACGGACGGTCTCGCTGTTGTTGCTGCCGCGCAGGGCGACAAGCAGATCATTGGCGGCAAGACCTGTGTTGTTGTAAACGTTCGTGTAGCCCTTGTCCGTCACAGTGTCAACGCCCTTGAGACCCGCGTAGGTCTTGCCTGTGGTCAGCTCTGCCGCCATGCTGTTGATGCCGGCATTGGCATCTTCCGCACCCAGCCAATTTTTAACCTGTGCAACAAGGGCGGGTGTTGCTTTTTCGTCGCTGACCAGCGCTTTTTTGCTGCCGCTGCCCTTGATAGTGCCGTTGTTGGAGCCCGCGACGCCGCCCACAAAGCCGTAACGCGCCGTGATGATGCTGCCCGCGCCGTTGCTGCGCTCGGTGGCGACATAGCTGTTGGAGATTTCGTCATTGTTGCGGCCCGCAATGCCGCCCACATGGCTGGCACTGGCGAGCTTTTCGTCTGCGGTCTGGGTCGTGGTGATGTTGCTGATACCGCTGACCTGCAGTTTGATGTATTTGACCTCACAGCCGGTGATTGTGTTGTTGTTCAGACCGGCAATGCCGCCCACCGTGCTGCCGGTGCTGCGTGCACCGGCGGAGACAAGGCCGTCCCCGTCTGCCTTGTCGCCCATCGTGCCGGAATAGGTACACTGATCCAGGGTACCGTCGTTCTGGCCTGCGACGCCGCCCAAATTTGTATATTTATCAAGATTTTGTGTAAGGTCCAGCAGAACGTTGGTGCTGCTGACCTTGCCGTCCGCCGTGGTGCGGCCCACCGCGCCGCCCAGCGTGACGGTGTTGGTGCCCGCGCGCAGGCCGTTGTCCAGCGCCAGCGCGCCGTTTCCGACCTGACAGCCGGTGACGGTGCCCTCGTTCATGCCCGCAAGGCCGCCGATGGTGACCGCCGGGGTGCTGAACTGCACGTTGGCGTTTTCCGCCAGCTTCACGTTGCGGATGGTCGCGCCCGCGCGGTTGTACGCCGCAACAGCGCCGATGCTCTCCGACGTGCCGGTGATCGTGCAGTTGCTTACGCTGCTGTTGTTTTCCAGCCCGCTGTCTTGGCCGATGATGCCGAAGTTCGTGGCCGTGACGCCGCCCGCCGTGCCGTTGGCCGCGGTGACGTCGGCGCTGACCTGCACATTCTCAATCAGCGCGTTTTCATTATTATTGCCCGCGATGCCGCCCGCCTCGCCGTTGGTGGCGTAGACTGCGGCGGCATTGCCGGACGCATGGCTGCAATAGCTGATCGTGCCGCCCGCGTTGTTCTCGCCCGCAATACCGCCCGCATATTTTGTGCTGGTGCGCACCGAGGCACGGTTCTCCACACGGGTGATTTCGGCGCTGTTCGTACCGGCCACGCCGCCCGCGTAGTTGGCGGCAGTGACGCTGCCCAGGACCGCGCCGGTGGCGTTGTCAGCGCCGTAAATGCTGCCCTTATCCGTATTGATACCTGTCTCTTATACACATCTGACGCTGCCGACGACTTAAT
>ERZ1026940.592-NODE-592-length-12178-cov-8.931700_pt1 | contig 12178 bp, 10 predicted proteins | sample MGYA00519306_ERZ1026940 | MGnify/ENA primary metagenome ERZ1026940 (study PRJEB26926, sample SAMN06164613) | human gut metagenome | biome: ENVO:00009003; feature: ENVO:2100002; material: ENVO:00002003 | host: Homo sapiens | place: USA | collected 2012 ...
CTGCTGACATCCGGCTTCCTTCAGATTCCACCTCACAATGGACACCCTTGCCTTCGGCTAACGCTTCCTACTGCCGAGCGCGTTGTGGTCTCTCACCACTTAGTTGTTGCTCTTGCCGGGCGCACATAAAAACCGAGGCGAAGCCCATCAGCTTCGCCTCGGTTGAAGTTCTCTTAATTAAATGAGTTTTTTCATCGTTATTTTGCAATGCATCCATGCATTGTGGAATTTTTATCTTGTAATTGTTATTCTAACAGCATCAAAAAATCCATTACGAGAATCTCCATCATTGCTTGAAAAATATGTTTTCAGCTCACGTTCCAATTCGGCAACGGTTACTTTGCAGTGCGCAAATTCAGTTTCAGAACATTTCCCCGAAAGCCCCATAAAGAATTCAAGCGGATAACCACAAGACAGTACGTAATTTGCAATGTGAACCATTGTCTCTATTCTTTTATTCTGCAAATCACAATCTACTGTATAGTAGAATTCTTCGCAGTCATCATATTCGTCGTTATCTGCAAGATCGAAAACTAGCAAATTTCCATATTTGGGGGTTCTCATGAACTCTTCTATATATTTCGGAGGGCAGAAGACATACATATCAGACCTACTTGCAAGTTGTGCAATTTGTTCCAAAAATGCCGGAGGGATAGTATGCTTTTCCCTCTTTATGACGCAAACAAATATTTGACTCATTTATTTCTCCTGTTACTATATATTTGCCCCTTGATTTATGGCAGCCAGCCATAGGCATGGGACATCTCGTTGCCTAAACTGTTAGAATAGAGAGGTAATGGTCTGACCTTCATCTCCAAGGGCTTTTACGTCCGCATGAAAGTCAGTCAGCCATCCTCCTATTCGCAGTGTTCGATTTGTGCAGGTAGAGCCACTGCGTTCGTGTCATCAAACAGATAGAACCGGCAACAGGAAAGATGGTCTTTGTCCATTACAAGTTCAGTACAGGAGTGATTCTATGAACGCAGTAGGTATTGATGTCTCCAGTAGGAAAAGCACAGTTGCAGTGCTCCGTCCTCTGGGAGAAGTTGTTTGCTTGCCTTTTGATGTGACTCACGATATAGCGGGGCTTGCTTCGCTGGCTGAGAAGTTGAAGGCTCTTGACGGTGAAACCCGCGTCGTGATGGAACACACAGGGCGTTACTATGAAGCGGTTGAAAAAGCGATGCACGAAGCAGGACTTTTTGTCTGCGCTGTTAATCCGCTTCTCATCAAGGAGTACGGTGCTAATTCTCTGCGCCGCGTAAAAACTGATAAGGCTGATGCCGTAAAAATTGCTCGTTACGCGCTTGATAATTGGGCTGATTTGCGCGATTTCACCCCCATGGATGCAATTCGCTACGATTTCAAAACCCTCAACCGCCAGTTTCAGCTTGCCTCTAAGCAGCGGACAGCCTCTGCTAATAATCTGATTGCACTTCTGGAGCAATCCTTTCCCGGCATCCGAAAGTGCTTTGACAGCCCGGTGCGCAGTGATGGAACGCAGAAATGGGTTGACTTTGCGCATTCTTTCTGGCATGTAGACTGTGTGCGCAAGCAGCCCTTCCCTGCCTTTTGTGAGCGTTACCGAAAATGGTGCAAGCGCCACGCCTATCTCTTTAAGCTGAGCAACGCTGAAGAAGTATATGCCCTTGCGAAACGCGCTGTTGTCCTGACCCCAAAGTCAAAGGTCGTGAAAGTGCTTGTGCAGGAAGCTGCAAATCAGCTCATCAGTATTTCGCGCTCAGTGGAAGTCTATCGCGCGGAAATGGATCGGCTTGCTGCTATGCTGCCTGAATACCCCGTTGTCATGGCGATGTACGGCGTTGGAAAGTCCTACGGGCCGCAGCTTATGGCGGAAATCGGCGATGTTCGCCGCTTTGAACGGAAGCAGGCTCTCATTGCCTTTGCTGGTATTGACCCCATGCCTAACCAGTCCGGAGACAAAAACGTCAGAAGCAACAAATCTTCTAAACGAGGCTCTCCCTACCTCCGCAAAACCCTTTTTAATGTCATTAGAACTTACCTGCAATGTGCTCCCCAAGATGAACCAGTGTTTCAGTTCCTTAACCGGAAACGTGCAGAAGGCAAGCCGTTCTATGTTTATATGCTTGCAGCAGCCAACAAGTTTCTGCGACGCTACTATGCTAAGCTGCGAGATTATTTTGCCTCGCTGGACACTCTCCAGCCAGTAGCTCCCATTCCCACCATCCTGAAAGCAACCCTCTGACATCACTTCCTTTTTTCTCTTTTTAAGCCGGCACTTTGTGGTGGCTTATTTGTGCTGCACTTCTTTCTCCCCACCTTCTGCCAAATTTTCTTGCAGCAAGTCCTATTTGGGGCTTGACTTTTTCTTTGCAGGCTTTCATTGCATATTCGTCTAACATCGTTATATTATTGAGTGTCTTAAAAAACTGCAGTGATCCTTTGTCTGCAACTAGAATGATTTCATATGTATTTTTCTGATGCGAAAATATAGAAAGGAAATCCGAAATGACGTCAGGTGAAATAATTGACACCCTGCTTCGATAGAAAAACTGATTTGCTTGATAAGTAATGTATCTGGAAGTGTAACCTTGATTAACCAATTCAGTAAGAAAAGATTTTGTTTGGCGAAACAAGTCTAATTGATCTTGCGGATCATTACTTTTTACTAACGCACATATATCCTCAACTAACATATCTGAATACCATGAAGAACGGAAGTATTTATTCTGTATTGCACAAACTGCATTTTTTGCATCTTGAAGGTTTAATTCTTCTGCCTTTGATATTCTTCGATAGCTTCCATTCGGTTGCATTTTCATAAAATAGTCAAGCGGGTTTTCTCCATGCTTGATAAATGTAATATCCTTCTCCAAAGTAGTATAAAGCTCCTCTATAATAGGCTTTAGAGAGCCTTCATTCACTCCAGATCTTTCAATCCCATTTATCACATTAATAGCATCTAAGCAGAGAAAGTGACTGTTTAAAGTAGATATTCTATTTGATGGAATTGAATAGTCAAACAGCAACTCATTAACAAGCTGTGCGAAAAAGAGAAGATTTTTGCAAGCCTCTATATTATTCCACTGTGAAAGATCGCCCTGTTTCATTGTGCTACTCCTTTCTTTTTTGCAGTTGGTCTATCCATCAACATTAGCTGAAGTATATTGCAGAGTTAGGCCATTTATTGTGTTTGCTCATTTCTGCCTACCTCTCCCACAGGAACAAGCTGCCCGGCCTCTGCCTGGCGCAGAATCCGTTGTTTCGCGTCATAATCATTAAAATCGCCCTGAAGCGCCCGTTCTACAACCATTGTTTTAGTCTGCCCGGCTTCTTCGCTGACTTCCATCAGTTTGCGGTAAAGCGCTGCATCAATCTTGATATTCAGACATGCATGGCCTTTTTTTGCGCGCGGCATGGTATTCCCTCCGCTCTTATAAAATCTCAGTTTCATTATAATTGATTTTGCTACACGAATCAATAGCTTCTTTCGTATAATTTACGTGTTTTGTCCAATCATGCGCCTTGGCAATATAGCCAGGGTTTTCTTTTTGCGAAATAAGACAGATTTCAAGCCTTAACAACATGCTGAAGAAGAAAATTTTCAAAAGTCATCTGTAAGTGTTTCCAAAATCGCTGATTTTCGCCATGTAGATTTGAGGGGAGAAAACAGTAAGGATGTTCCCCGCTGATGACGCCTTCGAAAGGCTATGTTACGCGGCAGAAATCAGCCTGTTAGAAACTTACTGGAGATGGTGTCACTTGCTCCGATTTTCACATAGAAGGGAAGCGGGCAATATGGAGCCGCTAACAGGAGATGATGCTGGCATGATTCGCATGGGTGATCGATGACTGTTGATACTCGTTCGAAGCAATTTGAAAAAATTTTTCGAAAGAGGTTTCCAAAAGGCCCGATTTTGGACATTAGATGATGAATCACGTGCTGAAAAAATTTCCCGGAGGCGGTGTCAATTTACCCGGTTTTTCCCATGTAGGGGTGAGGGGTGTCTGGCTAAATGTGCAGCGTGAGTTTCGCCTCGGCAAAAAAATTTGCTCAGGTGTTTCCAAAATCGCTGAGTTTCGCCATGTAGATATGGAGGGGCAAAGGAAAGGAAAACTGCCTGTATGAGGATAGTACCCTCTGAAGACTATGCTGGGCACTGTGCATCAGCAAAAAATTTTCGAAATTGGTTTCCAAAAAGCTCGAATTTGGACATTTAAGCGTGAAGGGAGAAAACGACGATGACGATCCGCGTGCTGAAAAAATTTTCTGGAGGTGGTGCCACTTTGACCGTTTTTTTACATGTAGGGGTGAGGGGGGGCAGGCTAAATGTACAGCGTGAGTTTCGCCCCGGCAAAAGAATTTTCCTCAGGTGTTTCCAAAATCGCTGATTTTCGCCATTTATAGGCGATGAGTTTTCCCTCATCATTCGCTGGCATCGCCAGCGAAGCGCACCTTGACAACCAGGGCCACGTTTCCAGATCTGTCTAAACTGCGAAGATCTTCCTCTTCGGAAGGGAGCGCCGAAAGGACCGGCAGTGAGCCAAACAAGGTTTCTTGCCAGAGGCAGCAGTGATAATTAAGCCCGAACCAAACAACAATGAAATGAATCTTGGCCAAAAGCCACCATGACAAACGAATTTCAAGGATTGGAGGAAGAACAGTGACAGAAAAACAAAACCGCACAATTCACTACAGCTTCAAAGCAACGCCGGAAGAGGACGCCATCATTCAGAGAAAGATGAAAACCTTCGGGATCACCAATCAATCAGCCTTCATCCGCGCCATGGCATTGAACGGATATGTGCTGAAGCTGGACTTGCCTGAGCTGCATGATGCGGTTCGCCTGATGGGCAGCCTGAGCAACAATGTCAATCAAATCGCCAGACGGTTAAGCGAACACGGTTCCATCTTTGAAACGGAAATCGATGACATAACAGATCGGCAGAAAGAACTACGGACAATACTGAGCAGCATTCTTCACAGACTGGATCAAATTCAACATTGAAAGGAGCACTCATGGCAGCCACTTGCATCATGCCTATTCACATCAACAAAGGGAAAACTGCCCGGCAGAGCATTACTGCCCGTTTGGATTACATCATGAATCCGAAAAAGACGGACGGCGGAATTCTGGTTTTGACTTACGCTTGCTCGCCCGAGACGGCGGCGGATGAGTTCATGCTTTTCCGCCAGGAGTACCAGACGAACACAGGACGCACGCAGGAAAACGAAGTGATCGGCTATCATGTCCGGCAGGCTTTCAAACCCGAAGAGATCATACCGGAGGAAGCAAACGAGATCGGAAAAGAGCTGGCATCCCGGATGACCGACGATCAGTTCGCCTACGTCGTTGCGACACACATCGACAAACACCATATTCACAATCACATCATCATTTGTTCCACCGACCTGGAGGGGCAGCACAAATATCGGGATGTGAAGCAATCGGCAAAGGATCTGGCGGAGATCAGCGATTCACTCTGCCGGGAACACGGCCTGTCGGTGATTCAGAATCCACAGGATAAGACCGTTACCTACGATAAATGGCAAGGCAATCAGCGAAGGTTCACCCATCGGGATGAGCTACGAATGATCATTGACGCCGTGCTGCGGATGCAGCCTGACGGCTTCGATGCGCTGATGCAGTTGCTGGAAGATGCCGGTTGCCGCATCAAGCGCGGCGCGCATATCAGCATCAAGCTGCCGGAGGGAAAGCGATATATCCGGCTCGATACCCTTGGATCGGAATACGATGAGACATCCTTGCGCCGGACGCTGGCACATGATCATGTGCACATTCCGAAAATCCCACGGGGCGATTTCAACGGAAGTCAGGTCAAGCGATTGATCGACATTGAAACAAAGCTTCACGCCGGCAAAGGAAAAGGTTATCAAGTCTGGGCTGAGCGAAACAACATCGACGCAAAAGCGCAGATGGTCATTTTCCTGAAAGAGCATCAGATCGATTCGCTGGAAGAGTTGAACGATCAGATTCAGGAGCTGACCAATCAGCAAAAAGAGTTGAAAGCAGCTCTCCGGGAAAAACAAAACCGAATGAAGGAGATCAACCGACAGCGGCAAACGATCCGGGATTACAGTCGAACAAAAGAAGTTTACACCCAGTATCGGAAATCCGGCTGGTCGGTGAAATTCTATCAGGAGCATCGGCAGGAGATCGAAGATCACAGAAACGCCCAGGCGGTCTACTCATCTCTCGATGGAAAGATACCGACGCTGAAAGAACTGACAGCAGAGTACGACGGGCTGAAGGAACGGAAAGAAAACGATCAGGCAGCACTGGACGAGCTGAAACCGAAGCTCACAGACCTGAAGCATATCCGGTATAACTACGAAATTCTGGAACGGGACAGTGCACCAAATAGTCACCAACATGTCATACCAAAAGATCACCACTACGATGAACACGGTGCCGACCACGATGACGAATCCCGCTGATTCGCATAAAAACCACAGCGCTTGCGCTGGTAAAAGGGGCTTGGGGGCCAGGCCATCCAACAAGCAAAGTGCAAAAGGTGCTACCTTTGCCCTGCTTGCTACTATGCTCCGGGGCTGGTTTCGGGAGAACAGGGAACCGTGTTCCCGAAAAAAAGAAATTTCATTTCGTGAAAACTTTTGGCCCAGAAACCCCAGTAAAACCGTTATTTTAAGAAATCGGAAAGACACAAAAATGCCAACAAAGCCTTACGCCGCAACGCTTTCCGAAGTTTTCAAAACGTGAAAACGATTTTGAAGGCCATGTGATATGGTGGCTGTGAAAGCCGAAGGTTAAGGCTTTATCCCCACGACTTCCCGTACAGGAAAAGCTATCCTGTGCGTTGACATAAAGCCGTCCTGCGTCATGCCGTCGCGAAGCATGATCCGAACGCAGGACGGCGGGATGTCCTCCTGCTGTGTGATCGGACATACAGCAGAAAGCACAACAGAAACATCAGCAACAGGAGGAAATAATGAGTTTACTTTTTACCCAAGTCAAATCTCAAGTCACAACACGTCAAGCAGCAGAACGTTACGGCGTACAGGTGAATCACAGCGGCATGGCCTGCTGTCCATTCCATGATGATCGTCATCCTTCCATGAAAATCGACGAGCGGTTTTACTGCTTTGGCTGCCACACCACTGGCGATGTGATCGATTTCACGGCCAGGCTGTTCAGCCTTCCGCTGTATGACGCGACGAAAAAGCTAGCAAATGATTTCAACATTCAGCCGCTGCCGCCGGGTCAAAGCGCGCCGATCCCGAAGCTGTCTGCTGCCGTGATCGAAAGAAAAGAGGAGCAGCGCGTGCTCAAAATCCTGATCGAATACGAGCGACTCCTGGAGAAATGGAAGGAAGAGTTCGTTCCCTCTGATCCCGAAGATGAAAACTGGGATGACCGATTCGTGCACGCTGTTCATCACCTGCCACCCCTGAGCGATACCATTGATCGTCTGTTTTCATCCGACCCGGACGAGCGGAAAGCAATCATGGATTCCATCAGGAGCACAGATACTGTTGCAAAAATCGAAGCGATCCTTAACGAAAGATGCCAGGAGGTGAAGAACGATGGCCCAGAAAAAGATCGAGCGGCTTGATACCTGGCCGGCATGGTTCACGGGGAAAACAATCAATGAACCGATCTTCTGCCGTGAATTCCTGGAGCGTCACAAGCTGGCCTACACCGAAAATTCCTTCTTCACCACGGAAGGCAGGGTCACCAATGAGGACGCCATGCGGCAAACCATCTACCAGCAGTTGGAGCCTTTCATCGTCACCGGGATGAGCAAAAAGGTGGATGATATCATGAAGGATCTTCGCATCAAAGCCCAGGTGACAGGCTTGCTGCCACAGACAGATCGGGTTCATGTGCAGAATGGCACGGTGTTTCTGGACGGCAGCTTCATCGAAGCGAAGAATGAAATCGTCAGAAGCAGGTTCCCTGTTCGGTTCAACCCGAAAGTGAAAAAGCCGGAACGCTGGCTGAAATTTCTGTCAGAGCTGTTCTGGCCGGAGGACATTCCCACGTTTCAGGAGTTCATCGGGTACTGCCTGATTCCCAGCAACGCCGGACAGAAGATGATGGTGATCAAGGGCAGCGGCGGCGAAGGCAAGAGTCAGATCGGCCATGTGCTGTCCCGGATGTTCGGTCCCAACGCGAAGGACGGAAGCGTCGGAAAGATTTCTGAAAACCCTTTCGCCCGTGCAGACCTGGAACACATTCACCTGATGATCGACGACGACATGCGGCTGGAAGCGCTGAAGCAGACGAATTACATCAAAGCGATTGTCACAGCAAAGGGAAAAATGGATTTGGAACGGAAAGGAAAGCAGAGCTATCAGGGCTTCATGTACGCCCGCATCCTGGCCTTCTCCAACGGCGATCTGGTTTCCCTCTATGACCGCAGCGATGGCTTCTTCCGTCGGCAGCTGATCCTGACGACGAAGCGAAAGCCGCCGAACAGAATCGATGATCCCAACCTTTCGGAAAAGCTCTGTGAAGAAATGGAGGGCATCTTTCTCTGGGCGATGGCGGGATTGCTGCGGCTGGTGAAGAACAACTTCCAATTCACAGAGAGCGGCCGCGCCAGGCTGAGCCGGGAGATGGTGAAGAAGGATGCCAACAACATCGAGCTGTTCTTGGAGTCGAAGGGGTACATTGTCCGCGATCCGGAACGCTCCATCAGCCCCAAGGATCTGTATGCCGTGTACTGTACCTGGTGCGATGAGAATGCCTATCCGCCCATGAAGCGAAAGACGTTTGTGGAATACCTGAGCGCCAACGAGGAGAAGCTCGGCATTCGATACACCACCCATCTTACCAACAGCGCAGGACGCGAGGTGAGAGGCTTCAGGGGGATCGGCTCCATCATCAGCCCGTCGGGTTACATGCAAGGCGGATGGCAGAAGGTCGATCCTGATGACAACCCGTTCAAAGACGCATAAAGCAACTTTTGCCCCAAACAAAGCGTCCATGCGTCCGGACGCCAGGGGAGAAAGACCAACCCTGTGTAACATCACCGGACGCATGGACGCATCAAAACGGGGAAAAAGCGCTTCTATGCATTACGAGTTTTCACAGAAATCAAACAAGTTTTGTTACCGATTGAAACGCTTTAGGAAAGAAAAAGTCCTTATTTTTCAAGGGGGTTCCGGGCGCGAAAAAGGGCGATTTTGAAGGCGGACGATAAATATATCGTCTCCCTCAAAAACGGGGTTCTAAACCGGTAACAAAACTGCAGGCGCGCTCGGAAAAAGAAAGTTTACAACTTTTTATCACTTTAAAGCGTGAAAGGATATTGACGATATGAATATGGGATTCTATACTAATGAACAGGTACATCAGATCGTGGATCAGCTGCTTCTGCAATTCGATGAGGCTGCTCCCGGTCCAGAGCCTGCGCACCTTAACAACGATATACCGCAACAATCTTCGCCTGAAAACAAAGTCACGCTGACAGTCTCCGAGGCCGCCGAGCTGATCGGGATCAGCAAACCCTCCATGTACGAAGTTGTCCGCGCCGGGAAGGTACGGTCCGTGAAGGTGGGGAAAAAGATCCTGATATCGCGGCAGTCCCTGATGGATTGGTTGAAGAAAGGAGAAAACTATGGCGCTGAAGCGTGCTAACGGCGAAGGAAATCTGAGAAAAAGAAGCAATGGCACCTGGGAGGCCCGGGTCACCCTGGGCACCGATCCCAAGACGGGCAAGCTGATCAGCAAGAGCGTCTACGCCCGCACTCAGAAGGAGTGCCGTGAGAAGATGAAAGCGCTGCTGGGCATCGACGGAGGGCAGGCGGCTACCCCACCTGCCGCTCCCAAGGAGCCACCCAAGCCCCGGCCGGAGGATGTCATCACCGTGGGGCAATGGCTGGACACCTGGCTGAAGGAGTACCTGGCAGATGTAAAGCCCAATACGGCGCTCCAGTACGAATCCGTGGTGCGGCTGCATCTGAAGCCTGCCTTCGGAGACGTACTGCTCAAGGATCTGCGGACACCCATGATCCAGAAATTCTACAACAAGATGCGGGACGATGGAGTGAGCCCCAAGTACATCAAGAACATCCACGGCATCCTGCACCGGGCGCTGGACATGGCCATGCGGGTGGAGTATCTGACGAAGAACCCGTCCACCTACACCATCCGTCCCAAGGTGGTGGAGAAGCCGGTGGTGCCCCTGGACGCACCGGAACAGAAAAAGCTGTTCGAAGAGCTGAAAGGCAACCCCTTCGAGACGCTGTTTCTGACGGCCACCTTCACCGGGATGCGGATCGGCGAGCTGATCGGCCTGACCTGGGACTGCGTGGACTTCGAGAACAAAGTGATTCATATGGAAAAGCAGCTGGTGCAGACCCGCAAGAAGGGACAGAAGTATCGCTTCGGCACCCTCAAAAACGGCAAGACTCGCGTCATTGCTCCCGCTCCCTACATCATGCAGGTGCTCAAAAAGCACAAAATCGCCCAAGCGGAGCAGCGGCTCCTGATGGGCGACCTTTGGAATCCGGGGGGAGTTTCCCAATCTGGTTTTTACCCACAAAGACGGCAGTCATTACTCGCAGCCTACCATCTGGAAGGAATTCCAGGACATTCTGGCGGCTGCAGGCCTGGAGCACCATCGGGTGCACGATCTGCGCCATACCTTCGCGGTGAACAGCCTTCGGGCAGGGGATGACATCAAAACCCTGCAGGAAAACATGGGACACTATTCCGCGGCGTTCACGCTGGATCGCTACGGTCACGTGACGGACACCATGCGCCGCGAATCGGCAAACAGGATGCAGCCCTTCATTGAAAACATGTGATGACTGGGTATCGTTTGGGTAAGGTTTGGGTATTTCCGCACATAAAAAAATCGGAAACCCTTGTAAATCAAGGATTTCCATGGTGCGGGAAACAGGACTTGAACCTGCATGAAGTTAGCCCTCACTAGAACCTGAATCTAGCGCGTCTGCCAATTCCGCCATTCCCGCATTGGGTCAGCGTCAAAAACTCTGACGATATTTATATTCGACGTATTTTGCGATTTTCCTGCTTGCTTTTCAAAAAAAATTTATTTTTTTGCGGATTTTTTCGGGAATCTGATTTCCGCATAGATTTGTGCTTATCATGCAGGGGAGTCACGCCCCTGTAATACAAAAATCCCCCGCTGCCAATCCAGACAGCGGAGGCAAATCCCTTAGATGCAGTGATATTCCTTGAGCAGCTTCTCGATGTCCGTGCCGGAAATCTTCTTCAGCACTTCCTTCAGCGCCAAGCGCTCCATCAGCGGCAGATCCAAGTCGGTAATCTTCTTGCCGTCGCGCAGCTGCACCGTCGCGTTCAGCAGGTCGCGGATGTCGTAGGTGCTGCCCCAGACTTCCGGAACGCCGCGGTCAACGTTCAGCAGCGTGTATACGGCCTCCATGCCCGTGCGCATGGAGTACTCCGTGGTGAAGATGGTGTCACGCGGCACCTCCGCGAACTGACCGAGGAACGCGAAGTTCACAGCCCCTTTCGGCACAACGTCCGGACGGTCGCCCGCTGCACGCGGCATGAAGAACGCCGTGATGTAAGGCATCATGACCGGCACCGTGTTCGCACTGTGCTCCGCCAGTTCCTCGATTTCGCTTTCGGGCACGCCCATGTGGTACAGCCACTCCATGCAGATTTCCTTGCCGGTGCAGTCACGCATGGGCTTCTTCACATAGTCGCCGGGCTTGTCAGAGAACAGACCGTACACCCACACGCACAGCTGATCCTTCGGCTGATCGCGGAACTGCTGCTGACGGTTCAGCGTCCAGGACATCAGCCAGCTGGAGTCCTTCACGGTTACAATGCCGCCGGTGACGGTATGGCCGGAGAAGGGGTCGCGCTTGCAGATTTTCTGGATATACTGCGGAATCTTGTCGTCCAGCGTGGTGACGGTTGCGCTCATCCAGTTGCTCTGCTCCGGATCGTAGCAGAACTTTTCCGGACGGCCGAACGAAGCGTCCTGTGCGGCAATCTTCTTCCACAAATCCCAGCCGTTGCCGGGCTTCAGCTCCGGGTCAAAGGGCGCGGGAGTGTTCTGGCTGCCGTAGGTGCTGCTTTCGACGCAGCCGCCGTTGGTGATGAACAGCAGGTCGTTTTCGGTCAGGTCGATCACGTCGGTCTGCCCATCATGCTCCACGGTGATGGAGCTGTCTCTTATACACATCTGACGCTGCCGACGACTTAATAGG
>ERZ1026940.599-NODE-599-length-12102-cov-6.475969_pt1 | contig 12102 bp, 10 predicted proteins | sample MGYA00519306_ERZ1026940 | MGnify/ENA primary metagenome ERZ1026940 (study PRJEB26926, sample SAMN06164613) | human gut metagenome | biome: ENVO:00009003; feature: ENVO:2100002; material: ENVO:00002003 | host: Homo sapiens | place: USA | collected 2012 ...
GCATACGAGATAGGCTCCGGTCTCGTGGGCTCGGAGATGTGTATAAGAGGCAGGTCGCGTCATTGCCGACGAAAACGGGCTTGGCAATGTGCTTGTTGAACTCCTGCACAAACGGCACGTCCACCCAGCCGAGGTTGGTGCAGAACGCAATATTGCCCGTGCGGGGGTCGGTTACGCCGGGAACGCCCGCGCCGATGGCCTTCACGTCACCCAGCGTGTAGCCGCCCTTGTCGATGGTGTCCAGCACGCAGTCCGCCATCGCTTTCACCTGCATGTCGAAGGGGATATCCGTGCGGGTGACGATGCCGCCCTTGCACAGAATCTTGCCGCTTTCGTCCACCAGACCGACCTGAATGCCCGTGCCGCCAACGTCAATACCAACATAAATCATGGGAAAAAGCCTCCTGTATATTGTAATTGTGAAAATACGTTAGTCCTGATTCTGCGCGTCGGGATTGGAACGCTTCATGATCATTTCGTTCATGCGGCGGTCAAGCTCCCGCGCGGCGCTGAAACCGAGCTTCTTCATGGACAGGTTGCGCGCCGCCACCTCGATGATGATGGCGAGGTTGCGCCCCGGCCGCACCGGCATGGTCTGGCTGGGTACTTTCACGCCGAGAATCGTGATGTACTCGTCATTCAGCCCAAGCCGGTCGTACTCCTTGCCCTCGACCCACTTCTCCATGTGAATCACAAGGTCGATGGACTTGCTCTGCGCGACGGCGCCGATGCCGTACATCGCGCGGATGTCGATGATGCCGATGCCGCGGATCTCCATGAAGTGGCGCACCATCTCCGGGCATTCGCCGGTCAGACGGTTGTCCGATACGCGGCAGATGTCCACCACGTCATCCGCCACCAGCTGATGCCCGCGGCGAATCAGCTCCAGTGCGGCTTCGCTCTTGCCCACGCCGCTGTCGCCTGTGATCAGCACGCCCATGCCGTATACCGATACCAGAACGCCGTGGCGCGTTACGCGCGGAGCGAGGCAGCGGTTCAGGTAGTTGATGGCGGTGAAGAAGAACTTCGTCGTCACCATTCCGGTCTGATAGACGGCGATATTGCGCGCGGCGGCGGCTTCCAGCAACTCTTCCGGCGGATGCATCCCGCGGCAGATGATGACGCAGGGAATGTCGAAGGAAAAGTACTTTTTGAGCATTTGACGGCGCACTTCCGGCTCAAGGTTCTCCAAATACGTCATTTCGACCTTGCCGATGACCTGTGGACGCTCAAACGGGAAATATTCGTAGAAGCCGCAGAACTGCATACCCGGACGGTTCAGGTCGGTGGTGCGGATATCCCATTCCGTCTGTGTGGAAGGGGACAGCACCGTCAATTGAAGCGTCTTGGCAAAGTCGGCTGCCTGTACCATAGGAAACCTCCTAAATACTATGCAAAATCAGTAAAAAAGAATCTGCTGGATATACCGCGCCACGCCGTCCTCCTGATTCGTCCCGCAGACGGCAAAGCCTATGCGCTTCACGTCCTCGCGCCCGTTGCCCATGCACACGCCGTGACCGGCGGCGCGCAGCATCGACACGTCGTTCAGGCTGTCGCCGAACGCCATGCACTGCGAAAGCGGGAAGCCCATTTCCTCCGCACAGACGGACAAAGCGTGTCCTTTCGTTGCCAGCGGGGGATTGACCTCCAGAAAGTACGGCTTCGAGCAGGTCAGCGCGACGGATTCGCCGAACTGTGCCTGTGCCTCCGCCAGCATCTGCACAATCTGCTCCGGCGGCGCCATCATCAGCAGCTTCGTCGTCGGCGCAGATAGATGCTGCTCCAAATCGCCGACGTACACGCCGCGCAGGGACGAGCTTTCTGCATATGCGCGGGCATAATCCCCCTGCTGATTATAGTAGAAGCAATCGCCCGCGTACGTCTGGCAGTAGCACCCGCGCGCCTGTGCGAATCGGGCGACCTGCCGCGCGATGTCCGCGGGAATCGTCAGTTCATGCAGCGTCGTTCCGTCCGGCTGGGCGATCACCGCTCCGTTGGCGCAGATGACCCGGCTTGCGCACCCGATGCGTGCCACAAACCCCGCCATGCTGCAATAGGTGCGTCCGCTGGCGGGCAGGATGAAGATGCCCGCTTCACTTGCGCGGCGCAGAACGGATACCGTTTCGTCCGAAATCGTGCGGTCGTCCCGCAGCAGCGTATCATCCAAATCAAACGCAATGGCGCGAATGACCGGCTTCAACTCTCTCACCTCACAGCAGAAATCACTCTCACATTCTATTATAGCAAACAAATCGAGGTTGCGCCATAGCATTTTGCAGAAAAAGGTCGGATTTCGTGAAAATTTTTGTGCGAAATCAGCAGGAGTTTTTGCTTTTTGGTGGAAATGTACATAAAGTATCCCCTTGGAAAAGGAAAGGAGAAACGTTCCGATGATGAATCGTGATGAAGCACGCCGACTGGCGCACGAGCTGGTTGCGCAGATGACGCTGGAGGAGAAGGCCTCCCAGCTCCGTTTTGACTCGCCTGCCATTCCGCGGCTGGGCATTCCGGCGTATAACTGGTGGAATGAATCCCTGCACGGCGTGGCGCGCGCGGGCACGGCGACGGTGTTCCCGCAGGCGATTGGCCTGGCGGCGATTTTCGACGAGGACTTCCACGAAATGGTGGCAAGCGTCATCAGCACCGAGGCACGCGCAAAGTACAACGGGCAGTCTGCGCATGGCGACCGCGACATTTACAAGGGCCTGTCCATGTGGAGCCCGAACATCAACATTTTCCGTGATCCCCGCTGGGGCAGAGGGCATGAAACCTATGGCGAAGATCCGTATCTTACCAGCCGGCTGGGCGTACGGTTCATCAAGGGCTTGCAGGGCAATGGCAAGTACCTGAAGGTCGCCGCGTGTGCCAAGCATTTCGCGGTGCACTCCGGCCCGGAAGCCATCCGCCATTCCTTCGACGCCGTGGCGAACCCGAAGGACATGAACGAGACGTATCTGCCCGCGTTCGAGGCGGCGGTGAAGGAAGCGAAGGTGGAGAGCGTCATGGGCGCGTACAACCGCGTCAACGGCGAACCTGCCTGCGGATCGAAGACACTGCTGGTGGACATTCTGCGCAATAAGTGGCAGTTCGAGGGGCATGTGACGTCCGACTGCTGGGCGATTCGTGACTTCCACGAGCATCACCATGTGACCGATACCGCGCCGGAATCGGCGGCGCTGGCGCTCAAAAACGGCTGCGACGTCAACTGCGGCAACACCTACCTGCATATGCTGACCGCGTATCAGGAGGGTCTGGTGACGGAGGAGGACATCACGACCGCCTGCGAGCGCATGTATACCTCCCGTTATCTGCTGGGCTGCTTCGCGGACGACTGCGAGTACGACAAAATCCCCTATACCGCCAACGATACCGACGAGAACGACGCGCTGGCGCTGGAAGCAGCGGAAAAGTGCATGGTGCTGCTGCGCAACGACGGCGTGCTGCCGCTGGACGCGGGCAAAATCCGCACGATTGCCGTCGTCGGCCCGAACGCGGACAGCGTGCCCGCCTTGGAGGGCAACTACAACGGCCGCTCCAGCCGCTATGTGACGTTCCTCGAAGGCATCCGCGCTTATGCGGAGGAGCATGGCATCCGCGTGCTGTTCAGCGAAGGCTGCCACCTGTTCAAAGACCGCGTGCAGAATCTTGGTCAGCCGAACGACCGCTTGGCGGAAGCCGAATTGGTTGCGGAAAATGCGGATGCTGTGATCGCGTGCGTCGGTCTGGATGCGACGCTGGAGGGCGAAGAGGGCGACACGGGCAACGCGTTCGCGTCTGGCGATAAGATTTCGCTGAATCTGCCCGAAAGCCAGCAGAAGCTGCTGGATGCGCTGGTCAAGACCGGCAAGCCGTTGGTCACGGTCGTCGCGGCAGGCTCTGCGCTGAATGTGCCGCAGGGCAATGCGGAGATTATGGCGTGGTATCCGGGTCAGGCGGGCGGCACGGCGCTGGCGGAAATCCTCTTCGGCGAGGTCAACCCGTCTGGCCGTCTGCCGGTGACGTTCTATCATGATCTGTCTGAACTGCCGGAATTCACTGATTATTCGATGAAGAACCGCACTTACCGCTACTTCGAGGGCAAGCCGCTCTATCCGTTCGGCTACGGGCTGTCCTACACCACCTTCGCGCTGGATAACGAAGCGGTGGATGCCGAAATGGGCTGGGTGACAGCAACGGTCGAGAACACGGGCGACCGCGACGGCGAGACGGTTGTGCAGGTGTATGTGCAGGACGTGGACACGAAGTGGGAAACGCTGCATCCGCATCTGGCGGGCTTCGCGCGTGTGGCGCTGAAGGCGGGCGAGAAGCGGCAGATTGCTGTTCCGCTGGATAAGAACGCCTTCACCGTCGTCAACGATGCGGGCGAGCGCGTGGCGGACGGCAAGGTGTTCGACGTGTACTGCGGGCTGTATCAGCCGGACGAGCGTTCGGCGGAACTGACCGGGCAGACGCCTGTCAAGATGACGATTCGCTTCGAGTGATTCATAGAAAAGCAGGGGAATGCGCGGGCATTCCTCTGCTTTTTTGCGATTTGCGCTGCCGGAACGGTTGAAAAATCCCTTTTCAGCAGGTATAATAGAAGGGAGATTCCCAAGGAGGCTGCATGATGTTTACCGGATTTCCGGAGGCGACGATTCAGTTCTTTCTGGACATTCGCTTCCATAACAGCATTGACTACTTCGAGGAGAACCGCGCGCGCTATGAGCGGGACGTGAAAGCGCCGTTTGAGGCGTTCATTCAGGAACTCGCGCCCGCGATGCTCTCCATTGACCCGCAGATGGAACTCCGCCCATACCGCTGCATGGCGCGGCTGCGGCGCGATGTCCGTTTCACGAAGGACAAAAGCCCCTTCCGCGACCATTTGTGGGTACTGTTCCGCCATGCGGGCGAACCGCGCGAGGGCAGCGTGATGTATTGGTTTGAACTCGCGCCGTCGGGTATGAACTGGGGTGTCGGCACATGGGGTGAAAATCGTCAGATGATGGACATCTTGCGGCGGAGGATTGTCGCCGACCCGGACGGGGTGCGGAACGTCATCAAGCAGTGTCACCTGACGGAGCATCACATGCTCGTCGGCGGCAGCTCCTTCAAGCGGCTGGAAGTGCCGGCGGGTGTGCCGGATGACCTCAAGGGCTGGTATGCCCTGCGCGAGGTGTACATTTCGCCGGAAAGCACTGCCTCGGTGGATGTGCACAGCCCGCAGCTGACGAAGCGCGTGCAGGAGGATTTCCTGAGCCTGTCGCCGCTGTATCACCTGCTGCGCGGCGCGTATGAGGCGATTCCGCCGGAAGAAGTGGACAAGATGGTTCAGAAAATGCGTAGATAAATGGACAGAGGAGGAAGAGAAGATGGATTGGATGAAGCTCAAGAGCGGCTCAGACGTACGCGGCGTGGCGGTGGGCGAGAATGCCCCGCTGACGGAGCATGTGGCCATGTGCCTTGGCATGGCGTTCGCGCGCTATGTGGCGAAGCACGTCGGCAAGCCGGTGACGCAGGTGACGATTGCCATCGGGCGTGACAGCCGCATTTCCGGCCCGGCGCTGCTGCACGCGGCGGCGGAGGGCGTGAGCAAAGCGGGCGCGTCCGTGCTGGATTTTGGCATGTGCACGACCCCGGCAATGTACATGTGCATCATCACACCCGGTTTCCAGCCGGACGGCTCGATTATGATTACCGCAAGCCATCACCCGTATGACAAGAATGGCCTGAAGTTCTTCTTGGCGGAAGGCGGCGTGGAAGGCGACGTGGTGGAGGAACTGCTCAAAACGGCGAGCACGCTCGAACCCGAAGACACCCCGCTGGCAGGCACGATTGTTAAGAAGCCGTTCCTGCCGACGTACAAGGAGCAGCTTGCCGACCGCATCCGCCGCGGACTGGGTACGGACGTGCCGAAGCCGCTGCTGGGGCTGCACGTCGTGGTGGACGCGGGCAACGGCGCAGGTGGATTCTATGCGCAGCTGATGGAAGAACTGGGCGCGTGGATTGAAGGCAGTCAGTTCTTGGAGCCGGACGGCATGTTCCCCAACCATATCCCGAACCCGGAGAATGAAGCGGCGATGGCGTCGATTTCCGCGGCGGTGAAGCGCGTTGGCGCTGATCTTGGCGTGATTTTCGATACCGACTGCGACCGTGCCGCCGTGGTGGATGCCGACGGCCGCGAAATCAACCGCAACCGCCTGATCGCGCTGATTTCCGCGATTCTGCTGGACGAAAAGCCCGGCGAAACGATTGTGACGGACTCGGTGACGTCCTCCGGGCTCAAGAAGTTCATCAACGACTGGGGCGGCGAGCATTACCGCTACAAGCGCGGCTACCGCAACGTCATCGACGAGGCCATCCGCTTGAACAAAGAGGGTATTTCCTGCCCGCTGGCGATTGAAACGAGCGGTCACGCTGCCCTGCGCGAGAATCACTTCCTCGATGATGGCATGTATCTTGTCACGGTGCTGATTGTCCGCGCCATGAAGCTCAAGCAGGAGGGCAAAACGCTCGGCAGCCTGATTGCCGACCTGAAGGAGCCGGTCGAGAGCCGCGAAATCCGCCTGAACATCACCGCCGATGACTTCCGCGACGCGGGCAAGGTAGTCATTCAGCGCGTGCTGGATTATGCGAACGCGGCGGAAAACTGGCATATCGCGCCGGATAACCGCGAGGGCGTGCGCATTTCCTTCGACCTTGACGGCGGCATGGACAACGGCTGGTTCCTGCTCCGCCTGTCCGTGCATGACCCCGTGCTGCCGCTGAATGTGGAAAGCGACGTGCCCGGCGGCGTGCGGCAGATGCTGGAGAGCCTGCTGAAGGTGCTCAATGACGCGGAAGGCATCGACCTCACGCCGCTGAAAAAGGCAGTGGAAGAGGCATAACCATGCGCAGGAACAAACAGGCATTGAGCCAAGAAGAATGCGAACAGGTGATTCGCCGGGCGACCAGCGGTGTTTTGTCGCTGATTTCCCTTGATGGCTTCCCATACGGCGTGCCGCTGTCCTATGCGCTGGTGGATGGCGTGATTGTCTTTCACGGCGCGCTCGAAGGGCAGAAAATCGACTGCATCCGCCGCGATAACCGCGCGTCCTTCTGCGTGATTGACGCGGACGACGTGATTCCGGAGAAGTACACGACCGCGTACCGCAGCGTCATCGTCAAGGGGCGAATCGCCATCGTGACGGACGAAAAGCAGAAGCATGACCTGTGCATCGCGCTGGCGAAGCGCTTCTATCCGGATGAATCCGCCGCCGAAGTGGAATATACGCAGTTTGCCAGCCGCCTGTGCCTGATGGTGCTGACGCCGGAGCAAATCACGGGCAAAATGGGGCTGGAACTCATGCAGCGGAAGGAGCAGGCGCAATGAATGTCGATGATTATCAGCAGGAGGCCATGTCCCTGCTTAATCCAGCGCTGAATCCGCAGGATGTGCTGGAAAACGCGCTGATGGGGCTTTGCGGCGAGAGCGGCGAAGCGATTGATTTGCTCAAAAAGCACCGCTTTCAGGGGCATCCGCTGGATACGGAGAAGCTGAAAAAGGAGCTTGGCGACGTCGCGTGGTACTTGGCGGAGGCGGCGCAGGGGCTGAATGTGCCGCTGAGCGAAATTTTGCAGGGGAATCTTAACAAACTGCATGGGCGCTATCCGAACGGCTTTTCGTCGGAGCGCTCCATGCACCGCGAAAACGCGGAGTAACGGGAGGAAGCATCACATGCGCAAGGGTGACGAAACGAAGCGGGAGATTCTGCGGGCGGCAGAGCAGCTTTTCTGCCAAAAGGGCTACGAAGCCGCCAGTATGCAGGAAATCGTCCGTGCGGCGGGCGTCAGCAAGGGCGGCATCTACCACCATTTCGCCAGCAAGGAAGAAATCATGACGCTGCTCAGTCACCAGCACGCGCAGGAATCGGCGGAACGTGCCGAAGCCCAATTGGCGGATGCGCCGGATGACCTTGCGCGGCTGAATCTGCTGCTGTCGGCGTGTCTGCCGATGCGCGATGAGGACGCGGCGTTCACGGCGATGCTCCTGCCGATGGCTACGTCGCCGGAAGGGCGCGCGATGGCGCTGACGTACTTGGACGCACTGTCCGACCGCTTCCACCTGCTGCTGGAACAAACGATTGCGCAGGGTGTCCAGAGCGGCACACTGTTCACGGAGATTCGCGGCGTGGCGGGCATCGTCCTGCACCTGCTGGGTGACTGCTTTTTCGATTTGGCGGGGCAGCTCATGCAGGCGAAAAACGACAAGCAGCCGTGCGATTTGCCCGCCTTGGTGGATTTGCTGACGCGCTACCGCCGTGCGGTTGAAGTGCTGCTCAACGCGCCGTTCGGCTCGGTCACGCTCCTGACGCTGGAAGACGTCGAAAGCATGGCGCAGCGGCTGTTGCAATAATTGAAAAAACCGCCCTCGGAAAGTCGAATTTGACTGCATCCGAGGGCGTTCCTTATGCAATTAGTATCCTCTCCGCTGCCGGCGGTTTTGCGGCTTATCGCTACTCTGCTGCCGCTTGTCGGGGTGGCGAATCGCCTTGCGCGCGTGTGCCGGATTGTCGCCCGGACGCGTGGGACGGCGGTCGTCCCGCATATCGCGCTCCGGCGGCACAAGGCACTGCTTGCCGTAGCCAATCAGGTCTTCGCGCCCCGCAATCCGAAGCGCCTTGCGTACCAGCGGCTGATTCTGCGGATTCTTGTACTGCATCAGCGCACGCTGCATCGCCTTTTCCTCCGGCGACCGCGCGACGAAAACGGGCTGCATGGTGCGCGGGTCAAGCCCGGTGTAGAACATGCACGTCGACAGCGTGCCGGGCGTCGGGTAGAAGTCCTGCACCTGCTCCGGGTAGAACCCCGTGTCGCGCAGGTAGCACGCCAGCTCAATCGCGGCGTTCAGGTCGCTGCCGGGATGGCTGCTCATCAGATAGGGGATGAGATACTGCTTCAAGCCTAACTGCTCGTTCACCTGCTGATACCGCGCGACGAATGCGTCGTACAGCTCGCGGCGTGGCTTGCCCATGCGGTCAAGTACATACGGGCAGACATGTTCCGGCGCGACCTTCAACTGCCCCGACACGTTGTACTTGCAGAATTCGCGCAGGAAGCGCGTCGGGTTCTTGTCGGACATGATGTAGTCGTAGCGCAGACCGCTGCGAACGAACACCTTCTTTACCTTCGGCAGCTCGCGGAGCTGCTTGAGGATGGACAGAAATTCCTCGTGATCAACCTGCAAGTTCTTGCACGGCTGCGGGAACAGACACTGCCGATGCTTGCACGCGCCGACTTTCAGCTGATTTGGACACGCAGGTTTGCGGAAATTCGCCGTCGGGCCGCCGACATCGTGAATGTAGCCCTTGAAATTGGGCAGCTGGGTCAGCAGCTTTCCTTCGCGGAGGATGCTTTCGGGGCTGCGGCTCTGGATGATGCGCCCCTGATGGAACGTGATGGCACAGAAATTGCACGAGCCGAAGCATCCGCGCGTGGAGGCAATCGAGAATTCGACCTCCTGCAGCGCTGGGATGCCGCCTTCCGCCTTGTACATCGGGTGATAAGTGCGCGTGTAGGGCAGGTCGTACACCGCGTCGAGGGCTTCTCGGCTCAGCGGCAGGCACGGCTGATTCTGTATCAGATACCGATCCGTGTCCTGCTGCTGACACATGCGCTTGCCGCGAATCGGGTCCTGCTCGTCGTACTGGATGACGAACGCTTCGGCGTACTTGCGCTTGTCGGTACTGACCTCCTGATGGCTTGGCAGCTGAACGCACGTCGGGTCAGGCGTCTTGCTCATGTAGCAGATGCCGCGCATTTTCGGCAGTTCCGCCGGATTCATGCCGTCCGCCACCCAGTTTGCGCATTCGATGATGCTCGTTTCGCCCATGCCGTACATCAGCAGCGTCGCGCCGGAGTCCACCAGAATGCTGTGGCGCACCTTGTCGTCCCAGTAGTCATAGTGGGAGAAACGGCGGAGGCTCGCTTCCACGCCGCCGATGAGAATCGGCACATCGCGGTACGCCTGCCGGATTCGGTTGCAGTAGACGATGGTCGCGCGGTCGGGGCGCATGAAGCCTTTGCCGCCGGGGGCGTAGGCATCGTCGTGGCGGCGCTTTTTCGCGACGGTATAGTGGTTGACCATGCTGTCAATCACGCCCGCGGACACCAGAAAGCCAAGCCGGGGCTTGCCGAACTGCTTGAACGCGGAAGCATCCTGCCACGGCGGCAGACAGAGCATTGCCACGCGATAGCCCGCCTTCTCCAGAATGCGGCTGATAATGGCCAGCCCGAACGACGGGTGGTCGACATACGCGTCGCCGCAGACATACACAAAGTCGGGCGCATCCCAGCCGCGCGCGTGGCATTCATCCAGCGTTACGGGCAGAAAAGTCTTGTTGAGAGTATTCATGGGTCACTCGCTCCCTTATATCATACGCTTCTATTGTATAGGAAGCCGCCGAAATTGTCAAGCGCGCTTCTGCTTTGCGAAGATTCGCGGCATCGGCAGGGCAATCAGCAGCATCGCCAGCGCGACGCTCACCCAGCCGAAGCCGTGCTCATACAGCGGCAGCGCGTGACAGAGGGTGCCGAGGATGCCCAGCGGCAGGTGCAGTGTGTCCAGCGCGTACAGCACGCTGACGACGCCCGTTCCGGCGACAACAATCGGGTAGACATAGCGGTTTTTCGCCCACACGCGGTGCGTTATGCCCAGCAGAATCAGCACAATCGCAATCGGATAGATGGCGTTCAAAATCGGGATGGAAATGCTCAAAATGACCGTCAGACCCAGATTGCAAATCAGGAAGGAAAAGCCAATAATGAGAAAGACCCACTTGCGGTAGCTGATGCGGGAGAAAAGGTGCGAGAAATACTGCGAGATGGAGTTAATCAGCCCGACACACGTCGTCAGGCAGGCGAGCGTGAAGATGGCGGCGAGCAGATACGCGCCGGGTTCGCCGAAGAGCTGGAAGACAATGCACCGCAGCGTCCACGCGCCATTCTCCTGAATGTCGTACACGCCGGAGGAGCACATGCCCATGTAGCTGAGCATCATGTAGACGGCGGAGAGAATCAATCCGGCGAAAAGCCCAGCCTTAACCGTGTGGTGCAGTACATCCTTGCGCTGCGTCAGCCCGAAGCTGCCCAGCGTCGTGGCAATCACTAAGCCGAAATTCAGCGCGGCAATCGTGTCCATCGTCTGGTAGCCTTCGGAAAAGCCCTTGAGGAACGGGGCGGCGCTGTATTCCGTCTGCGGCGCGGCAATGTTGACCTGACCGCGGAACAGAAAGCTGATGAAGAGAAACACGAGCAGAATCAGCAGCGACGGCGTGAGAAAATTCCCGATGCGGCTGACGAGCTTGCCCGGCGTCATGCACAGCCACAGCGCAATGAGGAAGAACACCAGCGAATACACCACCATCCACACGCGGATGTTCGCGTCCTGCGGCAGATACGGCGCGACCGCCATCTCAAACGGTACGGATGCCGCGCGCGGAATGCCCAGCCCCGGCCCAATCGACAGGTAGATGAGGACAGTGAAAATCAGGGAGAACTTCTTCCCGGCGTGCTGTGCGAGCTGCTCCAGCCCGTCGAACCGCGCCACAACGATGACGCCCAGCACTGGCAGAATCACCGCTGTCGCGAGGAAACCCAGCATGGCGCTGACGGTGCTGCTGCCCGCGTTCTGCCCTAAAAAAGGCGGGAAAATCAAATTTCCCGCGCCGAAAAAGAGTGAAAAGAGCATGAAGCTGATGAGCAGCATTTTCTTCCGGTCGAGTTTCATGGGCTGCATCCTCCTTGCGCATGACAAATTGGCGAAAAACAAAGAAAAAACATGCGCGGATGTTCCAAAGTATAACACCGTGCCGACTGCGTGTCAAGATTGCAATGCGAAAAAGCTGAAGTCGCGCAAATGCGGGAAACTACTTGCAAAGTGCGGCGGGACGTGGTATAATAAATTTTCTGAAGGGGAGGGATTGCCGGATGCAGAGCATGACCGGATATGGCAAGGAGACATCCCGCCAGGGCGACTGGGAGATGACCGTGGAGCTTCGGGCGGTGAACCATCGCTTTCTGGACTTGTCCATGCGGCTCGGCCGCGGTCTGACCTTCCTGGAGCTGTCTCTTATACACATCTGACGC
>ERZ1026940.603-NODE-603-length-12073-cov-6.985771_pt1 | contig 12073 bp, 9 predicted proteins | sample MGYA00519306_ERZ1026940 | MGnify/ENA primary metagenome ERZ1026940 (study PRJEB26926, sample SAMN06164613) | human gut metagenome | biome: ENVO:00009003; feature: ENVO:2100002; material: ENVO:00002003 | host: Homo sapiens | place: USA | collected 2012 ...
TTACTACATCGACGAGATGCACCTGCTTTTGAAGGAGGAGCAGACCGCCGCCTATACGGTGGAAATCTGGAAGCGATTCAGAAAATGGGGCGGTATTCCGACAGGTATCACCCAGAATGTCAAAGACCTTTTGAGCAGCCGCGAGGTAGAGAACATCTTTGAAAACTCGGACTTCGTGTATATGCTCAACCAGGCAGGCGGAGACCGTCAGATTTTGGCGAAGCAACTGGGGATTTCCACGCACCAGCTTAGCTATGTGACCCACTCCGGTGAGGGCGAGGGCCTGCTGTTCTATGGCTCCACGATCCTGCCGTTTGTGGATCACTTCCCGAAGAATACCGAGCTTTACCACATTATGACCACCAAACCCCAGGAACTGAAAAAGAAGGAGGATGAATGATGATGAACCCCAACATTTTGAATCAAAACCCGCTGATGTTTTTTGACAGGGCGGTAAATGCCCAGCGCAGCCAGCTGCTTACGGTCATGGCCGATGCGGTAAGTGAGTGCCGCACGGCGGCAGATCAGGCAGCCGAACTGAATGAGACCGGTCAGGTGGGGCTACTCCGTCTGGCAGAGGTCTGGAGCACCATCCGTGCCAAGGAAGGTATGGGCGGTCTGGTTCTGGAAGGAACCGAAGCGAAGATCCTGTCCGATGTGGTGGCACAGTTTTATGCCTACCTGTCCGGCTGTATGTTCAACGATCCGGTGGGAATGGCCATTTATGCAGAGCTGCACTACATGATGTCCTCCCTTATGCTGGGAGAATGGTTTGAATAAGGAACCGCGTCTGCGCTTTACTGATGAGGAACGGTCTGACCCTGCACTGGAAAAGCCGATCCGTAAAGCGGAGAAAGCTGCGGCCAGAGCAGATAAGGCGCAGGCCAATATCCCAAAGAAAAAGGTCAGGCAGACGGTCATTGACCCAGATACCGGGAAAAAGACCTCGAAGCTGACCTTTGAGGACAAGAAAAAGCCACCTTCCAAAGTTTCTCAAGGAGTCAGGGAAGCTCCCGTCCATCTGGTCGCAGGCAAGCTCCACAAAGAGATCCGGGAAACAGAGCAGGACAATGTGGGCGTGGAAAGCGCCCACAAGTCCGAGGAGGCGGTGGAGACCGGCGCTTATCTGGTGCGGGAGGGCTATCGCAGCCACAAGCTGAAGCCGTACCGCAAAGCAGCCCAGGCAGAGCGTCAACTGGAAAAGGCAAATGTAAATGTTCTGTACCAGAAATCTTTGCAGGAAAATCCCCAGTTTGCCAGCAATCCGCTTTCCCGCTGGCAGCAAAAGCAGGCCATCAAAAAGCAGTATGCCGCCGCCAAACACGCCGGTCAGACTGCCGGAAATACCGCCCAGGCTGCATCCAAAACCGGAAAAGCCGCAAGGACGGTAAAAGAAAAGGCACAGCAGGCAGGGGCGTTCGTCATGCGCCACAAGAAGGGTTTCCTGATGGCAGGGGTTTTATTCCTCATTACCTGTATGCTGATGAATACCATGTCCTCCTGCTCCATGATGGCGCAGAGCATCGGTTCCGTTCTCTCCGGCACCACCTATCCGTCGGATGACCCGGAAATGCTGGCAGTGGAGGCAGATTATGCAGCCAGAGAAGTCCAGTTGCAGGAGGAAATCGACAACATTGAAAGCAGCCACCCAGGGTATGACGAGTATCGCTATGACCTTGGTATGATCGGTCATGACCCTCATGAGCTGGCAGCATTTCTGTCTGCCGTTTTGCAAGGCTACACCCGGCAGAGCGCTCAGGCAGAGCTGGCGCGTGTGTTTGCAGCACAGTATCAGCTGACGCTTACTGAGGAAGTGGAGATTCGCTACCGCACGGAGACCTCCACCGACCCGGAGACCGGCGAGACCACCTCAGAAGAAGTCCCCTATGAGTATTACATTTTGAATGTGAAACTCACCAGCAAGCCCATTTCCGCTGTGGCGTCGGAGTTACTGACCCCGGAGCAGATGGAAATGTATCAGGTTTACCGGCAGACCATGGGCAATAAGCCGCTGTTGTTTGGCGGTGGTTCCCCTGACATGAGCAATTCCGAGGACTTGACCGGTGTACAGTTTGTAAATGGAACCCGTCCCGGAAATCCGCAGTTGGTGGAGCTGGCCAAGCGTCAGGTCGGCAATGTGGGCGGCTATCCTTATTGGAGCTGGTATGGCTTTGACAGCCGCGTGGAGTGGTGCGCCTGCTTTGTATCCTGGTGTTATAACCAGGCTGGAAAAAGTGAGCCGCGCTTTGCAGGCTGTGAGTGGCAGGGCGTTCCGTGGTTCCAGTCTCATGGACAATGGGGTGCAAGAGGCTATAACAATCTGGCTCCCGGAGATGCAATTTTCTTTGATTGGGATTTGGATGGGACAGCAGACCATGTGGGTATCGTGATCGGTACGGATGGCAGCCGTGTTTATACCGTGGAGGGAAATTCCGGCGATGCCTGCAAGATCAAAAGTTATGACCTGAATTATCAGAGTATCAAGGGCTACGGCCTGATGAACTGGTAACCGAGATTTTTTAGAAGGAGTGATAGACGATGGCAAAGAACAAAATTGAACGCATTGACCAGGAGATTACAAAGGTCCGCGAGAAGATCGCAGAGTATCAGGAAAAGCTCAAGGCGCTGGAGGCACAGAAAACCGAGGCGGAAAATCTGGAGATCGTCCAGATGGTGCGCGCCCTGCGTATGACCCCGGCTCAGCTGAGCGCCATGCTGTCCGGAGGCACAGTTCCCGGCAGTTTGGCTGATGACAACAACGAACAGGAGGAAAACAGCTATGAGGAATAAACGATTGCTCCGAACACTTTCTGCCCTTTGCCTGACGCTGGTTCTGGCATCGGGCTTTACCATTCCCGCTTTTGCCCAGGGCGCAGCGCCGCCCCCGGCAGAGGATACCACCAATGACAGCAATGTGGTGGTGGAAGAACCCGAAAAAGCACCTCCGCTGACCCCGGATGGCAACGCCGCTCTGGTGGATGATTTTGGGGGCAACAAACAGCTCATTACCGTTACCACCAAGGCAGGAAACTATTTTTATATCCTGATCGACAGGGCCAACGAGGATAAAAAGACTGCTGTTCACTTTCTGAACCAGGTGGATGAAGCGGACCTGATGGCGCTAATGGAGGATGGAAAACCCAAAGAGGAGCCGCCTGCGGTGTGCAGCTGCACGAAGAAATGTGAAGCAGGGGCAGTCAATACGGCCTGTCCGGTCTGTGTAACTGATAAGAGTAAATGTACGGGCAAAGCACCGGAACCTCCGGCAGAAACATCGGAGCCGGAAAAGGAGAAGCCTGCCGGATTGAACCCGGCTGCGATAGTCCTTTTGCTGGCTCTGCTGGGAGGCGGTGGCGTATTTGCCTACTTGAAGCTCGTTAAGAACAAGCCTAAGACCAAGGGCAATGACAGTCTGGACGATTATGATTATGGCGAGGAAGATTCCGAGGAATGGGAAACCGAGGATGAAGAAGTCCTTGATACTGATGTTGAAGATATTGAGGCCGACGAAACTGAGGAAACTGAAAAGTAACAATCATGTGCAGACAGAAGGACGGAAAAAGTTTCCGTCCTTCTTCTCTGTTTGATGTACTTCTACTACTCTCTCACCACTGGTATCAGAGTTAAAGAACTTCATTATAAATATATTTTGCCGTAAAACACCCCAATGATTTAATGAGAGGAGGAACCATCATGGCTCAGTATAAATTGGTAATTGCCGAAAAACCATCGGTTGCACAAAGTCTGGCTGTGGTAATCGGCGCAACTGCCCGTAAGGACGGGTATCTGGAAGGCGGTGGCTGGCGTGTCAGCTGGTGCGTGGGCCATCTGGCCGGTCTTGCAGATGCAGACAGCTATGACCCCAAGTATGCCAAGTGGCGATATGATGACCTGCCTATTCTGCCGGAGCATTGGCAGATGGTGGTGGGAAAGGATAAGAAAAAGCAGTTTGATATTCTCAAAAAGCTGATGAACGCCCCGGATGTGACGGAAGTGGTAAATGCCTGTGATGCCGGACGCGAGGGCGAGATGATCTTCCGCAGCGTCTATGAGCTGGCAGGTTGCAAGAAGCCGATGAAAAGGCTCTGGATTTCTTCGATGGAGGACTCCGCCATAAGGGAAGGCTTTGCAAACCTGCGCCCCGGTGCGGACTATGACGGACTTCGGGATGCTGCCCTCTGCCGTGCCAAGGCCGACTGGCTGGTGGGGATCAATGCCACAAGGCTTTTTTCCGTGCTGTATCACCGTACCCTCAACATCGGGCGCGTGATGTCCCCAACACTGGCGCTTATTGTCCAGCGAGAAGCTGAGATCGACACCTTTAAGCCGGTTCCCTTTTATACCGTGGCGCTGGAGCTGCCCGGTCTTACCGTATCCGGGGAGCGCATGGCGGATAAGGCTGCTGCCGAGCAGCTGAAAGAAGCCTGTCAGGGTGCAAATGTCACAATCAAAAAGGTGGAGTGCAAGGAAAAGTCCGAAAAGCCGCCTGCCCTCTATGACCTGACTACCCTGCAAAGAGATGCCAACCGCCTGCTTGGATTTACAGCCCAGCAGACCCTGGACTATCTACAAAGCCTGTATGAAAAGAAGCTCTGCACCTATCCCCGTACTGACAGCCGCTATCTGACTGGTGATATGGCAGACAGCCTGCCGGTGCTGGTGAATCTGGTTGCCAGTGCTATGCCGTTTCGCAAAGGGATCGCCATTACCTGTGATCCGCAGACGGTCATCAACGATAAGAAAGTAACCGACCACCACGCAGTAATCCCTACCAGAAATCTCAAGGATGCAGACCTTTCTGCCCTTCCTGCGGGAGAAAAAGCGGTGCTGGAGCTGGTGGCCCTGCGTCTGATGTGCGCCGTAGCCCAGCCCCATATCTATTCGGAAACCGTTGTGATTGCAGCGTGTGCCGGTGGGGAGTTTACCACAAAAGGAAAAACGGTGAAGCACCCCGGATGGAAAGCACTGGAGGACGCTTACCGTGCCAAAATGAAGGATGCAGAGCCGAAAAAAGAGGGCGCAGAGAAAGCCCTGCCGGAGCTGACCGAAGGACAGACCCTTTCGGTTGCTGCGGCAATCGTCAAAGAAGGCAAAAGCAGTCCGCCTCAGCACTTTACGGAGGACACCCTATTGTCCGCGATGGAGACTGCCGGAAAAGAGGATATGCCGGAGGATGCCGAGCGAAAAGGTCTGGGGACACCGGCCACCCGTGCCGGTATTTTGGAAAAGCTGGTATCTGCCGGTTTTCTGGAACGAAAAAAGAGCAGGAAAACGGTGCAGCTTCTCCCTTCCCACGATGCAGTTTCCCTTATCACAGTCTTGCCGGAACAGCTGCAATCGCCGCTTCTGACTGCCGAGTGGGAGTACCGCCTGGGCGAGATCGAGCGCGGGCAGCTTGCCCCGGAGGAGTTTTTAGACGGGATTAGCACCATGCTGAAAGATCTGGTGGGGACTTATCAGGTCATCAAGGGAACTGAGTATCTGTTCACTCCGCCCCGTGAGGTGGTGGGCAAATGCCCTCGCTGCGGCGGTGAAGTTGCAGAACTGCAAAAAGGCTTCTTCTGTCAGAATGATTCTTGCAAATTTGCAATCTGGAAAAACAACAAATGGTGGGCTGCCAAGAAAAAACAGCCGACCAAGGCTGTGGTGTCTGCGCTGCTGAACGATGGCCGTGTCCGTGTGACGGGGTTATATTCGGAGAAAACCGGCAAGACCTACGATGCCACTGTGGTTTTGGAGGACGATGGACAGTATGCCAACTTCAAGCTGGAATTTGACCAGCGGAAAGGAGGCAGCCGATGAAGCTCTCTTTAGTGGAACGGGAAACCATTCTCCTCTATAACCAGGCAGAACCAATGGCTGAGGTCTACACCCACGATCCCCGTCTGATGGAGAAGCTGGAACTGCTGGCAAAAAAGCACCCCGACCAGATCACCCGAAAGGACGCCCATAACTTTACCGTCCCCAAGCGGTGTGTATCAGTCCGGGAGCCATACAGCGCCGAGCGTCGCAAAGCTGCCAGTGAGCGTGCGAAAGCCGCCGGATACCAGCCCCCTGTGAAAAAGTCCGGCAGTTAAAGGCACATGGCAGAGAATGTATTTGAAGCGGTCAAGCAGTCGGTCAGCACCAGAGAAGCGGTAGCGTTTTATGGGATCGAGGTCAAACGAAATGGTATGGCCTGCTGTCCCTTTCACGATGATAAGAACCCCAGCATGAAGGTAGACCAGCGGTTCCACTGCTTTGGCTGCGGTGCAGATGGGGATGTGATCGACTTTACCGCAAAGCTCTTTGACCTCTCCCCAAAAGAAGCGGCGGAGAAACTGGCACAGGACTTTGGCCTGATCTATGACAGTCAGGCCCCGCCCCGCAGGAGATATGTCCGGCAAAAAACCGAGGCACAGAAGTTTCGGGAGGATCGACAGAGCTGTTACCGTGTACTGTCCGATTACTACTATCTGCTGAAAAAATGGGAAGCCGACCGTTCTCCCAGGACACCGGAGGAAGAACCGCACCCCCGTTTTGTGGAAGCAATCCAGAAGAAAACCTATGTAGAGTACCTGCTGGACCTTTTTCTTTATGAAAGTGAAGAAGAACAAAAGGCATGGATTGCAGAACACACAGCAGAAATCACACACTTGGAAAGGAGATTGAAAATCATGGCTGAGAACAAACCCACCAACCGAGAACGGCTAAGGGAAATCACAGATGGCATCGAGCAGGGCATCAAAGAACTGTTTGAGAGTGAAAAGTATATGCGCTATCTGTCCGTCATGTCCCGCTTCCACCGCTATTCGGTAAACAACACCATGCTCATCTATATGCAGAAGCCGGACGCCACTTTGGTAGCCGGATACAATAAGTGGAAAGACCAGTTTGAGCGTCATGTAAAAAAGGGCGAGCATGGCATTACCATCATCGCTCCCACACCGTACAAAAAGAAAATCGAGGAGCAAAAGCTGGACCCGGATACCAAGGCTCCGATTCTGGATAAAGACGGAAAGATCGTTACAGAGGAAAAAGAAATCGAGATCCCCATGTTCCGTCCGGTCAAGGTCTTTGATGTGAGCCAGACCGACGGGAAACCTTTGCCGGAGCTTGCTTCCTCCCTTTCCGGCAATGTGCCAAATTATGAGGCATTCATGGAGGCCCTGCGCCGCAGCGCACCGGTGCCGATTACTTTTGAAGCAATGGCCGCCGATACGGACGGCTATTTTTCTGCCGATCATCAGAAAATTGCCATTCGTCAGGGCATGAGCGAGGTGCAGACGGTTTCGGCCACGGTTCACGAGATTGCTCACAGCAAGCTCCACAATCAGAAAAAGATCCAGATTGCCAATGACGAGCAATATCAGGAGATCGAGCTGTTTGATAAACTTGGTCTGTTCTCCAACGGACGGATTGCTCGCGATAATCTGCCAGAGGGCGTTTATTGCTATGACCTGCGCGGTTCTGACTACGATCCTGGAGATCCGGTCTGTGTGGAAGAACGAGTGGTTGTAAACCATGCAGGTTCCGTTCTGTTGACAGAGCCGCTGGAGCTGGCGGAAGATGGACGCCTGATGCTGACCGAGGAAGAAGGGCTGAATTTTACCGGTGGCTTTTCTACCCTCTCCCAGTTTTTGCAGAAACAGAGGAAAGATCGTCACACGGAAGAAGTGGAGGCTTTATACCCATGTTTTTATAATGTTGATCTTTTAAATTATTTTCCATAAATCTTCACTTTCTTGTAAAAAAGATGAGCATTATCAGATATGCTATTATCAGGTTTTCCCCTCGAATGGGAAGCCGGAAAGGAGCGCATTTGATATGCAAATAAACTATTTAGATGCTATTTCATCAGTTCTCAATATGATGAAACAGCCAGACAGTGCATGTAAAAATATAGACATGCACAGAACCTGTTATACTACACTCTTCAAGTACCTGATGGATAAGGGCATTCCTTTTTCAATGGATGCCGCACTGGACTGGCTTGAGATTAAAAAACGGGAAATTTCCTATGAGACGTGTTCTCAATATAGAAATGCCCTGTTCCGCCTCGAGCATTACCTGCTCTTTGGAGATATCAAAAGTTCTTTCTGCCGCTCAGAAGACAGTTTTTTCTGCCGGAGCGGAATATCGGAATCCTTTTTTCGCCTGACATATGAGCTGGAAGAATACTATGCGACCACACAGAATCCCTGCTATTACCATACGTATTCTGTTGCCATCAAGGAGTTCTTCAGGCTTGCTACTTCCCTGGGAGTTACAGAGCCGGAAGCAATAACCATAGATACTCTTATCGAATACTGGAATACTTACTGCAAATCCTGTAAATCTCTTGCCAGACGTCAGAACGCCGTATGTGCCATGACAGCACTTATGAAATATCTTCACCGCAGAGGTGATGTGCCAGAGTGTTACCAGCGGGTTCTTTTTGGTGAGAACGTTGAAATACTGCTTGAGATGAGACTTTCTAAAATAGGTACCGCATTTCATCCGAGTATACCTCTCGCTCTTAAAGCTGATGAATATCTTGACGCTTTGGACGATTGGAAATACATGGAATCATCAAAAGCTGTTTATCGCAATGATTTCACATGGTATTTCATGTTCCTGGAACTTAACCATCTGGAACACTCGGCAGAAACTGTGACATCATGGATAGATATACTCCCGGATTGCCCGAATCAGATCAAAGCCAGCAGTTCCGGATCAGCTCGTCGTTCACACACTATCAGAATGTTTGAAAAGTATCTCCAGGGCATAATGGAATCCAATATAATCGCTGAGCCGATGCGTGCATCTGATCATCTTCCATCATGGAGCAAAAGCATCCTTGATGGTTTCATAGAAAGCCGCAGGCGGGATGGAATGACCGATAAGACACTTACCATGTGCAGGGCAGCCGGATGCAGTTTCTTCAAATATCTTGAAGATAATGGAATAGATAATCCAGTCTCCATAACACCCGATGTGGTTAAAGCATTTCATAACCATGATGTCCACTCGACCCAGGAAAGTAAAAATGCATATGGAACCAAGCTTCGTCAGCTTCTACGGTACATGGCTGACCAGGATCTGATTTCACCAACACTTTCTTTTGCAGTATCTGCAAGCTGTGCGCCTCATCGCAGCATAGTTGATGTTCTGAGCGATGCTATGGTCGAGAATATATATGAATATCGTGAGAAAGCTTCTACTCCCATGGAGCTCAGGGACACAGCCATGGTCATGCTTGGACTTCGAATGGGTATCAGGGGAGCAGACATCCTAAAGCTTCAGGTAAATGATTTTGACTGGAAAAACAAAACTGTTTCCTTCATTCAGCAGAAAACAAGCAAAGCAATAACGCTTCCAGTCCCAACGGATGTAGGTAATTCAGTATATAAATACATCATGAATGGACGTCCGGAATCGGCTGTCACAGGCAACGGTTATATATTTATCAGCCATCAGGCACCATATATTCCGCTTAAAGTTACAACGGCGTGCCGTGGAGCTTTAAAAAGAATACTTGCTGAATATGGATTTGAATTATCTACTGGTCAGGGCTTTCATATGACACGAAAAACATTTGCCACAAGAATGCTTCGGGCAGACAACAAACTTGACGATATTTCCAATGCTCTCGGACATGCACGTCAGGAAACAGCGGAGGTATATCTTGAACGTGACGAAGATAAAATGAGGCTCTGCCCTCTGGAATTTGGAGGTGTTTTATCATGACATACATTTTTGAGAGCGGTCTGGCACATCATATCGAAGGACTTATACAGCAAAAACGAGCTGATGGATATGCCTATAATTCCGAAGAAAAGCTATTAAAACGCTTTGATACCTTTTGCGTACAGAATTATCCGGAACTGACAACAGTCACCTATGAAATGGCAGCCAAATGGTCAGAAGCCAGACCGGGCGAAGGAGATGCCTATCATAATCGCCGTATGTCGATGGTGAAGGTGCTGAGTGAATATATCCTTTCCCTTGGTCAGGAAGCATACATTCCTAATTTTTTCTGCAAGGCTTACCGTCCGGTTCTTTACATTCCATCAAAAGAGGAAGTTAAGGAACTGCTACAGAAAATGGATATCCGCACGTCTCATAATTCAGAGCAATTTAGACTCGATAGAGAGTGCAAGATTCTTTTTCTCCTATATTTTTGCTGCGGTCTGCGTCTGTCAGAAGGGCGATTGCTAAAATGGGAGCACATAGACCTGGATAAAGGAATCCTTACTGTCCTTGGCTCAAAGGGTAACAAAGATCGCCTTGTATATCTTCCGCAGGATAGCCTTCCGGTACTTAAAAACTATAAAGAACGTCAGGAAATGCTTTTCCCCGGAATTGACTGGGCTTTTCCGGGAAAAGATCCACATAAGCCTGTTTCGTGCTCTGGAATAGAATCGAGTTTTAACCGCCATTGGGCCATGCTTCCGGTTGCCAGGACAGTTGATAAACATCCGACACCCCACTGTTTACGCCATGCTTTTGTAGTAGAGAGATTTAATGAGTGGATGCATCAGGGAATTGATACAAACACTATGCTCCCATATTTAAGCAGATACCTTGGACACAAAAGTCCTGATGAAACGTATTATTACTATCATCTTGTAGAAAAGGCATTTGATACTATCCGAGAGAAAGATTCAGTGTCTGGAAAGGTCATTCCGGAGGTGATTCCCTATGAAGAATAAATCAGCAAAGATATCGACTGACCAGCTGTTCTTTTCTCACACATGGAACTTTCTAAATGTTTATTTGGTAAAGCAGGTCGGACGCAGTCAGGCTACAGCAGAATCCTACAGAGATTCCCTTACAATATTTAAAAACTACCTTGTAGGTGAATTAGGTAAATCCATAAGCACCTTTCAGTTTTCTGATTGTACCAAAGAATGTATTTATAATTTCAGAGAATATCTGCTTGCAAATGGCAGCCAGCCATCAACTGTAAATGTAAGAGTCGCGGCTATCCGTGCCTATCTGAACTATGCCTCGGATATGGACATATCAGTCCAGTCAGTTGCCCTGGCGATCAGTCAGATCTCACCATGCAAAACCATTAAAAAGGAAAAACCTATTTTGTCCGATGATGCACTTGCTGCAATACTGTCTGCACCGCCGAATACGAAATTCGGTGTACGAGACCGTGCTATTTTGATTCTTCTCTACGATACAGCTGTAAGAATCAGTGAGCTGCTTAATATTCGCCTATGTGATATCGCAATGGAATCAAAATATCCAAATATTTTCATAACCGGCAAAGGTAATAAAGAAAGAACCATACAATTAACAGCTAAAGCAGTCGAACACCTTAGGGAATATATACGTGTATATCACAGTAATTCTTCCAAAGAAGCATACTTATTTTCCACAACAATAAAAGGTGTAACAGACAGGATGTCCGTTGGAAATGTCCAGCGGATTATAAAAAAATATGCAGCTCTGGTCAGTGAAAAAGGGGTTAGTCTTCCGGATTCGGTTCACTGTCACATGTTCCGCCGAACCAGAGCCACAAATCTTTATCAGGATGGAATCGCCATTGAGCTGGTTTCTACAGTGTTAGGACATACCAGAACTGATACAACCAAAAGCTACTATGCAAAGCCATCTGTTGAACAGCTTAGAGACGCAATGGAATCTGTTCCAACACCTGTATCTGATGAAGCACCAATGTGGGAGGGTAACGAAGATGAAATGGCAAGACTTTGTGGATTGCGCTAACGAATAATGCACATCTTTTAGTAGAAAAACGTCTTATTTCTCAGCATTCTTTAAAATGATTAACATTTTGGAATGCTGAGTATAACGCTTCAAATGTTAATGTTTCCATTTGAGGCTGAAAGTATTGCTTACATAGTCTGCAACCATTTTGGTCTGGATACTTCAGAATATTCGTTTACCTATATCGCCAGCTGGTGCGAGAGCAGGGATATGAAGGCACTGAAAGCGTCTATGGATACCATCCGAAAAACATCGGCAGAGATCATTGGGAACATTGAGGAGCAGATGCATGAAATTGAGATGGAAAGACCGATCAGAGAAACATCTGTCTCTTATACACATCTCCGAGCCCACGAGACCGGAGCCTATCTCG
>ERZ1026940.605-NODE-605-length-12060-cov-6.651062_pt1 | contig 12060 bp, 8 predicted proteins | sample MGYA00519306_ERZ1026940 | MGnify/ENA primary metagenome ERZ1026940 (study PRJEB26926, sample SAMN06164613) | human gut metagenome | biome: ENVO:00009003; feature: ENVO:2100002; material: ENVO:00002003 | host: Homo sapiens | place: USA | collected 2012 ...
GTCGTCGGCAGCGTCAGATGTGTATAAGAGACAGGTCCACCATAAAGTTGTCGGCGAATGCTACTGATGTTCCTAATCCCATTACCAATGCTACTGCAACAAATAACTTTTTCATAATTGTAGGTTTTTACTGTTAATACTATGTTGTTTTGTTTTCTCTGATAACAGAATGACAATATCTGTGCCAGAAAATAGATTGAATCTTTAAAATATTGATAATTAATGGATTACTCTTAGTGGAGGATGAAAGGAACATGGGGATAAGTGTGGAACATGGGGAATGCTTTGTGGAATTATTCCACATATCCGGCGGGAAGATGAGTTTATATGCTGTAAGGCTGTGCCCGATAGGAACAGTAGGGGCAACAGCCTTACGGTACAGTAGCTTCTTGTTGGTAAAGTTATTGAATATCGTACAGTTTCAATTTGTTATATAAAGTCTTCCGGTCTATGCCTAATAAGATGGCGGCTTTACTTTTATTGTTTCCTGTCTGCTTCAATGCCTCAAGGATACGTTTCTTTTCCGCCGCTTCATCATGCAGGCTGAACGTCTGCGGACTGGCGGACATTACAGGTTCCTGCAACTCATAACCTAATTCGGCAAGGGTGATAAAGTTGCTCTGTGCCAACAGGGTGGCACGTTTTACTATATTCTTCAGTTGCCGGAGATTTCCGGGCCATGAATACGTTTGTAAAGCTTGGCTGGCAGCGGCGTCAAACCCTATCAGCTGGCGGTCCAGTTCCCTGTTTGCCTGGTCCAAAAAGAAATTGGCGAATAGCAGGATATCTTCTTGCCGTTCTTTTAATGCCGGCATACGAAGGGTAAATTCATTGATACGGTGGTAAAGATCTTCGCGGAAGTTTCCTTTTTCAATGGCTTGTTGCAGGTTCTCGTTGGTAGCGCTGACCAGCCGCACATCTACCTCTATTTCTTTATTGGAGCCGACCGGACGGATACGTCTTTCCTGCAAAGCACGGAGCAACTGTATTTGTACTTCATAACTTAAGTTGCCTATTTCATCCAGAAACAAAGTACCTCCGTTGGCTTCTACGAATGCTCCTGTTTTGTCGTTTAACGCCCCTGTGAAGGAGCCTTTTACATGACCGAAGAATTCGGAAGCCGCCAGTTCTTTGGGGATAGAACCGCAGTCTATGGCAATGAACGGTTTGTCGGCCCGTTTGCTTAGCTGATGAATACGGTGCGCCACATACTCTTTACCTGTTCCGCTGGCACCGTTTATCAGTACGGACATGGGGGTGGGAGCTACCAGACCTACATAATTGTAGAGTTGGCGCGCCGCCTCGCTTTCCCCCTCCAGGAAATTAGAGGGAGGAACGGTTGCACTATGGGGAACGGCTTTGCTCTTGGATGCTTTGGGCGTGACTGTGTTCTTTTCTATTCCTGCCGGTGTAGGTAAAGCTTTGTTTTGCAATGCCTCATTAATTTTCTTCAGCAACTCATCCGGTTGTACCGGTTTTGAAATGTAATCACTGGCTCCATGTTTTATGGCCTGTACAGCGCTTTGGATGTCAGCATAGCCTGTCATGATGATGAGTGGGATGTTGTATTTCTGTTCTTTCATCCATGAAAGCAAGAAGATACCATCTTGATCGGGCAGGCGCAGATCAGACAAGACAAGATCGTATGGTTGTGCGTCCAATTGTTTGCGTGCGCGCGCATTACTGCTTGCTGTATCAACCGAAAATCCTTTTTTACCCAGCCAGGTTTTCAACATGGTGGCAAAAGTCAAGTCATCTTCTACTATCAGAATGGAATGTGGCATCTTTATGTGTTTTTTATTCGTACAAAAATAAACTTTTTTCACGGTGTGCCGAAACACGGACTCTATTTCTAATACCTTTTAACTTAACAGGGTTTAATTCTTCATTCTTCATCCGGAATTTCAATCTGTTTTTGTGCTTCGTCAATTACTTTTTCTATTTCTTTTACTATAAAGTTTGTTTTCTCTACCGCTTCTTCACTGATTTCAGCCGTCCCTCGTCTTTGTTCCATCCATGTCAGTGCAGGAATGCAACGGGTGGCTCCCAGCATGGTGAACAGCGGCAACAGTTTATGAGCTATTGCCGTGATGCCTTCCATATTCCTTTTCGCCAACGCTTCTTCCATATACTCTCGGTTCTTTTTTGTTTCGCTGATGAAGGTGCGGAGTATTTCTGCGGCTGCTTCCGGATCATCTTCCGAGAAGGCGGTCAGGGCAGAGAAATCCAACGTTTCTTGTTGGGGATGGTTTTCTTTGGCCGGTGCTGTGTGAGGAGCCGGATTTCCTGCGGCGGATACGTCCTTTCCTGTGGCCTGGAAGATGGCTGTAAACAATTCGTTTATGGTGAAAGGTTTGTGCAGGCAACCGGCAAAGCCATGTGAACGGAAATAATTTTCGTCCATATCGCTACGGGCGGTCAGCGCGATCACCGGCAGGGTTTGCACCCATGATGTGTCCAGCGTGCGGATGGCTTTCAATAAATCGAATCCGTTCATGGCAGGCATCTGTATGTCGGTGAGCAGGGCGTCGAAGCGCTTGTCTTTCAATTTGTTGAGAAGCTCTTCGGGATGATGGCAGCAGGTCACAGTCACTCCAGGGCGTTCCAGCATGGCGGTGGTAAGCTGTAACTGTATGCGGTCATCGTCAATTAAAATCAGGTGGATCGGCTCACTGTCTTTGCGGGGAGTGTCTATTTGCCGGATTCCGGTTGCGTCAGGGGAAGCAGGAGTATGTTCCGCTTCCGGTCCGGAGGGATTTTCATCCGGATGGGAAGGCCCCTCAGGCAAAGGCAGATATACATGGAATCGGCTGCCTTTCCCTTGTTCGCTTTCTATCTTGATATCTCCTTCGAGCAGAAGCACCAGTTTACGGGTGATGGCCAGTCCCAAGCCGAATCCTTCTTGTCCTTGTGCGTTGTGGAGCCGGGTGAATTCCTGAAAGATACGTTGTTGCTCTTCTTGGCTGATACCACATCCTGTGTCACTGATACTGAAATGCAGTTGGCCGTTTTCCAACGCTGCTTGCAGAGTGATGCTTCCTTCTTTGGTGAATTTCAGTGCATTGGATAGCAGATTCTCTGCTATCTGGCGGATACGGAACGGGTCTCCTATGTATACGCGGTTTAATGATTCGTTGCAATGATAGTTCAGTTCCAGCTGTTTGGAGTCCGCCATCGGTTTGAAGCTGATATAAATGGTGTCGAACAGTTGGTGGGGGTTGAATGATACCCGGTTGATGTCCATTTTATGTGCGTCCAGCCGGTGGTAATCCAGCAGGGATTTGACTAGGCTGAGCAGGTGATTGGCTGAACTTTGCATATTGTTCAGATAGAAACGCTGGCGTTCTTCGGTAGTGATCCGTTCCAGCAGGTCGGTATAGCCCAAGATGGAACCCACGGGGGCCTTGATATCGTGTGTGATGGTCAGCATCAGTTTTTCACGCGCCACCAGCAAGTCTTCGGCACGGCGTTTGGCTTTTTCCAGTTCTCGGCGGTAGTGGTTGCTGCGAGTGATGTCCCTCCATATCAGGACCAGGAAGAAAATAGCCAGAACCACGGCGACAATGGCGATTCCTGCCACTGTGCGGATAGAGCTTTGGCGGATGTATTCCTCTTGTATATGTTTGTTTTGTGCCAGAGCTTGCTCTTCTTCCTCTATGGTACTTAATAGCTGATTGACTTTCTGACTCAGTTTCAAGCCACTGAGGCGCAGGGACTGGGTGCGGCGATTCACCATTTCCATCCGTTCCTGATGGGTGTCGGTCACCCGGCTCTGTATGTCTTTCAGCATGGTGACCACCGTGTCTGCCGGGCTGTATGCTTCGGTCAGCGTATCGGTATATTCTTCCTGAATCACATTGCTGACTTGTGTGGAATCCGCTTTCCCGGGTGCGAACACTTCTCCCAGTCGTTTGAAGAAGCTTTTGGGCTTTTTGCGGATAACGTATGAATTGGTGTGTGTGATTACTTTTTTGCGCACGTGGGGAAGGCTGAGTAAAGAGTCTTGCTCGGCAATCAGTTCGTCGATATGCTGTTTGTAAATTTTATCTGTTCCGCCGTCCTGAATTGCTTTTAGCAGGTTGCGCATATTCCGTTCTTTATCCATGAAAAGCATTCCCACCGTATCCAGCCGTGCCAGTTGTATGCTGTCGGTCAGCAGTGTGCGCAGGGAGTCCAGCGCTGTGTTGGCCTGTTTCATGGCACGTTTGTATCGGTAGTACTGTCCTAGTTGTCCTGTACTGAGTGATTGTCCGATAACTTCCGCCTGATAAAGCTGGCCGATAATCTGATTGGTGACATGGCGCCGTTGGCTCAGGATGGCTTCATCATCGCTGGTTCCGGTCAGTGACTTCATCTCCTGATAAATATATCCGATGGATATAAAGAGCAGTGCAGTCAGCAGGATATAGCCGAATGCAACTTTCAGCTTGGTGGAACGGTTGGGCAGGCTCATGGTGGTTTTATTTTAATTTCGTATCACGGTTAAAGCGTAGGTAATAGAGTATTCCGGCTGTAGTCAGTCCGAAAGGAAATGCCATCCATATTCCTATAATTCCCCAGTCCATGATGAAACCGAAGAAATAGCCGGCCGGCAGGGAGATAAGGAAATAAGCGATGAATGCGATATACATCATGGGTTTCACATCTGCGATTCCACGAAGGGCATTGGCGAAATTTATTTGTAATCCGTCACCAAACTGGTAGATGATGAACGGAATGATAAGTTGTGCTACCATCACGCTGACCGCCGGACTGTCACTGAACCATCCTCCCAGTTCGTTACGCAGCAGGAAGATGGGCAGGGCTCCTATTAGTGCGATGAACAGCATGATATGGAATCCGGCGTATGCCGAGCGCCGGACGTTTATCCGGTCATTCTGTCCGCGGAAGTTGCTAACCCGCACAGCAACGGCTGCTCCCATGCCATAATACATCATAAAGCAGATTTGGGAAATGGCGAGCATCACTTGGTGGGCTGCCAGAGCGGTAGTCCCGATCCATCCCACCATAATGGCGCTGAGGCTGAACGAAGCGGTTTCCATCCCCATCTGCATGGCAATGGGCCATCCCAGTTTGTTCAGGTGCAGGAAGTCTGCCCGGTTGAGCGCATTGTGTAGAAATCCTTCTTTATAAATATGATAACGCCGGGTACAGAAAAAAATGACGGCGAACACGATCACCATCATGATACGGGAGGCCAATGTGGAAATTCCCGCTCCCAGCAATCCCATTTCGGGCATTCCCAGTTTACCGTAAATCAGGATGTAGTTGCCGATGATGTTCATCACATTTCCTGCCAATAAGATCCACATGGAAACGCGGGTGTCGGTTATGCCATCGGCAAATTGCTTGAAACCGTTGAAAAGCAGTACAAACAACAAGGATATCAGTAAAACGATGAAGTAGGGACGCATTAAAGGCAGCAGTTCTTCGGGTTGCCCCAGCCGGTGGATATTCAGATAGAGTATCCACATGATGAGTGTGAGCAATACTGCCAGCAGTGTATTGGCAAACAGGCTGTTCTTCAGCATCCGTCCCACTACATGGGTTTCTCCCCGTCCGAACAGGCTCCCCACGATAGGGGTCAGCCCGTATGAGAATCCGGTAGCGAAAATAATGGCCAAAGTAAACATATTGTTGACAAAACTGGCGGCGGCTAATTCATTCGTGCTGTGATGGCCTATCATTAATGTATCGGCAAAACCCAGAATGATGACACCTATCTGGCCGATAACGATAGGGATACCTAAAGTGAAAAGTGCTTTGTAATGTTGCATGGTTAATAAATTGCTAATGTGCCAATATGCCAATATGCTAATTTGCCAACTAGCTGCGCTGTATTCCGCATGGCGCATTGGCAAATTAGCATATTATCAGGTCGGCAAATTACTTTTATAGTAGAGTGTGGAACAATTTTCCCGCACAAATGTTTTTTGTGCCGCTTCTTTTATCTGTCCGGCAGTGACCGAGCGATACTTGTTTACTTCATTGTTAATATCCTCCGCTTTGCCGGTCAGTTCAAAATAAGCCAGATTGGTAGCCACATTCAGGTAATTCAGGTTATTGAATATCTGTTCGCTTTCATAGCGGTTCTTTACTTTTTCCAGCTCGTCCTCGTCCACACTTTCTTCCGTCAATGCCTTCAGTTCCTGCCATACGGCTGTTTCGGCAGCTTCCAGCGTGACGCCTGGGGCGGGTTTGCCGGTGATATGGAACAATCCCTCGTCAATGCTGCCCGAGATATAGGCGTCGATGCTGTTGAATACCTGTTTCTTTTGCACCAGATGCTGCACCAGGCGGCAGGAACGTCCGCTACTTAGCAAGTCGCTCAGCATATCAAAAGCATAATAGTCGGGATGGCGTCGTTCACAGATATGGAATGCCATAAAGAGCGCGTCTACAGGCACGTTCCGCTCCACTGTCAGCCGGCGTTCCTCCGTTTGCCGAGGTTCTGCCGGCAGTGAGCGGGGGGGTACGTTGCGGCGCGGGATAGGGCCGAACCACTTTTCGGCCAGTGCCACTGTCTCTTCAAAAGTAATATGTCCCGTTACAGCCAGAATGGCATTGTCCGGTGCATAATATTTAAAGAAAAAAGCTTTTACCTCTTCAAGGGTGGCATTGGCTATGTGGCTGATTTCTTTGCCGATGGTAGGCCACTGGTACGGATGCACCTTATAAGCCAGGGCACGTAGCAGATGCGAGGCGTCTCCGTATGGCTGGTTCAGGTTTCGCTGTTTGAACTCTTCGATTACTACTTGCCGTTGCACTTCCAGACTGCGCGGGTTAAAGTCGAGAGACAACATACGGTCACTCTCCAGCCAGAATCCGGTTTCCACATTCTGACGGGGGAGGGTGATGTAATAATTGGTTATGTCATTATTTGTCCATGCGTTATTCTCGCCTCCGGCATTTTGTACCGGAGTATCATAGTCGGGCACATGGACAGAGCCTCCGAACATCAGGTGTTCAAACAGATGGGCGAATCCGGTATGGTCAGGATCTTCATCGCGTGCGCCCACATCGTACAGCAGGTTCAGTGCCACCATCTGGGTTGTATTGTCCTCATTGTGTATCACACGCAGCCCGTTAGACAAGGTGTATCGGTTAATGTTAATCATCTGAGTCGCAAATTACTGAATACTGGCCTTGAGAATCCGGATATTCTCTACAGGGCGGTCTGCGCGGTTCGTTTTTGCTATTTCAATATTCTCCACTACTTCCATGCCTTCGGTTACTTCACCGAATACGGTATAAGAACCGTCCAGGTGGGGAGCGCCGCCTACGGTGCTGTATGCTTTGATCTGTTCGGGGGTGAAGCGGAATTTCTCTTCTTTGTCCGCCAGTTCACGGGCTTGGGCTTCCAGTGTGTCCTGCAATTCCAGTAATCCGGCATTGTCGCCCGCCTTGCGCATCTTGTATATTTCCTTCATGTGTTGGCGTGCCAGGCTGTCGAATATAGCCTCTTCGCGCTGTTCGTTCATTTTGTTCTCCATGCCCAGCAGTTGCGGTTCGGTGAACTTGCGTCCGGTAACAATATAGAACTGGCAACCCGATGAAGCCTTTTCGGGGTTCACATCATCTCCTTGGCGTGCTGCTGCCAAGACCCCTCTTTTGTGGAAGAACTTCGGATTGAACTCGGCGGGGATGGTGTAGCCCACATCACCGCTGCCCAGCATGGCGGTATCCGATGCGTTTTTGCTGTCCGGATCGCCGGCCTGGATCATGAATTGTTTGATAACCCGGTGGAACAACGTACTGTCATATACTCCCTCTTTTACCAGTTTGATAAAGTTATCACGATGTTTCGGTGTTTCATTATACAGGGCCACTGTGATATTCCCCATGGTGGTTTCCAGTTTCACTAGGGTACGCTTTTCATTTTCCATATGATGATTCGTTTGTTTTTTCGAGCCGGCGCTGCATGCAGTCAATGCGATGAAGGCCAGGCATATTAGTAAAATTTTGTTTGAAATCATGAGCTGTTTTTTTATTTATCGGACAAATATAACAAAACTCGCTCACATACGGATGGATTTCGCAGGAATAATGCAAACTGTTGGAAATAAAGGGAGATATGCAGGTTTACTCTATATTCATCCATTGAGGGGTTTTGACCTGTTCAGCAGGAGTTAAGAGAATAATGGCTACTTATCCATTGCCGATTTGAGGTTGCAAAGGAACGGGAAAAGACCTTTTTCTCTCCTTGTTTATTATTTTCATTCAAAAATCAATAGGAATGGTATTACTTACGAATGATGCGGTTAATGAATAGCCAGCTCCCGAATATCTGAAGCAGCATGCCCGGAATACCAATCCGGAAATCCTGTGCGGCAAGCCAGGAATCTCCTTTCGTCGCCCATTCTCCCAGCGTCCCGACAAGCTGATAGGCCAAGACGACCCCAAGGAGCAGTCCGGGCGAAGCTTTCCTGAAATGCGAAGCCGCATACCCGGCAACCACAGCCAACAGAACGGATTTGAGAAAGATGGCGGGGCAGTACAGCCATAGCAAGCATCCCGAACAGTCTATTTCAGTTCGACAAGTTCGTACTTCTGACTTCCCATACCGAGCTGTTCGGCATAGTCGAGTGTATGCATCCCGTGGCGCGAGTCGATACGTTCGATCAGGTGAATTTTACCGTGGTCTTCGGAGGAGCGTACCAGATCGGTGCAGGCCCGGTCAAGCGCTACCGGGTCAAGCGAGGCAAGGATACCGATGTCGCCCATCCGCGGATCTTCAGGCGAGGAGTCACAGTCGCAGTCCACCGAAAGATTGTTGGCCACACTGATGTAGAGAATCTTATCGCCGCAATGGTCCGTGACGGCTTTGGCGGCCTCGGCCATCGACTCCAAAAAGTTATCCTGTTCGGGAAGGTTACCCCAGACTTTGCTTACGTCCTTGGTCGTGCCTGCCGAATGAATCCACGCCTTGCCGCCCGACGAGGCGATGCCGATGGAGATATTCTTGATTGCGCCGCCGAAACCACCCATCGCATGACCTTTGAAATGCGACAGCACAACCGTAAAATCGTAATTCAAGTAGTTCTTGCCCACGAAATCCTCTTTCAGGTGCTTGCCGCCTTTTACCGGCAGGGACACTTCGCCGTCGGCATCCATGATGTCCACTTTCGCAATCGCCGTAAAACCGTGGTCGGCAGCAGCCTTGAGGTGTGCCTCCGTATTGGCACGTCCGCCACCATAGGCCGTATTGCACTCCACGATTGTGCCGTTCATTTTCCGTACAAGTGGTGCAATGAGTGTCGGCTGGAGAAAATTATGTCCTCCCGGTTCGCCGGTGGAGAGTTTTACCGCAACCTTTCCTTCGGCTTTACGACCGAGAGCCTCGTAGATCTTCACAAGATTTTCCGGGGTAATTTCCTTGATAAGATAGACCTTTGGGAGTTCAGATGCGCTATCCGATGTCTTGTCCTGTGCCTGTACATATCCTGTTCCTATGGTCAAAAATACCATTGCAGCCATTATCATGCTCATTATCTTTTTCATATATACTGTAATTTATCAATTAAAAGTTCAGATTTATACCTGCCATCACCGTAGCTCTCGGCATCGGGTATCCGGCATTGATTTCGTAACGCTGTGCCAGCAGGTTTTCTCCGCGTGCCCAGATGTCGAGCCATGGGGCGGCACGGAATTGTCCGCGCAGATTCCATAAGACAAAATCCTCGGTTGTAGCCGGATCTGTCGAGGTGTAAAGTCCGGCGATGTACTGTATGCCCGTCGATACCGACCAGCGTCCTTGCGTGAAGTTTGCTCCGGCATAGAGCTTATGTTCGGGAGCGGCAATCACGGGATTCTCCATGTGCAGGTAGCTGTAATTGGCATCCACCGACCAACTCTTATTGAAACGGTAAGCGACCTGTGCTTCGACGCCTGCATTGTCTATCTCTCCCGAATTCTGGTTCAGCATACCGCTTCCGCTCGGATTGGGCAGGGTCATAATCAGGTTCTTGCCATCGATATAGAAGAGATTGATGCCATACGACAGGCTTCCACCCAACAGTCTTTGCGAGAAGGCTATCTCGTAGTTCCACATAGATTCCGGCGTCAAGTCGGGATTCTGCGGCGGGAACATGTACATCTCACGGAGAATCGGATAACGGAAACCTTTGGAGGCAGAAGCCTTCAGTTCGATGGTATGAGGCAGGTGGAATGCCAATCCGGCCTGAGGCACCCATTCTGTTCCGACACGGGAATGATGATCAACGCGCAATCCTGCGTTGAACGTGAGCCACTTCCCGACATCCTGCCGGAAGTCCACATAGCCTGCCACCTCGTTTTCATGCTTATCCACCAAATCGCTACGTGTTCCCGCGTCTTCTCCGCTCACATATTCGCTCCATGCCTCGCCACCGTAACGGAACCAGTCGAAGCCTACGGTGATGCGGTTATCCTTGAAGAACCGGGCGCTCTGATACCATGAGATACCCATCATGTCGTCATACGAGTTGAAGCGGTCATCCTGCGGACCTTCCCCTGCGGAAGGCGTATAGCCGTCGTTAATCCAATGGTCGCCCCAGTTGTAGAAGAAACTCAACGCACCGGAAGTCTTCCCGTATTCATTTTCGACGGCAAAAGAGGTCATGCCCCGTGTAATGTGCTGGTCACCGTCCAGCAGCGGAGCCGATACCGGGCCGGGATAAGAGGCGTTGAAGTGGGTCACGTTCACGTCGGCACGCAGATTCCAGTGGTCCGTCACCTCGTAACCGATCCGGCCGTAACCGCCGTACTGCTCGAATCCCATGTCGGCACGATGCCCGTCCGTGCGGTTGTACGAGCCGCTGATGACGCTCGAAAAACGCCCTTTGCGGATGCGGTTCGTCAGTTCGGTTTCCAACGTGTTGTAGGAACCGTACCCTGTGTGCAGGTGGGTGCGAATCCCATCCTCGTGCATTTTGCGGGTCACAATATTTACTACGCCACCCATGGCATTCGAACCGTAGAGTACGGATGCCGGGCCACGCAGTACCTCCACCCGGTCGGCCAGGAGCGTCTGGTAGGCATCGGCAATCGGATGTCCGAAGATGCCGGCATATTGTGGATGCCCATCAATAAGCACCATCAGGCGGGCATTGCCGCCACTTAACCCGCGTAACGAAATACCGCCTGCCGCCCCGTTGGAGACCCCGTAGCCCATCACGCCGCGCGAAGTAGTGAACAGACCCGGAACCTGTTCCGTGAGCACAGGGAGCAGGGAAGGCTGCATCGACTGCTCGATTCTTTTCCTGTTCACTACTGAAACAGTCTGCGACAAGTGGCGTATATCCGTCTGATGACGGGTTCCGGTAACGACCACTTCGTCGATAGTCAATGTTCTTTGGGCTGACAAGCTGTCTGCCGTATCAGGTGTTTGGCCCGAAACGGTCAGGCTTCCGGCCAATATGAATGTTGCAAATAGTAAATGTTGTTTCTTCATTTATCTGAATTCATTCTTTTAGATTGTAATGTTATAAACTCTTCAATTCGGACGAGACAATCCTGTGGAGTAAGGCAATACCGGCAACAAGTTTCCAGCGGGCACCATCCCGTCTTTGTACGGTTGATAATGTGCGGGACTGCCGTACCGTAACTGACGCGTACCCCGCTATCGGCAAACAAGTCGAGGGCCGGACGGCTGACCACGTCCGCATGGAGCTCTCCGACCTCTCCCAAAATCATCAGCGCCGCAGCCGCCTTGCCTACGACTTTGTCCGCAACGGAAGCTCCTTTCAGGAAATCGGAATCTTCCCGCAGCAGGGCATACAGGTCGGCCACACCGCGTCTGTCGAAAGTTCTGACTTCTCCGTTGGAAACGACTAAAGAATGTTTCCCTTCATGCAGTAATCGGATGATATCTTCCAACATAATGTTTCAGAAACTATATTCGTCGAATGAGTTTGGCGGGATTGCCCGCGACAAGGGTATTCGGCTCCACATCGTGCGTGACGACACTGCCGGTTCCACAGTCTGTTTTGGTGCTTTCGACGGGTTACTGAAAGTAAGTAGGCTCATAAGTATCAATGCTATCTCTGTCTCTTATACACATCTGACGCTGCCGACGACTTA
>ERZ1026940.621-NODE-621-length-11855-cov-6.604831_pt1 | contig 11855 bp, 10 predicted proteins | sample MGYA00519306_ERZ1026940 | MGnify/ENA primary metagenome ERZ1026940 (study PRJEB26926, sample SAMN06164613) | human gut metagenome | biome: ENVO:00009003; feature: ENVO:2100002; material: ENVO:00002003 | host: Homo sapiens | place: USA | collected 2012 ...
GAGATAGGCTCCGGTCTCGTGGGCTCGGAGATGTGTATAAGAGACAGCTTCGGAAGTGTAAGGAGGAGTGAAACGGGCAATGGCACTATCCATAAGAGCAATCACTTCATTCATCTCGGTTCCTTCTATTAACTGCTTTGTTTTGGCGGCCGAATAGAAAGTGGCGGCAGATGCTAAAGGAGTCTGATTTACTTGCTCATAACTCTTATACGCATCTGTATAGTTGCGCATTGCAAATAAAATATCGCCTTCCAATTGAATATAAACCGGTTGTGCATCTGTTGCGATAGCTTCGCGAATGATATTTAATGCTTTGTCGTAACTCCAGTCTCCGTATGCTTTTTTGCCTTCTTCAAGGTTAATGCAGTAAGAGTAGATTATCTTAGCCACATTATATTGTCCTTCTGTTTTGTTGCCTGATACGTCCATAGCCTTTTTCAAATCGGCTTCGGCCAATGCATTATGTTCATCATCTCCGATGTTCATGTAGTAGCCGGCACGACGTGTATACCCTTCGGTGCTGTTGGGGTATGCTTGTAAAAAATCGTTTAGAGTTGCCAGATAGTTTTTGGCATCCATCTGTGATGAAGACATATAAAGATATACCAAGGCCTGGTCTTCTGTTTCGGGTAATGCCTTTGCAATGCCTATTTTATTCAGATTGATGTCATTGGCAGATAAGGGGGAAATACTTAATGATTCGCCGTAAGATGCGCCGATGGCATAGCTTTCTTTATCTTCTTCGGATGCACTTTTCTGAATCAGTCCCAGTACTTCGCCATTTGCATTCATAATGGGGCAGCTTACGGTTTTGTCACTTGTGGTCATTGTCAGTGTGTAGTAGTAAGCTTTGTCGGCAATAGTATCTACTTGGGTCACTTTACCGGTTTGGCAGGTAGCCGCTTTTTGTGTGGAGTAGGGGAGCAGATAAACAGTTTCTCCTACTGCGGCAGGTTGTGTGGCTACTTTCAGAGCGGTTATTTTTTTCTCGGTTTCTGTACGGAATTTAATGACATCATACATTGAATTTGCACCGGCAATGCGTGTTACCGGCAGTTCTTTGCCATCGGCGTTGATAATGACGGCACGTTCTGCGTCTTCAAACAAAGAGTAATCAGACAGGGCTGTACCGTTATTATCGATATAAAAACCGTTACCGGTATTTTTAATTTTGTTTTCTTTATCGTAAGTTACGATAGAAAAAACAGCTTTCTTAGCTTTGTCGGCCCATTTGGGAGTGTCTTGGGCATGAACCGATTGGATGGCCATGCAACACATCAGAATCAAAAGTACTTTCTTCATGATATAGTTTTTATTGTTATTCTTCAGTAGTAAAGCCACGCTGTTTCACGGCTTCGTAAATCAGGATACCGGCGGCAACAGATACGTTCAGTGATTCGATTTTGCCCAGCAATGGAATTTTAATCCATTCGTCACACAATGACAAGTGCTCGTAGGGCACACCCGTATCTTCTGCTCCCATAATAATACAAACAGGGTCTTTGTAGTTTGCCTTGGTATAGTCATAGTCGCCTTTTTCGGTAGCTGCGACAATCTTGAAACCGCTGTTCTTCAAGAATTTGATGGTTTCGGTCAGGCTTTGTTCACGGCAGACGGGCAGCGTATGCAAGGCTCCCGCAGAAGTCTTCATGGCATCTGCATTGACACTGACACTGTTTTTGGCAGGAATGATAATCGCATCTATTCCGGCACATTCGCAAGTGCGGGCAATGGCACCAAAGTTGCGTACATCGGTAATGCCGTCCAGCATGATGAGCAACGGATTTTTTCCTTGTTCAAAAAGGTAAGGAACAATATCTTCTGTTTTTTGATAAGTAATGGCTGAAATAAAAGCTATGACTCCCTGATGGTTTTTGCGGGTGATGCGGTTGATGCGTTCCACCGGCACGCGTTGCACAGGAATCATCCGTCCCTTCAATTCGGCAAACAATTCTTTGGAGAGTTCGCTTTGTATGTCTCTTTTTACTAATATCTTGTCTATCTCTTTTCCGGCTTGAATGGCCTCGATAACGGCACGTACACCGAAAATCATTTCATTTTTCTCTGTCATATTCTTTATTTATATCCTAATAAAACTTTTGCATTGTTCAGTGCGGCATCCGTCAAGGTAGCTCCACTCAACATATTTGCTATTTCTTTCACTCGTTCTTCGTTGGTCAGCCGGCGTATGTGGCTGTTGGTTCCTGTATCGGTATCTTCTTTATATACCTTGTAATGTGTGATGCCTTTGGCGGCTATTTGCGGTAGATGGGTAATGCTGATTACCTGTCGGTTTTGATTTCCCATTTTTTCCATGATGAGTGCCATCTTTTCGGCGATGGAGCCTGATACTCCGGTATCTATTTCATCGAAGATGATGGTGGGGAGTTTCACGGCTCCCGCTATCATGGCTTTCAGGGATAGCATGACACGTGCGATTTCACCGCCCGAAGCAACAGAAGCTACATTTTGCAATGTCCCGTTTTTATTGGCCGAGAAAAGGAAAGTAACGCAGTCCATTCCTTTGGAATCCGGTTCTTTTCGGGGAGTAAGCTCTACCATGAAACGAACGTTGGGCATGCCCAAAGGGACCAGCAGTGATTGCATTTGTTTTTCAATGTCTTTGCCGGCCTGTACACGCAGTCCGGTCAGGACTTTGGCTTGTTCCAGTACTTTGTTGTACAAAGTGTCCTTTTGCGCAGTCAGCTGCGCAATGCGGTCATCAAATGAAGTAATGGCGTTGAGTTGTTCCCGATAATCGTTTGTCAGGGCGATTAACTCTTCGATGGTCTGCATACGATGTTTTTGCTGCAAAGAATAAATAAGATTCAGCCTTTCGTTCACAAAGTCGAGCCGGTTGGGGTTGAATTCTATTTCTTCCTGTGCACCGGCGATGTCGTGCGACAGGTCTTTCAGTTCTATATAGCAACTGTCCAGCCTGTTTATCCATTCTTGTGCCGGAGCATATACTTTGGCAATGTTTTGCAAGGTCTGCATGCACTCTTTGGTGGCAGAAAGAAGGCTTCCTTCATCTGAGGACATGATTTGGTCTACCTTATACAAGCCTGCTTTTATATCTTCGGCATGGCTTAATGTCTCAGCTTCCTGTTCCAGTTCCGCTTGTTCTCCTTCCCGTAATTCCGCTTCATTCAGTTGCTCCAATTGGAAACGGATATAATCTTCATTCTGACGGCTTTTTTCAGCCTGAGCGATAAAGTCTGCCAATTGCTTGCAGATACTTTTATACTTTGCATACAGGCTTTTGTAGGAGATGAGTTCTTGTTCGTCATGTGCCAGTATGTCGAGTACGTTCATTTGAAACTCTTCGTGGTTCAGCAGTAAGTTTTGGTGCTGGCTGTGCACGTCTATCAATTTCTCTCCCAGTTCTTTCATTTGTACCAGTGAGGCAGGGGTATCGTTGATAAAGGCGCGGCTCTTCCCCGAAGCATAAAGTTCGCGGCGTATGATGCATTCTTCGGGGTCATACTCCATGTCGTTTTCAACAAAGAAAGGCTCCATTTGATAAGTCGAAATATTGAAACGGGCTTCTACGATACATTTATTGGCACCTTTCTTGATTGCTTTGATATCAGCCCTTTGTCCGAGCAGCAAGCCGATGGCGCCCAAAATGATAGATTTACCTGCGCCTGTCTCTCCGGTGATGACCGAAAAACCGGGGGTAAAACTGATATCGAGCGTATCAATTAATGCATAATTTTGTATATAGATAGATTGCAACATATTCTTTTTTTAATTCCTTACCAGTTTATCTATAATGTCACACGCCACTTCCCGCTTGCTTTTCAGGGGATAGTCAGTGTATCCTTGGCGGTCGATGATCGTTATTTTGTTCGTGTCATAACGAAAACCGGCACCCTTGTCATTCAGTGAATTGAGCACAATGAAATCAAAGTTCTTGCGTTCCAGCTTTCCTTGTGCGTTCTGCCGTTCGTCGTTTGTTTCCAGTGCGAACCCCACCAGCTTTTGGCCCGGCTTTTTTTGTTTTCCCAGCGAAGCGGCGATGTCTTGTGTCGGTTTCAGTTGTAATACCAAATCGTCTTTTTCTCTCTTAATCTTATGGTCGGCCACACTTTCCGGCGTGAAGTCGGCCACGGCAGCGCATAAAATGCCTGCATCGGCATCGGTAAATTCACGGCTGGCGGCTTCATACATTTCTCCGGCACTTTCCACATCAATGCGGCGGATGTGCGGATGCTGTGTTTTCAGTGTGACAGGACCGCTTATCAAGATTACATGGGCGCCTCGTGAGGCGCATTCCTCTGCCAGCGCAAATCCCATTTTTCCCGAAGAATAATTGCCAATGAATCGCACCGGGTCTATTTTTTCATAAGTGGGACCGGCTGTGATAATGATTTTCCTGCCCGCCAGATCCTGTTGCTGTTCAAAGAACTTTTCCAGTTCTTCTATGATTTTTTCCGGTTCTTCCATTCGTCCTTTGCCTACCAAATGGCTTGCCAATTCTCCTTCTCCCGGTTCTATGATATGATTTCCATACGAGCGCAATGTCTCCAGATTTCGTTGGGTGGAAGGATGTGCAAACATATCCAAGTCCATGGCCGGAGCCACAAAGACAGGTGCTTTCATTGACAGGTAAGTCGTAATCAGCATATTGTCGGCTATTCCGTTTGCCATCTTTCCGATGGTGGATGCTGTTGCCGGAGCTATCACCATGGCGTCAGCCCATAAGCCTAAGTCCACATGGCTGTTCCAGGTGCCGTCCCGTTGTGCAAAGAATTCACTGATGACGGGTTTGCTTGTCAGTGCCGACAAAGTGATGGGAGTGATGAACTCTTTTCCTGCCGGTGTAATGACTACTTGCACTTCCGCTCCTTTTTTGATAAGTCCTCGAATGAGTATAGCCGCTTTATAGGCGGCTATACTTCCGGTTATACCTAATACGATTTTCTTTCCTTTCATGCTCATTTAGTAGTCAGTCCTGATTCGCGTAGTCTGATTTTAGTCAATACGTTTTTGGTGTTCAGCGTAAAGTCACCGTTTAAAATCCAGCTATAATAGCCGGGGTCTTTTTGCAGCACTTCGCTGACCGACATTCCTTTGTATTTGCCAAAGTTAAATACTTCCACGCCCTTTTCGTCATATACGATGCGGCCGGCAAAGTCTACATTTTTGTTGAAACTGGAGTATTCAGCCAAAAATGCCATATCATTCTGTAATTCTTCGGGATAACGGTCTAATTGTGCTTTCAGTACTTCATATGTAGCACGGGTGTCGGCCTCTGCAGTATGAGCGTCTTCCAGGTTTTTTTGGCAATAAAACTTATAAGCAGCCGATAAAGTCCGTTGTTCCAGTTTGTGATAAATTACCTGCACATCAATAAATTTGCGTTTCATCATATCAATATCCACTCCGGCGCGAAGAAATTCTTCTGCCAAAACAGGTATATCGAAGCGGTTGGAGTTGAACCCGGCCAAATCGCATCCTTCGATATCGCGTGCAATGTCTTTAGCTACTCCCTTGAAAGTAGGACAGTCGGCCACGTCCTTATCATAGATACCATGAATAGCCGAAGACTGTTCAGGGATATGCATTTCTGGGTTGATGCGCATGGTCTTGGTCTCTTCATTGCCGTTTGGATACACTTTCAGATAGCAAATTTCTACTATTCTGTCGGTGTTTATATTAGTACCTGTTGTCTCTAAATCAAAGAAGACAATCGGGTTCTTCAAATTCAATTTCATTCTGTTTCGAGTTGTAATTTATTATATTTAGTCATTCAGCATCATAGGCATCAGCAGCATCAGCACGTCTTCCTTCTCTTCCTGTTCGGCAGGAACAATGACACCTGCGCGTGATGGGTCTGCCAATTCTACAATTACCTCTTGGGCAGTCAGGTTATTCAGGATATCTATCAGGAAAGTCGATTTGAAACCGATGCTCATGGCATTGCCTGCATATTGGCAAATCAGTGTTTCTTCTGCTGAGGTTGAGAAGTCGATATCCTGTGCCGAAATCTGTATCTGGTTTTCGCTGAGGCGCAATTTAATCAAACTACTTGCCTGCGAAGAGAAAACAGAAACGCGGCGCAAAGCGCTGATAAGCATCTGCCGGTCGATAGTCACTTTATGCGGATTATCTTGCGGAATGACAGAATTGTAGTTCGGATAGCGCCCTTCAATCAGACGACATACCATTCTGTAGTTCTCCAGAGTAAATATAGCATTGCGGTCATCGAAGTCGATTTGTACATCTCCCTGTTCTTTGGGCAGGAGGTTCTTCAGCAAAGTTGCCGGTTTCTTGGGCAGGATAAATGCGGCTTTTTCATCGCCGTGAGCCACAAAAGTCTTGTTACGTACCAACTTATGGCCATCAGAAGCTACGAAGGTGATATCTTCGGTAGTGATATCAAAATAAATACCATTCATCACCGGGCGAAGCTCATCGTCGGCTGTTGCAAACAGAGCTCGGTTGATGCCTCCCAACATTACAGGTGCTCCTATAGTCACATGGACAGCATTGGCGCCCAGTGCAGGAGCCTGAGGATATTCATCTGCATTTTGTCCCATGAGACTGTATTTACCGTTTTGATATTGTACGGTGATTTCCAGGTTATTTGTATTCACTTCGAATGTCAGTGGCTGTTCCGGAATTTCTTTCAGGGCTTCGAGTATGGTTTTGGAAGAAACAGCAAAGCGTCCGTCACCGTCATTCTCAATCACTTCCAAAGAGGTGGACAGGGTTGTTTCACTGTCGGATGCAGTTAAGAACAGTGTCCCATCCGTCAGCTCCATCAGGAAACAATCAAGGATGGGCAGCGAGTTCTTAGAATTGATAACGCGGCTAATAGCCTGTAAATGACTGAATAATCCAGTACTTGAAACGATGAACTTCATAGTTTTATATTATTATATTTATATTCTATATCTCTACATTCATTTAACTGCCAAAGTTACGAAAAGATTATGGTTCAAGCGCAAAAAATGGCGAAAAAATTAGTTTACTCGCAAGGAAAAGTGTACTTTCGTGGCGAATTTAAATAACGTAATATGGAATTAGCAGGAAAAGTAATAGCAGTCCTCGAACCGAGAGGAGGAGTTTCAAAGACAGGAAATGAATGGAAAGTACAAGAATACGTAATTGAAACGCATGATCAATATCCTAAAAAAATGTGTTTTGACGTATTTGGAGCAGATAAGATAGCGCAATTTAATATTCAGGCAGGTGAAGAATTGAATGTGTTTTTTGATGTGGATGCCCGCGAGTGGAATGGGCGTTGGTTCAACAGTATCCGTGCGTGGAAAGTAGAGCGTGTGGGTGCCCAGGGACCTGTTGCGCTGGATGCTCCGTTTCCTCCCATGAATGCTGCTCCCGCTGCACCGGTAGATTTTGCCGCGACAGACGAGAAGGATGATTTGCCTTTCTAGGGGATAGAGGATTCCCATAAACATAAATAAGCCGGCAGGATCCGTGAAAAGGATTTTGTCGGCTTATTTTATATAGTCTGTTTTTATGGTCATTCTCAATCATGGTGTGAAGTGTTGATGGGATATTTGCGTTCCATGAATTTCCATTTATCATCCGGTGTGGTATGATTACGGTGGAGTAAATTAAACAGGCGGAAACTATATTGCTGTAGTTGCCGCCTGTTCTTTATTTGGTTAAATAAAAAAGTCTTAAAATGTAGTGTAGAAGATTTGCATTTTCAGCTTATTCTCAGGATTCGTTCCACCTTTTAACATAGCGCTTTCCATACCTAAGCTGTTGGATATTTCAACTATTTCATTGTTTGAATTGGATACTGCTTTGACAGGTATGATGACAACTCTGTTCCAGTCCGGATTTTTAGCGTCCCATTTTTTCCCGTCTTCTTCCTTTTCAGGATCTCCACCTGCTGCTGTTATGCCTTTTTTCCGTTCCTCAATGCAGTAAGTGATTAAGGGAGCGATGTTGGTAAAGGTGTATGTATTGTTACTGCTGCTATATGAACTTAAGAAAGAAGTCTTGTTATCGATAATCTTGTTTTCTTCAAAGAACGAGAACATATCTTTCTTTCTGACCATCAATACATATTGGGGGATGCCCATTTTGTATTTGGACTCTTTCTCGTTGTAGCGTGTGAACGATACATTTACACCATTTAGCGTATCTCTTTTATGTTCATTGTAAATCTCTGCAATGGGGAAAGTCGCTTCTGTAAAAATACCTGCCGGACTTTTGAGGTAAGTATGGTCCGGATCTTGGGCTAACTCTTCCAATCTGCTACCGTTACTGAAGTGGTTGGCTTGTATCACTTCCTTGGTTGCTCCAAAGAAATAGGACTTGTAAACCAACGAATCCCGCTTGCCGGAAGAACTTTCTATCAGGGCTTCAAAATTAAGATTCAGTCTTAAACCGTCAATGTATAAAATGGTTCCGTCGCCATGAGTACAGCGAATGTAAACTCCCTTTAATACATTCTTGATAAAACTTTCAGGAGTCTTGAAATACTCTTTGTTCTCCTTGTATTTGTTGAAGATGTGATCGCCTAATGAATTGGGCAATTTGATAGTCTGTATAATTGTTCTTTGCTTGACACCGCTGCTTGTGGTTGTAGTTTCATCTTTGCTTGTAGACGGACCTACTGCCGAATAGGCTTTTACAGCGATAGGCTTTCCTTTTTCGTTGTAATAATCTTTAGGATCCACACTGGTATAAAAAGTGCTTAGTTCTTTTTCAGGAATAACCTTGTCCAATGTGTCAATCTGTAAGCGCATGGCATTCAGTGAGTCGCCAAAGAAAGACCCGTATTGCAGACTTATATTTACTCCGATGACTTTGGTCAGCTCTTCTTCAAATTTGAAGTTGTCCATACAGGTGAACTGTGCTATAAAATCGGCAGTAAATTCTCCAAATTGCTCATCGGTATATCGTCCTAAATATGCAGTACTGGTACGTGCATAAACAGAGTCGGCCAACAGAGATTTGGTGGTAAACTCATAACTGTCTGTATTTGCCGGAATCTTATCTCCACCGGGGATAAGATCAGTCCCGATGCCGGTTGTTGAATCATCGCAACTATAAATCAGTGCTGCCAACAACAATGCGCATAAGTATTTGATTTTCATCTTTATTATTCTTAGTGAGTTATTTCTTTTCAAACTCCCATACTTTGTCATAGAACTCATTGAAAGCATCTACATAGGTATCGGCAGGCTGATAGTCGAGCACAGGCACACCCGATTCACGGGCGAACTTCATGACATTCTCATTCACTTTCTCGCTGTTTTGTATCACACCATCAGAGTAGGCAATGGCCAGTTTGCACAGTTCCTCGTAATTTGCCGGAGATTTGACGATGCTTTCCACATCATTCTTTTCAATGCCTTTCAGCATGAGTTTTTCAGTCAGATTACCTTCGCAGTTCGATTTGAATTCATCCTCAAACACCGAAAATACTACTTTTGAGTCTCTGAATGACGGCTCATCTTGATAAGCCTTCTTAATATAAAGGGGCACAAATGCACTCATCCACCCTTGACAATGGATAATGTCCGGACACCAGCGTAATTTCTTTACCGTTTCCAATACGCCGCGTGCATAAAAAATAGCACGTTCGTCATTGTCTTTGTATTCTACACCATTTTCGTCAGCTACCATTTGGCGGTGCTGGAAATAGTCGTCATTGTCAATGAAGTAAACCTGCATACGTGCAGCTTGGATAGATGCTACCTTGATAATCAGCGGATGGTCCGTATCGTCTATGATTAAATTCATGCCGGACAGGCGGATGACTTCGTGTAATTGGTTTCTGCGCTCATTGACATTGCCCCATTTTGGCATAAAAGTTCTGATTTCTCTGCCTTTTTCCTGAATAGCCTGAGGAAGAAATCTTCCCATGTTTGCCATTTCGGATTCGGGAACGTAAGGGGTAATCTCTTGTGTAATAAATAAAACTTTATTTGCCTTCATCTTAACTTTTTGTTGCTCATAATCATTTTGCAAAGATATAAAAAAAATAGATGAGAGTGGCAAGAAACGAGGGATAATAATTCCTTATGATATGTTAAGTGGCTGGTAATTAGTGGTTAGTGATTGGCGGTTAATGGTCAATGCCTTGCGGAATTAGGTGAAAAATGGGAAAGAACAAGTGGCTGGCCGGTAGCTGAAGAGGGCTTATTGCGTCATATCTGCAAGGTATTAACCACTTATTACTAACCACTCATCATTAATTAAAATTCTTTTTTTCTTCGTTATCTCCCAAATAATGGTTTACTTTGCAGCCGTTTTAAATGAAACTACTCAAACAAAAGAGATAAAAAGATGAAGTTAGTTCAAACAATCAAAGAGCTTCAGTCAGAGCTGGATGCCCTGCGCAGTGAGGGAAAGACAATAGGTCTGGTGCCTACAATGGGTGCACTCCATGCCGGACACGCTTCGTTGGTGAAACGTGCTGTTGCAGAAAATGATGTAGTGGTGGTAAGTGATTTTGTAAATCCTACCCAGTTTAACGACAAAAATGACTTGGCAAAATATCCGCGTACATTGGATGCCGATTGTGAATTGTTGGAAAAAGTAGGAGCGGCTTTTGTTTTTGCTCCGTCTGTAGAAGAGATTTATCCTGAGCCTGATACCCGGCAGTTCAGTTATGCGCCGCTGGACACAGTGATGGAAGGCCGTTTCCGTCCAGGACATTTTAATGGAGTATGCCAGATAGTGAGCAAGCTGTTTATGATTGTAAACCCTACCCGTGCTTATTTCGGCGAGAAAGACTTCCAGCAATTGGCTATTATTCGTGAAATGGTGAAACAGATAGGGTTCAACGGACTGGAAATTGTAGGTTGTCCTATTGTGCGTGAGGAAGACGGGCTGGCATTGAGCAGCCGCAATGCACGGCTTTCTGCGGTGGAAAGAGAGTATGCGCTGAATATTTCGCAAACTTTATTTAAAAGTTGTACTTTTGCAAAATCTCATCCGGTCGCTGAGACTCAGAAGTTTGTAGAGGATGCGATTGCTGCCGCTCCGGGTTTGCGTTTGGAATATTTTGAAATAGTAGATGGCACTACGCTTCAGAAAATAACGGATTGGGAAGATACGGATTATGCAGTAGGTTGCATTACGGTATTTTGCGGAGAGGTACGTTTGATAGATAATATAAAATATAAGGGATAGTGATCGTTAACCATTAGAATTATGATGATTGAGGTATTAAAATCGAAACTGCATTGTGTCCGTGTAACGGAAGCCAATTTGAACTACATGGGTAGTATTACGATTGACGAGGACTTGATGGATGCCGCCAACATGATTGCCGGTGAGAAAGTGCACATTGTGGATAATAATAACGGCGAGAGGTTTGAAACTTATATTATTAAGGGTGAGCGCGGTTCGGGATGTATTTGTCTGAATGGGGCTGCTGCCAGGAAGGTACAGGTGGGTGACATTGTGATTATCATGTCATACGCCATGATGGATTTTGAGGAAGCTAAATCGTTCAAGCCGACGGTGGTTTTTCCCGATTCGGCGATGAACAAAATTGTATAACGATATTTTTGTTCGGTAATCCAAAAGCCCGGTAGACGTGAGTCTGATACGGGCTTTAATTTTTGTATCCGCAATCATAGGGCAATAAATCTTCTTTATTATCCGGTGGTATGATTGCGGATAATCTTTTATATAGATTTCTCCTTGATAAGTCCTGTCCGGTAAGCCACCAGCAATTTCTTTAAATCGTTAATCTGTGTCACCAGTTCCCGTCCTTTGTCAGTGTCCTTTACCATCATGCGTTGGGTGCTCATTTCTACTATCTGGGTGCTCGATTTGATATCCTGCCCTTCTTCAATGGCTTTTTGCATTGAGGTGAACGGTTCGTGCTGTACCAGTTGGAATCCGCGCGAATG
>ERZ1026940.659-NODE-659-length-11544-cov-3.467055_pt1 | contig 11544 bp, 5 predicted proteins | sample MGYA00519306_ERZ1026940 | MGnify/ENA primary metagenome ERZ1026940 (study PRJEB26926, sample SAMN06164613) | human gut metagenome | biome: ENVO:00009003; feature: ENVO:2100002; material: ENVO:00002003 | host: Homo sapiens | place: USA | collected 2012 ...
GTGGGCTCGGAGATGTGTATAAGAGACAGGGTTTTATTGATCCTTACTTGGACGTCATGTGAAAGTAGTGACAATGAATTTCCTGATTTCGATTACCAGACAGTATATTTTGCCAACCAATACGGACTTCGTACCATAGAGCTTGGTGAGAGTGAATTTGTGGATAATACTCTTGACAATCAGCATAAGATGGTAATAAAAGCTGCTTGGGGTGGAGGATATACTAATAGAAACAATGTGGTGATAAACTTTAAAGTGGATGAGTCCTTGTGTGACAATCTTTATTTTAAAGATACAGATCAGCCTCTTGTCCCTATGCCGGCTTCTTATTACACGTTGGCTTCCGATCGAATTGCGATTCCTAAAGGGCAAATAATGGCGGGAGTAGAAGTGCAGTTGACGGATGATTTTTTTGCTGATGAAAAATCGATCAGTGAGAATTATGTCATTCCTTTGTTGATGACTAATGTTCAGGGGGCGGACTCTATTTTGCAAGGGAAGCCGGTTGTTGAAAATCCGGTGTTAACTAATGCCAGTGATTGGAGCATATTGCCACAGAATTTTGTCTTGTATGCAGTGAAGTATGTGAATCCTTGGCACGGAGAGTACTTGCGTCGTGGTATTGATCATGCTACTGTAGCAGGTACATCAAAAGATATTATTCGCCATGAACAGTTTGTGGAAAATGATGAAGTTGTGAATATTTCTACTAAGAGTATGAAAGACAATCTTTTGACACTGAAAACCAAAGATGAAAGTGGTAAGGATATTAGCTATACTGTTCGTTTGTCATTTGCAGAAGATGGTTCGTGCACTGTACACTCTGGTTCGCAGAATGTAGTGGTAAGCGGTAGTGGCAAGTTTGTCAGCAAAGGTGAGAAAAATAGTCTTGGCGGAAAAGACAGGAATGCCATTTATCTTGACTATACAGTCAATTTGACAGACAATAACATTCAGCTTGCAACAAAAGACACTTTGGTGTTACGTACACGTAATGTGTATGGTGGCAAGTCACTCGAAGTAGTGAGAAAATGATGTTTTGATATGAACGTTAAAATCAAGAGTATATGAAATACATCAATAACAAGATAATTGCTTTTACACTGATCGCTGCGTCGATAATGTCGTGTACAGACGAATATGATTGCCAGCTTCAAGTAGAGAAACCACAGAATGCAGCTATCAACGAATATTTAGCTCAATTTGACCTGCTGAAGTCGTATATTGACCGTAGTGGTACACCTTTTCAGTTGGCTGTAAATGTACCGGGAAGCGAATTTGTAAAGAAAGAAATTGCATTCAGTACAGTGTTTACCAATTTTGATGCAGTGGATATGAACGGTTCTTACGATCCGCTAAATGCACTAAAGGAGGACGGTACTTACAATTTTGGTGGCATGCAAACGGCTGCCGATGTAGCAGCGGAGGCTGGCGTGACTCTTTATGGAGGGGTACTTTGTTCAAACCAAGGACAGCGTGCCGCATATTATAATAAGCTTATCGAGCCGATAGATATTCCGGTAGAAGTACAAAAAGGAACGACTAAGTTGTTTAATTTCGAAAATGATGCTATCGGTACGACTTATCCGATGACAGGTAATAGCTCGGCTACAGTTGAGGAAGACCCTGCCGGTGAAAGCGGTCATGTTTTACATGTGGGAACAAATGATGTGAAAGCTGCTTATTCCTATCCTAAATTTCACGTAGTTTTGCCTGCAGGAAGAAAACTCGGAGACTACGTTAGATTGAATATAGATTTGCGTTTTGTAGGAACTGATGGGATTTGGGGACAAGGTTTACGAGTCTTGATCAATGGAACGGAGTTTAATGTAGGAAAAAATGGAGATGGTTTCTGTGACGGAGGTGACAAATGGAAACGTGAAGGAACAATTAATCTGAAAGATGATACCGCTCCCGGATTGGTAGTACCCGAAAGTTTAGGAAGTCTGACAGAATTTGATTTAGCGATAGGTTCTGCATCCACTAGTGCACAATTTTATATAGATAATATTTCTATGGACTATGAAGTATCAGGAAAAGGTACCACGGTTATCAATTTTGAAGGGGATGAACTAAATAAAACCTATCCTATGACTAATGGTGCAACAGCCACTGTAGTACAGGATCCAGCCAACGAGAGTGGTAAGGTACTTTTTATTGATCATGCAGCCTATTCATTCCCGAAATTTACAGTAAAACTAAGCGAAGGTAAGACACTAGGAGATTATAGCGGTATGTCTATGGAATGCGCCTCATTGCAGGTAAATATGGTGGTGGAATGAGTGTGGTAATAAATGGTCAAACTTTCCCTCTTAAGCAGAATGCGTTAGCATATGGTTGTGATGACAATAATACGTGGAAACGTGGAGGCATCTATGTGACCTTTGTAAAGGAAGGTACTTACCCGAAGAAGGATGAAGTTCCAGCTACTATAATTGAAATACCCGATGCAATGAAAGACCTGAATGAGATAGAATTTTCAATTGGATCCAGTTCTACTAACTGGACAGCATACATCGATAATCTGATTTTTGTATGGGAAGCCAAGCCGCAACATATCGAAAAGACTCCAGAAGAGAAAAAGGAAATCTTCACTAAAGAAATGGAAAAATGGATTGGTGGTATGGTGTATGCAGGTGTGAATGAAACGAAGAGTGTAAAAGCTTGGAATATAATTGGTAATCCTTTGGATAAGACTGTTAATGATAATACATTTAACTGGGGTGAATATTTGGGTGAAGTAGACTATGCACGTACCGCCGTGAAGATTGCCCGTGATACAGTGAAGAATGCCAATGTAGATCTTGAGCTTTTTGTCAGCAACACATTTGGTCAATATGATGAAATGGGGAATATGGCTGATGAACTCATATCTTTAGTTGATGCTTGGGAAGCAGACAACGTTACCAAAATTGACGGGTACAATATTCTTCTCAATGCAATTTATTCCAAAGATGTTGTTTTCCAGGAAGGCAATAAAACGATGATCACCAATCTGTTTGATAAATTAGGTAAGACTGGTAAACTGATACGGGTATCCGATCTTAGCATGATGGTTGAAGAACTGGATGGCAACTTTATTGCGATTAATAAATTAACAGAAGAAGATAGAGCTGCCGCTGCTTCTTATATGGCTTTTATCATGCAGGAGTATCGAAGACTTATTCCTGCAGACAAGCAATACGGAATCTCTATATCGGGTATTACAGAGACCAATACTGGTTATAAACTGTGTCCTTGGACATCGGACTATAACCGTAATGAAATGTATGAAGGTATAGTGGACGGATTGAAATAATCCTCTCCTCTGGATTAAAAGGACTATTTATATATGAAGAATATTACATTATTATTTTGTCTCTTTCTTGCGAATATCCTCTTGGGGGCTTGTTCGGGAGGGGAAGATGAAAAAAAAGAAATGGATGAAGGAAAGGGCGCGTATGCGCTCTTTCTTAAAAAATCCATTACTGTGAGTACTGGGGAAAGTCAGACGGATGTTGTGGTGGAATGGGCGAAGACTTCTTGGGAGATAATTCTTGGTGAAGGGGATATTGTAAAAAGCGTCACTCCTACATCAGGTGGCAGTAATACTGGGGAAAAACAGTACACGAAGGTTCGTGTATCTTGTGGTGCGAACAGTACGATGAAAAAGCGTACACAAACCATTCACTTATTCGATAAAACTAATGAAACAACTGTTGATTTGCTGGTAGAACAAGAACCGCCATTCAAGTCGGTTACACTAACTGTTGATCCTTCGGTGAAATATCAGCCGGTTGTAGGATTTGGCGGTATGTACAATCCGAAGATCTGGTGTGGTGACAATCTTATTTCTGCACCACAATTAGATAAAATGTATGGTGTCGGCGGATTGGGATATTCTATCCTTCGCTTGATGATTTATCCCAACGAATCAGATTGGAGTGCAGATGTAGAAGCAGCAAAGGCAGCACAAGCTAACGGAGCAATTATCTTTGCATGTCCATGGGATTGTACAGATGCGCTTGCAGATAAAATCACGGTGAATGGAAAGGAAATGAAACACCTTAAAAAAGAAAACTATGAAGCGTATGCAAACCATCTTATCCGTTATGTTACATTTATGAAGGGAAAAGGGGTGAACCTCTATGCGATTTCCGTCCAGAACGAACCGGATATGGAATTTACGTACTGGACTCCTTCTGAAGTAGTGGATTTTGTAAAACAATACGGAGCAAGGATACGGGAAACAGGAGTGAAGCTGATGTCACCGGAAGCCTGTGGTATGCAGCCTGAATATACTGATCCTATTATCAACAATGCCGAAGCATTTGCTCAAACGGATATTCTAGCCGGACATCTCTATCAAGGGTTTACAGATTTGAGTAGCGGATATGTTAAGAACCGCCACGATTACATCTGTGGTGTGTATTCACGTATTCAAGGAAAGACATGGTGGATGACAGAACATCTTTTTAATGACGGTGAGAATTCTGATGATTCTTCGAAATGGGAATTCCTGAAATGGCAATACAGTCTCAATCATCTTGGTAAAGAGATTCACATGTGTATGGAGGGGTATTGCAGTGCTTATATATATTGGTATTTGAAGCGCTTTTATGGTTTGATGGGCGATACGGACAAACGGAGTCCGACGAGTGAAGGAGAAATCACAAAGAATGGTTATATTATGGCTCATTATGCTCAATATGCAACAGAAACAACTCGTATTAAGGTAGTTACAAATAATGAAGAAGTCTGTGCTACTGCTTATTTGGATGAAAAGACCGGTGAAGTGACCATCGTATTATTGAATCTGAATGGTGCTTCTCAATGGCTGGAAATACCATTAGCAGGAATAAAAAAAGCAAGTGCCGTTGAAACGAACGAAACAAAAAATATGGAAGTGATCGATACTGGTTTGATGGAATCTGCTGAAGGTATAACGGTGTTGTTATCTGCTAACAGTATAACTTCAGTCAGATTGACATTTTAATGATAATAATAACTAGTTGGAATATGATGAATTTGTTAAATACGAAAAGTAAGCTATCATACCTACTTTTTCTCGGAATAGTATGCTGTGCATGTATTCTTGGTTCCTGTAAAGATGACGATGTCATTGATCCTGACGCTCCTTCCGTACCGAAACCCGGTACGGCTGTCGAGAATATTAATACTAATGTCAAGGCATTACGTAAGCTTATTGAGGCCAAACAACAGGACCTGGCTGTAAAGACATACAATCCGGTGAATAATGGCGCGAGTTATACGATTGAGTTGTCGGATGGTACAAGCTTCAGTATGTATGCTCAGATAGCAGCATTGGAAGGCGGAGGAGAGGATGTAGTTTATTCTCCAAAAGTAGGTGCCAAAGTAGAACATGATGAATATTATTGGACTCTTGATGATGCCTGGCTAACGTTTGAGAATGATGAAAAAGTCAAGGTGTTGGATGAAAACAATACAGTTGCACCGATAGTAGATATCAACACTGACGGCTATTGGACTGTAAAATACGGAGCTAAGTCTCGTACCCTTGACAAGGCGGTGAGCGGCAAACTTACCAGTCAGTTTAAACAAGTGAGTGCTATTGGTGACGAATCTGTCAGTTTCACTTTTACCGACCGGACACCTGTCATCGAACTGAATCTTTTTAAAGGAGATAATCCCGAAATTCCTCCGGTAACGGGGGCGTTACGCCGTCCTATTTCTCCTGAACAACCGGCATGGTTTGTTCATATCGATTCATGGAATTATGCCGATCCTCAGAAAATCATAGATCTTATCCCTGCTGATATTCGTCCGTTTACCATTTTTAATATCTCGTTGTCTGTAAGCCATGATGAGGCTACTGGGATCTATAATGTAAGCGAGTATGGTTATGAGATAGCAAAGTCGTGGTTGAGGACGTGTGCTGAAAATAATGTGTGGGCGATGGTGCAGCCTTCAAGCGGCGGTTTTAGTCATTTTAAGGATGTCAGCTTATATAGTCAATTTGAAAGTGACGATAAGGTTCGGGTATATGATGAGTTTTTCAGAGAATATCCCAACTTTCTTGGTTTCAATTATTGTGAGCAGTTTTGGGGGTATGATGACCAGTTCTCTGTATCGTGGTTACAACGAGTGGCTCACTGGAATCAACTTTTGAAACTTACTCATAAATATGGAGGATATCTGGTAGTTAGTTTTTGTGGTAATACTTGGTCGGCTAATATCAATCCTATTGCTCTTGTGAAGCGTAATTCTGATTTTGCCCAAACTGCCAAATTGTACTCTGAAAATTTCATTATGTGTGAGAAATACACCACGCAAAGTGGCTTCTTCAATGTCGAAGGAATTTGCTTAGGCACGTGGCTCTCCGGTTTTGCAGGTCAGTACGGCATCCGTTTCGACCAATGCGGCTGGACAGAGGAGAAAGGACAGAATGGCGATAAGGATTTCCCGCCGGCTGCCGGTGCGCTGCCTATTATAGAGCATGTGATGCTGACAGGTCAGACTGTTATTGACGGACCTGAACTTATATGGCAGCAATGTTTTAAGGAGACGAATGCAGTCAGTGTAGGTGATGGTTATCAGAGCCGTAATTGGGAATGTTTTCCGCAATTTGTCAATATCAATATAGATATGTTCCGTAAGATTATTGATAAAACAATTCGTATTCCTTCCCGGAAAGAAGTTATTGACCGCACGAAAGTGGTGATTCTTCAAGATGTCTATTCCGGTGATGATAATGCTAAATACAGCAGCCCGAAGAATTTGCATGAAGGGCTTTACCTTCGCGATGATGATGGTAATCTTTGGGATAATCATTGTTACTTTAAGAAAACGGGCCGTTATCCTACGATTCCTGTTGCGTTCGAATTGTGTGACGATGTAGCTAATTCATTCCAGTATAAAATCAACCAATCAACTTTCGAAGGATCTTGGAGCGATGTAAATACTAAAGTTGGAAAATTCAACCGTTGGTTCCCGCAAGAGTATACGGGAGAACTTTATGCAGGACGTATAGAAAATGGTTGGGTGGTTTATAACGGACTTGCCGGAATACGGAATGCTGCAATTCCGTTTAAATACAATACATGTGACAAGATGGAATTGGCTTACTCCAAATATACTGTAAGTGTTATAAAAGAATATGCCAATAAGCTCACCTTCTACATGAATAACTATGACCCTAGTGGTTCGAGCAAAACGGAGGTCATCAAGATATATGGATGTACATCCAAACCAACTCATTCTGTGTCTTCCAGAGCCAATGGTACTGCACAAGTTTCCGAGAATTGGAAAGAAGATGTATATACGCTGACTGTCACTCATAACGGACCATTGGATTTGACGGTCAATTGCTCAGGAAAAGCCATCGATCGTTTAACTGTATCTACTGCAGCATCTATCCAGATTCCCGCTTCTCCACAAATTTATCAGGGCGCTTATCAGTATGAGGCTGAATGCTTTGATTTTAAGAATGTGACTAAGAGAGTGACAAAAGGAGATTCGGAGCCGATACGTAACTACACAGCACAGGGATATATAAACTTTGGTGCTAGTTCTGCAGCTGCCGTACGTGATGCTGTTACTGCACTGGAAGATGGTGTATATACAATTCGTATCCGCTATCGTGCTCCGTCGGCTACAGTCAATACCGTAGATATGTATATAAACAATACCAAAGTAGGTACTCCGGAGTTTGCACAAACTGATAATGACAATACTGTATGGAATACAGCCTTAATGTCGGTTTCCTTACGAAAAGGGGCAAATACGTTTGAATTGAAAGCCAATTCATCAGGTGCCGGTGACTTGTATCTCGACAACATTGTTATCGAAAGAAAATAAGAATTCTCTTAAATTCGATTATCCGCATTTTACAAGTAGTATCTTGCGGATAATTGTTTTTAGGACAGTATGTAACTAGAAAATAATGAAGAACATGTTTTTGAGTCGGATAATAATTATATTTCTATTCTTATGTGTATCTGTTTTGAATGCTGCGGAACCATTTGTCACTTTTATATCAGCGGATGCCAAGTTACCTTTGGTTACACCACAAAACAGATCGTTCTCTATTTGGTGTGATGATGCAGAACATCGTGGGGTGCTGTTAGCGGTGCGTAATTTACAAACGGATTTTGAAAAAGTGACTACTGTAAAACCCGAATTATCGAATATTGCGGGAAAAGAAGTGCGTATTATCATAGGTTCGTTTGACAAAAGCCCACTTATACGTCAATTAGTAAAAACAGGAAAACTGGATGGTAAAGAATTGAGAGGTAAGAATGAAAAATATATAATCACCACTCTTCATGCTCCTTTGGAAGGTTTACAGGGAGATGTGCTGCTGATTGCTGGAAGTGATAAGCGTGGAACGATTTATGGTATTTATGAATTGTCAAAACAAATAGGGATTTCTCCTTGGTACTGGTGGCTTGATGTTCCGCCGGTAAAGCATCAGGCTATTTATATTAAAGAAGGTGTTTATACTGATGGTGAACCGGCTGTAAAATACCGTGGCATTTTCATTAATGATGAATGGCCTTGTATGGGAGGTTGGACAACTGAAAAGTTCGGAGGATTTAACAGTAAGATGTATGTGCATGTCTACGAACTTCTCCTCCGTTTGAAAGCTAATTTTCTATGGCCGGCCATGTGGAGTGCAGCATTTTATGCAGATGATCCGATGAATAGTCCTTTGGCTGATGAAATGGGGATTATAATCGGGACTTCCCATCACGAACCGATGGCACGTAATCACCAGGAATATGCCCGTAATCGTAAGTTGTATGGTGAGTGGAACTATCAGAGGAATAAAGAGGGAGTAGAACGTTTTTTCCGTGAGGGTATCAAGCGAATGAATGGAAAGGAAGAAGTAATTACTATCGCTATGCGTGGTGACGGTGATGCTCCGATGGGACCCGATACAGATACGCATCTATTGGAGGATATCGTAAAAGGACAGCGTAAAATAATAGCAGATGTAACAGGTAAACCTGCTTGTAAGACTCCACAATTGTGGGCACTTTATAGTGAAGTACTGGAATATTATGATAAGGGAATGAAAATACCTGATGATGTCATGATTTTGCTTTGTGATGATAATTGGGGGAATGTACGTCGTTTACCAGATTTAAAGGATAAACGGCATCCTGGTGGATATGGTATGTATTATCATGTAGATTTACATGGAGCACCACGTGCCTATCAATGGCTGAATATGACACAGATCCAGCATATGTGGGAACAATTATATTTGACTTATTCTTATGGTGTGGATAAAATGTGGATTCTAAATGTGGGTGACTTGAAACCGAATGAATTTCCTGTTGATTTTTTCTTGAATATGGCATGGAATCCTGGACACCTTACGGCTGATAATTTACAGGAATATACTTGTAGTTTCTGTAAACAACAGTTTGGGGATAACTATGCAGTAGAAGCCGCTCGCATCTTAAATCTGTATTGTAAATATGCTGCTCGCGTAACTGCAGAAATGTTGGATAGCCAAACTTATAATCTTTCCAGTGGAGAATTTAAGGCTGTAACAGATGAATTTCTTGCTTTGGAGGCGCATGCCTATCGTCAGTTTATGACTTTACCGGAAGAATTGAAGGATACATATAAAGAACTCATTCTTTTTCCTGTTCAGGCCATGGCAAACCTTTATGAGATGTATTATGCGGTTGCTATGAATCATAAGTTAGCATCTGAGGGTGATCCACGTGCCAATGAATGGGCAGATAGAGTGGAGTATTGTTTCAGGTATGATGCGGAACTTTGCTATGACTATAATAACAATATAGCTGGTGGAAAATGGAATCATTTAATGGATCAGACGCACATCGGTTATACAAGCTGGGATGAGCCTAAAGGAGGAAATATAATGCCCGAAATCATAAGAGTGGATGTCTCTGCATATAAGCCGGGAGGATATGAGTATAAGGAGAAAGGTGGGGTGGTAGTAATGGAAGCGGAACGTTTTGCAGAATGTACACAAGGGAATAAGACGGAGTGGACAGTTATTCCTGACTTGGGACGTACTCTTTCTGGTTTGTCGTTGATGCCCTATACACAACCTGTAACAGGAGCTTCATTGACATATCGCATGAAGCTTAATTCAGAGATGAAAAATATACGTGTAAGATTAATCTTGGATAGTACTTTGCCTTTTATAAAAGGAGGACATAGTTATGCTATCAGTTTGGATGGTGGTAAAGAACAAATAGTAAATTACAATTCAGAGATGACTTGGGCTAATTGTTATACGAAGATGTATCCCGCCGGTGCTGCGCGGTTGATAGAGTCGGTGGTAGATTTTTCCAATGTTAATCTGAAAGAAGGAATACATGCATTAATTATTCGTCCGTTAAGCCCTGCTATTGTATTGCATAAAATTATAATTGATTGTGGTAGTGATGAAGTCAGTCGATTGAATCTTCAGGAAAGTCCTTATCGCAAGGTTACGCATTAATTAATATTTATGATATAGATACGCAAATGAAGAAGATTATTGTCTTAAGTTGTTTATTATGTGCAGGCATATTTGCCTTTGCACAAGACCCTAATTTCCATATTTATCTTTGTCTGGGACAATCCAATATGGAAGGAAATGCAAAGATTGAAGCGCAGGATACGTGCAATGTCAATGAACGCTTTCTGATGATGGCGGCTGTTGATTGTCCGTCTTTGGGACGTGTCAAAGGACAGTGGTATAAGGCTGTTCCTCCGTTGGTACGTTGCCATACAGGGTTAACACCGGCCGATTATTTCGGACGTACGTTAGTGGAAAGGTTGCCTGATAATATTAAGGTAGGTGTCGTCAATGTAGCTGTTGGTGGTTGCAGGATTGAGCTGTTTGATGAGGAGAATTGCGAAGAGCATATTGCCTCTCAATCGGAATGGCTGAAAAATACCGCGAAAGCGTATGGTAATAATCCTTACCGCAGACTAAAGGAATTGGCTGTAGAAGCACAGAAAGCGGGTGTGATTAAAGGTATCCTCTTGCATCAGGGCGAGTCTAATACCGGTGATAAAGAGTGGCCTCAAAAGGTAAAGAGAGTCTATGAGAATCTGTTGAGGGATTTGAATCTTCAGGCAAAAGATGTTCCCTTGTTGGCGGGAGAAGTGGTGCATGCCGACCAGAATGGCAGATGTGCAAGCATGAATGAGATAATCAATACGCTGCCGCAAGTGATTCCGACCGCATACGTGATTCTTTCTTCGGGCTGTCCTGCCGCAGAAGATAATTTGCATTTCACGGCAGAAGGATACAGGAAATTGGGAGTGCGGTATGCCGAGAAACGACTCCTTTTGTTGGAGAAGGAACTAAACTCCGGGATTACTACCGAACCGGTATCCACTAATATTCCGGGATATGACTATCCCCGGGTGGATAAAGAGGGGCGTGCTCATTTTCGTTTCTATGCTCCGCAGGCTAACAGGCTACAAGTGGATTGTTGCGGAAAGAAGTATGATATGTGGAAAGATGCCGGAGGACTCTGGACGGCAACGACCAACCCTCTGCCCTGTCTCTTATACACATCTCCGAGCCCACGAGACCGGAGCCTA
>ERZ1026940.665-NODE-665-length-11460-cov-6.820780_pt1 | contig 11460 bp, 10 predicted proteins | sample MGYA00519306_ERZ1026940 | MGnify/ENA primary metagenome ERZ1026940 (study PRJEB26926, sample SAMN06164613) | human gut metagenome | biome: ENVO:00009003; feature: ENVO:2100002; material: ENVO:00002003 | host: Homo sapiens | place: USA | collected 2012 ...
CGAGATAGGCTCCGGTCTCGTGGGCTCGGAGATGTGTATAAGAGACAGGCGGGAAAGAGCGGTGGTCGGTTGCCGGGTTGGTCACTTCTGCATAATTGAACGGTAAATAGACATTCAAAATAAAACCTTCCGATAAAAATCAAGAAACATGGGAGTGTATGCAAAGCAGTCTAGAGGGCAACCGCAAACTTCGTTTGTTTTCATGCCCTCTGGTCGCGTCCGCAGACGCGAAATCCTCTGCGTAATCCCAAAGAAAAGGGAGACTGCCCCCAAGCAGTCCCCCAGAAAAAAATTCCCAATTACATAGATTCCTTGAGTTCCGCAATGCGCTTTTCGACCTGCTCCGCCTTCTGCTGATTCAGCGCCAGCTTGCCCTTCTCCTGCTCCACCAGCGCGGCGGGCGCCTTGCTCACAAAGCCCGGATTGTTCAGCTTGCCCTCGGCACGGGCGATTTCCTTGTGCAGGTTGTCGAGTTCCTTGCTCAGGCGCGCGATTTCCTTCTCGAAGTCCACCAAATCGCCCAGCGGGATGTACAGCGTGCACGCCTTCGTCACGGCGGAAACGGTCTTTTCCGTCACGGCGGCGCTGCTTTCAATAATCGCCGTTTCACTTGCGCCTGCCAGACGCTGGAAATACTGCCCGGCGTGCGCAAGCGTCTCCGCCCAGCCATCCGCGGGAAGCAGCATCAGGTGCGTGCGCTTGCCCGCGGCGACGTTCATCTCCGCGCGCAGGTTGCGGATGGTGCGGATGACCTCCATCACGCCCTCCATCTTCGCTTCCTCGTCCGGGAAGTCCAGCTCCGGCTTCACTTCCGGCCACGATTTGAGCATCAGGAAGCCCTCGCTGCCCGGCAGAAACTTGTACACCTGCTCGGTCAGGAACGGCATGAACGGGTGCAGCAGCTTCAGCAGCCCTTCCAGCACATAGAGCAGCACGCCCTGCACTGCTTTCTTCGCCACCGGGTCGTCGCCATTTAAGCGGCTCTTCGCCAGCTCGATGTACCAGTCACAGAATTCGCTCCACGCGAAATCATAGATGCGGTCCGCCGCCAGACCGAACTCGCCCTCTTCCATATTGGAAGAAATCGCGCGCGTCGCGTCCTGGAAGCGGGACAGAATCCACTGATCCGCCGCGGTCAGATGCGCGGTGTCCAGCGGCGCTTTCTCCGTCACGTTCATCAGCACGAAGCGGCTGGCGTTCCAAATCTTGTTGGCGAAATTGCGGGCGGATTCCACGCGCGCCGGGATGTAGCGGGTGTCGTTGCCCGCGCTCACGCCCATCACCAGTGAGAAGCGCAGCGCGTCCGCGCCGTACTGGTCGATGACTTCCAGCGGATCAACGCCGTTGCCCAGCGACTTGGACATCTTGCGCCCCAGTTCGTCGCGCACCAGACCGTGAATCAGCACCGTCTGGAAGGGCGGAACCTGCATTTCCTCCAAGCCCATCGTAATCATGCGGCTAACCCAGAAGGTAATAATATCATAGCCCGTCACGAGCAGGTTCGTGGGATAGAAGTACTTCAAATCCTCGGTGTTGTCCGGCCAGCCGAGCGTGGAGAACGGCCACAGGGCAGACGAGAACCAAGTATCCAGCACGTCCTCATCCTGCTTAATGTGCGCAGAACCGCACTTGCAGCAGCAAGTCGGGTCTTCGCGGCTGACGGTCATCGCGCCGCAGTCGTCGCAGTACCACACCGGAATGCGGTGTCCCCACCACAGCTGACGGCTGATGCACCAGTCGCGGATATTTTCCATCCAGTTCATATACTGCTTCGTGAAGCGCTCCGGCACGAACTTCGTTTCGCCGCTCTTGACGCAGGCAATCGCCGGTTCCGCCAGCGGCTTCATCTTCACGAACCACTGCCGGGAGACCATCGGCTCAATCACCGTATGGCAGCGGTAGCAGGTGCCGACCTCGTGGGTCAGCGGCTCGATGCTCTTGAGCAGCCCCAATTCCTGCAAGTCCGCGACAATCGCCTTGCGCGCTTCCAGCGTCGTCATGCCGGCGTACTTGCCGCAGTCAATCGCCTGACCGTCGGCGTCCTTCGCGGCGTCCTCCGCGCCGGTCATGTGGCCGTCATAAGTGAACACGCGCACGACGGGCAGGTCATGGCGCTGACCGACTTCGTTATCGTTCGGGTCATGCGCGGGGGTGATTTTCACCACGCCCGTGCCCTTTTCCATGTCGGCGTGTTCGTCGCAGATAATCGGGATTTCGCGATTCGCCAGCGGCAGCAGCACATGGCAGCCGTGCAGGTGGGCATAGCGCGGGTCGGCGGCGTTAATCGCCACGGCGGTGTCGCCGAGCATGGTTTCGGGGCGGGTGGTTGCCAGTTCCAGCATCTCGCCCGTCTCCTTCACAGGGTACAGCAGATGCCAGAAGTTGCCTTCCTTCTCCTGATATTCCACTTCCGCGTCCGAAATCGCGCTCTCGCAGCACGGGCACCAGTTGACCAGCCGGTTGCCGCGGTAAATCAGCCCCTTTTCGTACAGGCGGACGAACACCTCACGCACTGCCTTGGAGCAGCCCTCGTCCATCGTGAAGCGCTCGCGGCTCCAGTCGCAGCTGATGCCCATGCGGCGCTGCTGGGTGACGATGCGCCCGCCGTACTCTTCCTTCCACTTCCACGCGCGGTCAAGGAAGCCCTTTCGGCCGAGGGACTCCTTGGTCAGCCCCTCTTTGCGCATCGCATCGACGATTTTCACTTCCGTCGCGATGGCGGCGTGATCCGTGCCGGGCAGCCAGAGCGTCGGATCGCCCTTCATGCGGTGATAGCGGACGGCGAGATCCTGCAGGGTGCAGTCCAGCGCGTGGCCCATGTGCAGCTGACCGGTGATGTTGGGCGGCGGCATGACGATGGTGAAGGGCTTTTTGCCTTCCACGCGGTGCGCCTCAAACGCGCCGGAGGATTCCCAGTCGCGGTAAATTTCGCTTTCCACGGCTTGGGGATTGAATGTTTTCTCCATTTCCATGTGAATGACCTCCTATTTAAGAGAATATCAGGATTGCGCCGACGAGCGCGACGACGCAGCCGACGATTTTGGTGATGATATCGGCCTTTTCGCTGCCCGAAAACAGCTTTCGGGCGACGATGCCGGACGTATAGACGAGGATTGCGCCCAGCACGAGCAGGAATGTGCCCGGCTGGAGCAAGCGCTCCGCGATCTGCTGGAAGTAGTTCATACAGGTGTCCTCTCCGCGTGAAATGATTGCCAAAACGCAAAAACAGCCCCATCCCGAAGGACGGAGCTGTTTCCGTGGTACCACCTTGCTTCGCAGCGCAAACACTGCCTCAAGCGCACGGTCACGGGTGCGAACCGCATTCGGCTACTTTCCATGCGGAAAAAGATCCTGCATCATCCTCACCGAACGCTCTGTGAAGCGACCTTCCCCTGACGGCTGTGCGAGCGGCCTCTCAGCCGGTGAACCACCCTCTCTGAGCCAGCAAAATCAGGGTACTCCTCATCACGTTGCGAGCATATGGAATTGCGGGGAATGTAGGAAATCAGGCAGAACAGGATGACCCCGCTGCTGCCTTCCTCCCCTCATTTGCTCCCGGATACCAATTAGGCGTTCTTTTCCTCGTTGACCGCAACGACCTGCACGCCCTTGTAGAAACCGCAGTGCTTGCACACGCGGTGAGCCAGCTTCATCTGATGGCACTGGGGGCACTCAACGATGCCGGGCACGGTGAGCTTCCAGTTCGCACGACGGCTGTGCTTGCGAGCCTTAGAGATTTTTCCCTTCGGAAGAGCCATGGTTACACCTCCTCGTTATTGGCAGCCAAATTGCTGACCGAATTATTCTTTGTTGTCGGACTTTTCAGCCAGCAACTGCTGCAATGCCGCAAAAGGACGCTGTACATTCGCATCGTCCCGGCAATGCTTGTGTTGGTTGACCTCCTCGTACTCCTCAAATCCCTTGCAATCTTCCTTGCACAGGAAGCGCATCGGCAGGTTGAGCAGCACATGCGTCAGGGTGAGTTTCGCAAAATCAAACTGTGCGCCTTCATACGCGAAAATCTCATCATCCTCCGGGTCGCCCCCATGCAGGAACGTTTCCCGGAAACTCCCCGTAACGGGGCTGGACGCAGGAGACAGGCATTTGGCACAATGGGCATGAGCGGTTGTCGTCAGACTTCCTTCTACCACAACACTGCCATCTTCATTGGCAGTCAGATGCCCGGAGAGCTGCACGGGGTCAAACGTGACCTCCTCGCCGCTCACATTCTGCGGGGCAATGGTCTGCTCCACAGCGAATGCGTAAGCCGTTCCCGGATCACGCAGGGCATGAAGTACATCCAGCTTCAAATGCTCACCACCTCAAATTAGACCATTTCATATTATAGGTTTTTTCGCGGGTTTTGTCAACACCTTTTCGCGGAAAAAAGCGTCTTTTCCCCGAAAAAAGTTGCGCGCCCCCGCGAAAAAGCCATCGCCTGTCTGAAACTTACTTCTTTGCGCCCTCGACCAGTTCCTTGGTGTCGCGCGCGATCATGATTTCTTCGTTCGTGGGGATGACGCAGATGGTCACCTTGGAATCGTCGGTGGAGATGACGGCTTCCTTGCCGCGCACCTTGTTCTTCTCCACGTCCAGCTTCGCGCCCATCCACTCCATGTCCTTCATGACGGATTCGCGCAGTTCCGGGCCGTTTTCGCCAATGCCCGCCGTGAACGCGATAATATCCACGCCGCCCATCGCCGCCGCATAGGAGCCGATGTACTTCTTGATGCCGTAGTGCAGCATGTCACGCGCCAGCGCCGCGCGCTCGTTGCCCTCATCCGCCGCCTTGTCGATGTCGCGCATGTCGGAGGACAGGCCGGAAATGCCCATCAGGCCGGACTGCTTGTTCATCATCGTCAGCACTTCGTTGACGGTCATGTGGTCATTGTTGGCAATAAACTGCACAACCGCCGGGTCGCAGGAGCCGGAGCGCGTGCCCATGACAACGCCTTCCAGAGGGGTCAGACCCATCGACGTGTCAACGCACTTGCCGTCCACCACCGCGGACATGGACGAGCCGTTGCCCAAGTGGCAGATGATAATCTTCTTGCCGATGGGGCTCACGCCGAGGAACTCGCACACGCGCTTGCTCACATAGCGGTGGGACGTGCCGTGGAAGCCGTAGCGGCGGACGCCCATTTCCTTATAATAGCGGTACGGCACGCCATACATGAACGCCTTCGGGGGCATGGTCTGATGGAACGCGGTGTCGAACACGGCCACCTGCGGCGTGTGCGGCATGACTTCCTCGCACGCCTCGATGCCCATCAGGTTCGCCGGATTGTGCAGCGGGCCCAGCGGGATGAACTTGCGGATGGCAGCCTTCACTTCGTCGGTGATGATGCAGCTGGCGGTGAACTCCTCCCCGCCGTGCAGCACGCGGTGACCCACCGCGCCGATTTCATCCACGGACTTGAGCACGCCCTTCTCCGGGTCAAGCAGCGCGCGCAGCATCAGCTTCGTCGCCACGACGTGGTCCGGAATCGGCTCATAGAGGTCGATGACCTTCGACATGTCAGGGGTCTTCTGGTTCAGGTGGGAGCCTTCAATCGCGATGCGCTCCACCTGCCCCTTGACGATCATTTGCTCGTTGTCCATGTCCACCAGCTGGTACTTCAGGGAGGAAGAACCCGCGTTGACAATCAGAACCTTCATGGATGGTTACACTCCTTCTATTTCTATCAACCAGATGTTTCGTTAATTTTCTTCGGGGGATTTTACCGTCGCGCCCGTTTCGACCGCCCAGTTCCATGCCGGGCTGCCCTCCGGCGTCACAATGACGTTGCCCTTGTAGGAAATGATGCCGGTGCGTCCGTCCAGCCCGTCCATCACGCCGATGTCCGTCACGCTTGCCGGAATGACGATTTCCGTCAGGTTCGGACACATCGCGAACGCCATCGCGCCGATCGTTTCGACACCTTCGGGCAGAACGATGCGCTTGACATCGTAATCATAATGGAACGCGAACGGGTCAACGATTTTGACGCCCTCCGGGAGGATGATTTCTTCCGCCGGAACAATGTCGGAGAAACAGTGCAGCAATCTTGTGCCATCCGCCGTCATCAGTAGACCGTTCGTCTCGTCGAGCTTGAACGCTGCATTGTCCTCCGCAAGGGTCAGCGACTGCAAGCCATACAGCCCGATGAAGTTCAGCTGCTCGATTTCGGTCAAACTGCTCGGCAGCGTCAAGTGCGTCAGGTAGTAATTATACTGCAGGGCGCTTCCGCTGATTTTCTTCAGCCCTTGCGGCAGGTCGAAATCCATCAGGCGGAAACAGCTTTCCAGCGCGGCGTACGACAATTCCGCCAATTCGTCAGGCAGCGTCAAACTAACCAGATAGTTGTCGCCAGAAAAGCACGCCGCGCCGATTTCCGTCACGCTGTCCGGCACGACAACCGTCGTCACCGTCTTCTCGTAGAACGCCCGATGCCCCAGCGCCGTCACGGGCAAGCCGTCGATGGCGTCCGGAATCAGCACATGCTCACTTGTGCCGATGTAGTCGGTGATGGTGACCTCGCCGCCGTCCGCCGTGTACGCAAAATCCGACGCAGGATTGACCTGCTCCCCCTTCCGGTGGAACACGCACAGCGACTGCGCGACAGAAATCATCTGCTGCACCAGCGCGTCGTCATCGTTCGGGAAGAGGAAGAAGTACAGGTCGCCCGAATCCCCAATCCAGAGGATATCGAAGCCCTGCCCGTTCATCTCCACCAGCACGGCGGGCATGTCGTTGATGGTCATTTCCTGCAGGCGAGTGCTCTGCGGCGTGGTCAGCCCCAGCATCAGCGCCGTTCCCTCAACAATGAACGACTGGATGCCCAGCGCGTCGCTCGCGTCGGTCGCCTCCCAGTCGGCGGGCAGTTTCATCGCCATCACCATTTGGTTCTGGTCGGTCAGGAGGGAGGTCATCGGCGGCACGTCCGCAGCATCCGACGTCTGGTAGCCCCATTCGTTCGGAATCTCGAAAATGGCATTCTCGCCCAGCGGGACGGCGTACAGGTCAATGTAGGGCAGCAGGTACTCTTCGCTCTGTGATTCCTCCGCAAAAGCGCAGGACAGCAGCACAATCGCCGCTAAAATCAGGGAAATCAGCCGTTTTTTCATGCAGGGTTCTCCTCCTTAGCGCGTCTTTTGTGACGCTTCTGTGAACATTATAACGTTCCAGCAGAGGAAAACCCTGCATGAAATTTGGCATTACTTAACGATTTCGCCCATCTGCGCACGGCCGCAGCCAGCCGCGTTGGACTCGTCGGTGTCAATATGCATCGCCAGCGCGTACTTGTCGCTCACGCGGACAACCACGTCGCCGAAAATCAGGGAACGGCCGTCGGTATCCACCTTCACGGACACAACGTCCTTGTCCTTCACGCCGTATTCCTCAGCGTCCGCGGGGGTCATGTGGATGTGGCGCTTGGCGGCGATAACGCCCTCGGTCAATTCCACTTCGCCCGCCGGGCCAACCAGCTTGCAGGCGCCCGAACCCGCAATGTCGCCGGATTCACGCACAGGCGCGGTCACACCGATGGAACGCGCATCCGTCAGGGACAGCTCCACCTGCGTCGCGCTGCGAACCGGGCCGAGGATGCTCACGCCGGTCAGGGTCTTCTTCGGGCCGACAACGTCCACGCGCTCCGCGCTGGCATACTGACCGGGCTGGGACAGCATCTTCTTGACGGTCAGTTCATAGCCCTTGCCGAACAGGGTTTCCAGATCCTGCTGGGTGACATGAACGTGACGAGCGGAGGTTTCCACGATGAACTGCTTCATATGAATTACTTCCTTTTCATGGTCTTGTTTTGGGATGAACCCAATCTATTATACCATCTTTCGGCGGTTCTGTAAAGGCAAAAACGGCGGCAAAATTGCATCATTCCACGTTATTTCGCGCGTTCGCTTGACGTTTCTGTTCTTTTTGCTATAATAGGAACGCACCTTTTCATTGCTAATTGCTCATTCAAAGGAGTCTTTCCATGCGCATTGTCGGCGTGATTGCCGAGTACAACCCCTTCCATCTGGGTCACGCGCACCAACTGCGTCAGGCGCGGGAAGCCGCCCATGCGGATGCGGTCGTCGCCGTCATGTCCGGGTGCTTCGTGCAGCGCGGCGACGCGGCGATTGTCTCCCCTGCCGTCCGCGCGGCGATGGCGCTGCAAAATGGCGCGGATGCCGTGATTCTGCTGCCCGCGCTGTGGTCTGTCCGCGACGCGGAGCACTTCGCCTTAGGCGGCGTGCATCTGCTGACCGGCCTGGGCTGCGACGCACTCTCCTTCGGCGCGGAAACGGCGGATCTGCCCCTGCTGCAAGCGGCGGCGGATGCGCTCGAATCCCCCGATTTACCCGCAGCGATTCAGCCGCATCTGTCCGCCGGGCTGCCCTATCCCGCTGCGCTTTCCGCCGCGATGGCGGAGGTCGCCCCGGCTGCCGCGTGCGTCCTTCAATCCCCCAACAACACGCTCGGCGTGTGCTACCTGCGCGCATTGCGGCGGTTGGGCGCGTCCATCGACGTGTACCCGATTGCCCGCGCGTCGGATTATCACGCTTCCGCCATTGGGGACGGCTTTTCGTCCGCCACGGCGATTCGCTCCGCCATCCTGCGCGGCGACTGGTCATCCGCCTATTCCGCCATGCCGGGGAGAGCGTCGGAGTGGCTGGAGGAGGCGGCGCTGGCAAATCACCTGCACCGTTCGGAGGCGCTGGACAGCGTGCTGCTGGCGCGGCTTCGGCTGATGGATGAGGTGGATTATGCCGCGCTGCCGGACATCAGCGAAGGCATCGAGCGCCGACTGCGCCGATTTGCCGACACTGCCCGCACGCGCGAGACGCTCCTGCAAGCCGCCAAGACGCGGCGATACCCGTATGCGCGCTTGTCGCGGCTGGCGACGCACGCGCTGCTGGGCGTGACGCAGGCAGTCGTTGACAGCAATCCGCTGCCGCCTGCCGCGTTCCTGCTTGGCTTCCGGCGCGGGTGCGAACCGCTGCTGTCGCATTTGGCGCAGGGGGCGATTCCGCTGGTCAGCAGCGCGGCACAGTGCGGAAAAGACGCGGCGTGGGCGCAGGTGGAGCGGCGCGCGTGGGGGCTGTGGGCGCTCGGCGCGGGATATGATGGCGATATGTGGCAAAGACACGGGGTTGTGAGGGGGTAGTGCAAACCCTCCGCATCATCATCAACAATATTAGGAGCAAATCATCATGAATAACAACAAAGAATACAACCTCTACGCCACCGCCGCGTTCGGGCTGGAGGGCATCGTCGGCGCGGAGCTCAAGCGCCTGAAAATGCAGAATGTCCGCGCGGAACTTGGCGGCGCGCGCTTCACGGGCACGCTGACAGACGCGTTCCTGTGCAATCTGCGCTTGCGCAGCGCCGACCGCGTGCTCATCGTGCTGGCGGAGGACGAATGCCGGACGTTCGAGGAGCTGTTCCAGCTGGTTAAGTCCATCGCGTGGGAGGACATCATGCCCGCCGACGCGAAAATCAACGTGTCCGGCAAGTGCGTCCGCAGTCAATTGATGAGTGTCCGCGACTGTCAGGCGATTACCAAAAAAGCCATCATCGAGCGGCTGAAAGCGGCGACGCACCGCGCGGTTTTCCCGGAGACGGGCGCGGTGTACCCCATCGACGTCGCCATCCACTCAGACCGCGTGCGCATCACCCTTGACACCTCCGGCGAAGCCCTCAACCGCCGCGGATACCGCACTTGGAACGGCGAAGCGCCCCTGCGCGAAACGCTCGCTGCGTCTTTGGTGGAGCTGTCCCCATGGCGGCCGGGAATGCGCCTGTACGACCCCTGCTGCGGCACAGGCACGCTGCTGATTGAAGCCGCGTTCCGGCAGGAGCACCGCGCGCCGGGGCTGACCCGCGCGTTCGCCATGGAGCAGTTTTCCATTTTCCCGGCGGAGGAATGCCGTCAAATCCGCGAGACGTGCAAGGCGGACGTGCTGCCCGACCACGTTTTCGGCATTGCCGGATCGGACAAAGACCCCGAAGCGCTCGAACTGGCGCGGCGGCATGTGCGTCAAGCGGGGCTGGAGGGCAAAATCGAGCTGACGTGCCAGTCGCTGGAAAAGCTGAAGCTGGAGGGCGAACCGGGTGTGTTCCTGTGCAATCCGCCCTACGGTGAGCGCCTTGAAGACCGCAAGACGTGCGAGGGCATCTACCGCGAACTGGGGCGGATGATGCGCCGCCACCCCGGCTGGAGCCTGTGCGCCATCACGTCCGACCCGACGTTCGAGCGGTCGTTCGGCCGCCGCGCGGACAAGAAGCGCCGCCTGTACAACGGACGGCTGGAGTGCGAATTTATGACGTTTCTTGACCCGAAATCCGCAAAGCGCAAGTAAGGAGGAAATACCAGAATGAACATGCCCGCACCCGGTTTTTACGCTCCCGCCGCTGACCGCTATGCGCACATGCCCTACGTCCGCTGCGGCCGCTCCGGGCTGAAGCTCCCCCGCGTCTCCCTCGGTCTGTGGAACAATTTCGGCTCAGTCACGCCGCAGGACACCGCGCGCGACATGCTGCTGACGGCATTCGACGCGGGCATCACCTACTTCGATTTGGCAAACAACTACGGCCCTCGCCCCGGCGCGGCGGAAGAAACGCTGGGGAAAATTATGGACAGCGACCTGCGCCCGCACCGCGACGAGCTGATTCTCGCCACCAAGGCGGGCTACACCATGCAGGACGGCCCGTATGGCGACGGCGGCAGCCGCAAGTACCTGATGAGCAGCCTCGACGCGAGCCTGCGCCGCATGAAGGTCGATTATGTGGACATTTTCTATCATCACCGCTTCGACCCGGACACGCCGCTGGAGGAGACCATGCGGACGCTGGCGGACATCGTGCATCAGGGCAAGGCGCTCTACGTCGGCATCAGCAACTATTCCGCCGAGCAGACGGCGCAGGCGGCGGACTTGCTGGCGACTTTCGGCGTGCCGCTGACCATTCACCAGCCGCGCTACAACATGCTTGACCGCTGGATTGAGCGCGGCACGCCCAGCCTGTGCGACGTGCTGTTGAATCGCGGCATCGGCGCGGCAGTGTTCTCCCCCCTCAATCAGGGCTTGCTGACTGACCGCTACTTGCACGGCATCCCGGCGGATTCGCGCGCGGCGTCCTCTTGCGTGTTTCTGAACAAAGACAACGTGACGGCGGATATTCTGACGCGCGTGCGGGCGCTGAACGCGATGGCATCGGCGCGCGGCGAAACGATGGCGCAATTAGCGCTTGCGTGGGTTTTGGAGAATCCGGCGATTACGACGGTGATTACCGGCGCAAGCCGCCCTGCGCAGATTCTCCAAAACGTGGAAACGGTGCAAAAGCATGTGCCGCTGACGGACGAGGAAAAAGCGGCGATTGAGACGATTTTGGGGTAAAGGGAGAACCGAGGGGCTTTGCCCCTAACCCCCACCAGAGGCTCTGCCTCTGGACTCCGCAAGGGACTTCGTCCCTTGACCCTT
>ERZ1026940.668-NODE-668-length-11401-cov-7.782390_pt1 | contig 11401 bp, 10 predicted proteins | sample MGYA00519306_ERZ1026940 | MGnify/ENA primary metagenome ERZ1026940 (study PRJEB26926, sample SAMN06164613) | human gut metagenome | biome: ENVO:00009003; feature: ENVO:2100002; material: ENVO:00002003 | host: Homo sapiens | place: USA | collected 2012 ...
CTTGCAGGGTGCAGGGACAGCGTCCCTGCTGGGGCTTGGGGCAACGCCCCAACTGCCGGACGTATAATCAACTGCGTGAGAAAAGTCAAGTATGCCACCCCCGCGCTGAACAGCGAAGCGCTTTCAGCGCAGTACACAAACTTCGCGCGTCCGCAGACGCGCCCCCCATCTCGCTCTACCCACCACTTGCATATTGTCGCGCCCATTGGCGCGACCCGACACCACGAAAGGAGATGCACACCATGCGTACTGCCAAGGAATACCGCCGAATCGCGTGGAACGCCATCCGCCCACACTGGCGCGCCATGCTGCTGATTGCCCTCACTGCGGTTCTGCCGCAGCTCATCGAGTTCTTCCTGCAATTGCTCTTCGGGCTGATTCCGCCGATAGACATGCAGTTTTGGTTCAGCGACCCAAGCCGCTTTCTGGCAGCCTATGATGCGTTCGTCGTGCAGACGCTCGCGCCGAATCTGCTCTTGAACGTGCTGTTCAACTGTCTGTCCGTACCGCTGACGCTGGGGCTGATTGGCGCGGCACAGCGGCTTCTGCGCGGGGAAAATGTGCAGGCGCGCCATTCACTGACGTATGTCCCCTATTCGCTCCGCGCGATTGGGCTGGAAATCCGTATCGTACTCTACGCTTTCTGGCCGCTGCTGGCTCTCGCGGCCGTCACACTCGTCTTGCTGCTTATCTTCCATTCGCACGGCGTTTACCAGCTTTTCCGCCTTGCCTCGCTTGCGGCGATTGCTTTCGGGATCACGCGGCTGTATTCGATGGCAGCGGCGAAATACCTGATGGCGAAAAAACCTACCCTGCGCGTGTCCGACCTCATGGAAACAAGCCGCACTATCATGGAGGACAGGCGGTTGAACCTCTTCCTGCTGGAATTGTCGTTCGCCGGGTGGTGGCTGCCAATGATCCTCGTCTGCGCGGCGGTGCTCTTGCTGGTGGGCTACAACGCCTATGTCGTCTGCGTCTTCCTGCTGCCGGTGTTCGTGCGGGCGTACATGGTCACCGCGCACGCCGCTTTTGTGGATGATTGGGTCGGCAACCTCGTTTCCTCGGCGGATGACACTGCATCCATCACCCCAAAGTCCATATAAAAGGAGAAATGCTTATGCGTACCTCGAAAGAATATCGCCAAACCGCTTGGGCTGCCATCAAGCCCGTCCTGCCCATTATGCTGCTGATTGCCCTCGTCGCGAGCCTGCCTCAGCTTGTCTTTCTCTTCATCCAAGCGAGTTGCGGGCTGACGCCGCCGATGGATACGGACTTGCTTCTCAGCGACCCGGATGCTTTTGTGGCGGCTTACAGCGCCTTCATGTCGTCGAGCAAGGGGATCACTTATTCGCTGCTGAATACGCTGTTTACGCTGATGACCATTCCGCTGTCGCTGGGCACTATCGGCGCGGCACAGCGTATTCTCCGCGGCGAGGGCGTGCTGGTGCGCCATTCGCTGGCGTATATTCCCTATACCTTCCGCGCGATTTGGCTGCAGATCTGCACGACGTTCTACGCCTTCTGGCCGATGCTGCTGGCGTATGTGGTGGCGATTCCAGTGCTGCTGACTGTGCCGTCGCCCGATATCGTGCTGTTCACCGCCATTCTGCTTCTCATTGCAGTAATTGCGACGCTGGTGTTCGCCATTATGCGTACCTACTCAATGGTAGCCTCCGACTATCTGCTGGCGCGCAACCCGAACACGAGCGTCTCGGAGATTATGCGCACCAGCCGCACCATCATGAAGGGCAACCGCATGAATTTCTTCCTGCTGGAGTTGTCTTTTATCGGCTGGAATCTGCTGATTGCCGTGCTTGATTCTGTCGTGCTCAGTATGGCGGGCTACACGCTTGCAAACGTCTGCTCCATGCTGCTGTCGCTGTTCCTCGGCGTGTACATGACCACCGCTGAAGCAGCGTTTATCAACGATTTGACCGCTGCCGCGCCTTCGGATAACGCAAGCGGCAAAATGACGGAATAAAAATTGCATCATGCAAGTCATTTTCCCCGGCATCGCGAGGTGTCGGGGATATTTTTTTGCATTTTGCAGGGAAGCCGCAATTTTATGCATTTTTATCGTTTTTCCTATTGCATTTTCGATGTAAACAGGATATAATTAACTTGTTGTGAGCATTCACGCACCATCCGCCGCATCCCTTTCAATGAGGAAACGGATGAAAAAACGCTGCGGATTGCATTTCATATTACTTGTTATTGCAGGAGGTAATCCTTATGGCGCTTACGATTTCTCACCGTTGTCAGAATATCGCTCCCTCCCCGACGCTGGCGATTGACGCGCGGGCGAAGGAAATGAAGGCCGCGGGCGTGGACGTCATCGGCTTCGGCGCGGGCGAACCCGACTTTCCGACCCCCGCATACATCTGCGACGCCGCGAAAGAGGCGCTGGACAAGGGCATGACCCGCTATACCCCCGCTGCCGGCACGGTTGCGCTGCGTCAGGCGATTTGCGACAAGCTGGAGCGTGACAATCATCTGCATTATACGCCGTCGGACATTATCGTTTCCTCCGGCGCGAAGCACAGCCTGTACACCATCTTCCAGTGCATCCTCGACCCCGGCGACGAAGTGCTGATTCCCACACCCTGCTGGGTGTCATACCCGGAAATGGTGCGCATGGCGGGTGGCGTGCCGGTGTTCATCCCGTCGGATGAGCGCAATAACTTCATCCCCACCAGCCACGATATCGCCGCGCGCGTCACCCGCCGTACCAAGGCGATTATCCTCACCAGTCCGTCGAACCCGAATGGCTCCGTCTGGTCACGGGAGCAGCTGCAATTCGTTGCTGACCTCGCCGTCAGCCACCCGTTCTACGTCGTCAGCGACGAGATCTACGAAAAGCTGATTTACGACGGTCAGAAGCACGTTTCTATCGCCGAGCTGGGCGAAGCCATCAAGAACCAGACGTTCGTGGTCAACGGCATGTCCAAGGCGTATGCCATGACCGGCTGGCGCATCGGCTACGTCGCGGGTCCGCGCGTCGAGATTTGCGCCATGACGAGTTTCCAGTCCCACGCGACATCCAACGCAAACTCCATCGCGCAGTACGCCGCCATGAAGGCGCTGCAGGGCGATCCGCAGTGCGTGACGGACATGGTGGCGCAGTTCGAGGCGCGCCGCAACGCAATGGTGGAGAAAATCAACAGCATTCCGGGCTTAAGCTGCATGAAGCCGCAGGGTGCGTTCTACATCATGCTGAACATCACGGGCGTGATGGGCAAGACGTACAATGGGCGCGTTATTGACAGCAGCCAGACGTTCGCGGAGCTGCTGCTGGCGGACAAGCACGTCGCCGTCGTGCCGGGCAACGCCTTTGAGGCGGAGGGCTTCTGCCGTTTGAGCTACGCTGTGGCAATGGAAAGCTGCATGGAGGGTCTGCGCCGCATCGAGGAGTTTGTCAGCGAATTGAAATAATCCATGCCGCAACGACGCGACAGTAAACCGAAAGGCAATACGTTCGCGTACTGCCTTTCTTTGCAATATTTAATACGCTTTCGATGTGAGGTGAATAGGATGGTCAACGAAGAATTATTGTTCAGAGGGCTTCCTTGGGGAATCAATATTGATGAAGCCAGAGCATTGCTGAACCTCCCTGACTTGGAGTCATTACAATTAAAAGATGCAGTTTCTTCCCAGTATTCTGTATATGGCTTTCAGGGACATCGTGTTGCAGCTTCTGCAAACAGCCACTATAAAAACAAGGGATTAGTTCATCAATTATGGCGATGGTATTCCGATGAAGATAGTAGACCTCGCATCGCAGAGAAAATGCTCGAAGCTATATATTTGTTTTTCGCAAATGTTCCCAAGGGAAACAAATTATCTTACAGCGACAGTGACACTTGCCTTTATGCCGCTACTTATTATTTTGCACCAGAGCGGGAATCATTTGCCAAAGATGCAGCCTACATTCCCGTAGTGAAAACTGCTGATGGTTTAATAGAAAAGCTCAACTTGTTATACGGCGCACCCGATAAAGTCGACGCAGCAATTCCATATACAGATGGTGCATATACATACCATAGTGCCGTTACGCATTGGTTTGGAAAAAACGATACAGAAATTGCATTATCAGCAGTTACAATGGACGAATTTGCATCCAACGAATTGCAGCATGTAGAAATCTCCTATGTTTGGCATGGCGGTGATGCGGTTCTGCAAGCTGCTGATAACGCAACCGACCCTTCAAGCAAGATTTACAAGCGTTTATTTTTAGGGTGTAACGGTTTATAACGATTTATAGGAGGCGCATTTCCATGCTCGAATTTGACAAGAAATCGAACCTGCTGATGACCAACCGCTATCAGTACAGCCTGCAAGATGTCGCAGAGCCGAACCTTTATCGCGAACTGTACGACTATGAATCCATCCCGAAGGTTGCATTCAACATGCGCCATGTGCCGGAAAACATGCCGGACGAAATCTGGATGACCGATACCACCTTCCGCGACGGTCAGCAGTCTGTCAGCCCGTTCACGGTCGAGCAGATTGTCCACCTGTATTCGCTGATGCACCGTCTGGGCGGCCCGAAGGGATTGATTCGCCAGTCCGAATTCTTCCTGTACACCGATAAGGACAAGAAGGCGCTCCATGCCTGCCAAGACCTCGGCTACGATTTCCCGGAAATCACGACATGGATTCGCGCAAACGAAAAGGACTTCGAGCTGGTCAAGCAAGCGGGCGTGAAGGAAACGGGCATCCTCGTCTCCTGCTCGGATTACCACATCTTCAAGAAGATGCACCTGACGCGCAAGCAGGCGATGGACAAGTATCTGGGCATCGTCAAGGCAGCACTTGACCGCGGCATCCGCCCGCGCTGCCACTTCGAGGACATCACCCGCGCTGACTTCTACGGCTTCGTCCTTCCCTTCGCCGAAGAATTGATGTACCTGTCCGAAGAATCCGGGCTGCCGATTAAGATTCGCGCCTGCGACACGATGGGCTACGGCGTGCATTACTACGGCGCAGCCCTGCCGCGTTCCGTCCCCGGCATCATCTACGGTCTGCACCACTATGCGCGCGTGCCGTCGGAACAGCTGGAGTGGCACGGCCACAACGACTTCTACAAGGTCGTCAGCAATGCGGGTACGGCGTGGATGTACGGCTGCTCGTCGGTCAACTGCTCGCTGCTGGGCATCGGCGAACGCACGGGCAACTGCCCGCTGGAAGCCATGGCGATTGAGTACGCCTCCCTGCGCGGTACGCTCGACGGCATGGACTTGACCGCCGTAACCGAAATTGCCGAGTACATGGAGCGCGAAATCGGCATCGAAATCAGCCCGCGTCAGCCGTTCGTCGGCCGCCACTTCAACGTCACCCGCGCGGGCATCCACGCCGACGGTCTGCTGAAGGACGAGGAAATCTACAACATTTTCGACACGGCAAAGATTCTGAACCGCCCGGCGCTTGTCGCGGTGGATGCGACCTCCGGCACGGCAGGCGTGGCGCACTGGCTGAACAGCTACTTCCGCCTGAAGGGCGACGAGGTCATCCCGAAGACCGACCCGCTGGTCACGGCGCTGCGCGACTTGGTCGCCGAATTGTACGCGCAGGGCCGCAACACGGTCATGGGCGACGAAGAATTGGAGATTATGGTGCGCACGATTGACACCGAACGGTATGAGCATCTGCTGTTCCATAAGAGCCACTGATATGGAGAGAGCCGGACAGAATGGAAGCTGTCCGGCTCTCTTATTTATGCTATTATGGGATGGCAAATTTTTATACGTTTTTTTCTCTAATACGTATTGACTTTGCACGTGTTGTGCTGTATAATTGTACCGGAAAGGAGGTTGAGTGCTTTGCCACTGAAGCCAAAGGAAATGGAACAAGAAATTACCCGCGCAGGCTGGTGTTTCAAGTCGCAAGAAGGCAGCCACAGACAGTACGTGCACCCCACGAAGCCGGGAAAAGTAACCATCCCGTTTCACACTCGTGAATTAACAAAGGCTACCGAACATTCCATCCGTAAACAAGCTGGGCTTATATAACTTACACATCACAATTCACAAAGCACCTTTAACATAAATGAATAACAAGTAATAATCGTGAAATTGAACGCATAACATTCACTATCACAATCACCACTCAATTTTGCAATATAGTAATTATTGAGGGCTTCTTACTTAATTACTGTGTGCATTTTGAGTTGCTCACAATAAACAATCACTATTGCTATCATCAAGGAGGTTAGCTAATGTTAACCACATACCCAGCTATCTTCATTAAAGAATCCGACGGACGCTACTCCGTCCTCTTCCCCGATTTCGACTGCGCGACCTGCGGCGATGACCTGAACGACGCAGTAGAAATGGCGGTGGACTGCATGGCGGGGGAAGTGTACACGATGCAGAAGGAGCATCAAGCACTTCCCGAACCGTCCAAAATGACGCCAGAACTGTTGGAAAAGGCGTGTCTGGACGTTGAAGCCGACCCGAAAGCCGCATTTTGGAATCTGGTTGCGGTGGATGTGGCGGATTACGCCAAACGCCACTTCGAGAAAAGCGTGAAAAAGACGTTGACCATTCCGCAGTGGATGAACGAAGCCGCCGAAAAGCAGGGCATCAACTTCTCGCAGGTGCTGCAAGAAGCATTAGCGGCGAAATTGACCCACGCGGGAACATAAAATACGGGAGATTGCATGTCGTCTGTGCAATCTCCCGTTCTTTATGCCTTTTTCGTCAGTCTCTCCATCAGCCTCAACCCCATCCGCGTCCGGAAAATCTTCTCCCGTCCGCACTGAATCGCCTCCGCCTTCATCCCCTCCTCAATCATATTGACGAGGAAGTCCGCTTCCAGCAGAATCCGCCAGTCCAGCGCATCCACGCCGTCAAACGTGTGGTGATGGGCAATCAGGAAGCATACCCGTTCCGTTACCTCCGGCGCAAAGCCGAGCGAATCCAGCATCTTCTGGGCTTCGGGCGGGCCGAGGCGTTCCTGCAGCTTGCCGCCGCACTGCCCGTACAGGCGCTCCGCCTCGCGGATGCCGATGTCGTGCGTCAGGGCAGCGGCTTCCAGCAGAAACAGAGCGTCCGCGTTCAGCTGCTCCGCAAGCCCGATTTGCCGCGCGTAGGCGTGTACCTTCACAAAGTGGTTGATGCGCGCCGGGTCGCCCGCGTAATAGTCGGTCATGGCGGAAAAGAGGTCGAAGAGCTGCTGCGTCTGCTGCGCGGAATACACGGCGATGCTCATGTGCTTTCCTCCAAGGACTTGCGCCCCTCGTCAATCGCCGCCTGCACCATGTCCGGCGCGGGCGCACCCGGAATCCGCCGCTTCTCGACGCAGGAGAGCATCGAGAGGTCGTCAAACACATCCGCCTCAAACGCCGGATGAAACTGTTTGAGTTCCTCCAGCGACAAATCCAGCAGCGCCTTGTTTTCATTCAGGCAATGCGCCACCAGCCGCCCAACGACCGCGTGCGCATCCCGGAACGGCACGCCGCGCTTGACCAAATAATCCGCACAGTCCGTCGCGTTCGTGAAACCGCCGGACGCGCCCTTCTCCATCACGTCCTTGCGGAAAGTAACGGTGCGCAGCATGGCGGTGAACACGGTCAGCCCCTTCACCAGCGTGTCGCGCGCATCGAAAAACGCTTCCTTATCCTCTTGCATGTCTTTGTTGTACGCCAGCGGCAGCCCCTTCATCGTCGTCAGCAAGCCCATTAAATCGCCGTAGACGCGCCCGGTCTTGCCGCGAATCAGCTCCGCGACATCGGGGTTCTTCTTCTGCGGCATGATGGACGACCCGGTCGCAAAGGCGTCATCCATCTCGACAAAGCGGAACTCGTTCGTGTTCCACAAAATCAGCTCCTCGCAGAAGCGCGAGAGGTGCATCATGCAGATTGACGCTGCTGAAAGGTATTCTAATAGGAAGTCGCGGTCGGACACGCCGTCGAGGCTGTTCATGCTGATGCGGGAGAAGCCCAGCAATTCCGCCACGCGCTCACGATTGAGCGGATAGGTCGTACCCGCCAGCGCGCCGCTGCCCAGCGGCATCACGTCCGCCGCGTCGTAGGCGTGAGCGAAGCGGTCGAGGTCGCGCCGGAACATCTGGAAATACGCCATCATGTGGTGCGCCAAGGTGATGGGCTGCGCCTTCTGCAGATGGGTGTAGCCGGGCATGATGGTGTGCAGGTTGTCCTGCGCAATGTCCAGCAGGACGCTGAGCAGCTCGCGGAGCATCTCTTGCGTCTCCTGACAGGCAAGTTTGGCGTACATGCGGCAATCCAGCGCCACCTGATCGTTGCGGCTGCGCCCGGTATGCAGGCGCTTGCCCGCTTCGCCGATGCGCTCGGTCAGCAGGGCCTCCACGTTCATGTGGATGTCCTCCGCGTCCACCATCCAGTGGACTTTGCCCGCCTTGACGTCCGCCAAAATACCGCGCAGGCCTTCGACAATCTTGTCCGCGTCTTCCTGCGGGATAATGCCCTGTTCGCCCAGCATCGTCGCGTGGGCAATCGAGCCGGTAATATCCTGCTCCGCCAGCCGCTGATCAAAAGAAATGCTGGAATGGAAATCGTCCACCAGCCCGTCGGTTGCCTTGCTGAAGCGTCCTCCCCAGAGTTTCATTGCGTTCCTCCTGATGCGCGGGCAAGTCAACCGTCCGCGCGAAAAATTTCGGTTCAAAAATATTGTACCGTGTTTCCCGGCGCGTGTAAAGTCCCGCGCGTGTATTTTCTGCGCACTTATAGCAACTTTGGATGCTGTTTCACTGACATTTTCGTAGTTTTCGACAATTTTCGTTAGGAATCCATTTCCTTTTCCATTGACTTTTTGGTACGAAAACGTTATAATTATAGCAAGAGTGCGTAATGTCTGCTGGAAACACGCACAAAATTCTCGCAAAACAAAGGAGGAGTTTTCCCATGAAGCGTCTTTCCCGTCTGACCGCGCTGCTGCTCACGCTTGCCATGCTGCTGAGTCTGGTCAGCATTGCGCACACGGAAGAAAAGCAGTCCGCCACCGCGTGGCTGCTGTACTTCGCGTCGAACCATGAAACCGATTCCTCGAAATTCCCGTGGTGGCCGCAGCATAAGTCCGCTGACCAGCCCTCGTCCGAAACGGGCGTGGAAGCCACGAACGCCGAAGTTACCGGCCCCGGCATGTACACGGTCGGGCTCAAGTTCAACTGGCAGAAGGCGGAGGGCGCAATTCAGTTCAACCTCGTGCTGGACAACGCGGAGAGCCTCTTCCCCGGCTATTATGTGAAGATTACGGACATCCGCGTCAACGGCAAGTCCATCGACCACAAGCCGAACCTCTACGGCACTTTCCACGACGACCCGAACGCAGGCTTTGCGCCGATTTACAACAACTACTGGGACAAGAATTTCTCCCCGGATTCCACCGGCCCGGACGGTCTGCGCGCCTTTGACAGTGCGGACGAAGCGACCTACGAAATCATCAACCCCGACGACATCGTTGCAGGCGACACGATTGAGGTGGACTTCATCGTTGCGGCGAACGCGGGCGAAATGCCGGAAGACATCGGCGAAAAGCCCGGTAAGCTGACCTCTCTGGTTGCGCCGCCGCCGGTGCTGGAGGACGGCGCGGAAGCGTGGCTGTTCTATCAGTCCGGCAGCTGGTGGCCTGCCAACACGAAGCCCGAAGGCGACAGCGCAGGCCATGCCAGCAGTACAACGGCAAAGATTACCGGCGACGGGTATTATACCGCCAGCCTGTCCTTTGACCGCGATGGCTGGTCGTCTCCTGTAAACGGCGCGAAGAAGCTGCTGCTGGTCGTCTCTGACGGCACGAAGAAGCTTCCGAACAGCTACCTCAAGATTACCGACATCCGCGTCAACGGCAAGTCCATTAACTTCACCGACGTCGGCTTCGGCGCGCACTACGGCGACCAGTACATCCAGGCGACGGACGATTACTCTATCATTTATGACGACTGGATGGTGGAAAACAACTCCGCGCCGTGGAATCACAAGGACTGGAACGGCAATGTGACCGACAATGTTTCCGCCATCAATCCCGATGACATCAAGAATGGCATGACCATCGACGTAGACTTCTTCATCACCAGCACCGCCGGCAAGGCGCCCGCAAAGGACGCCAGCAGCGACCCCGTCTGGTTCCCGAACAACACGGCTTCTCTGGCAGGTCTGACGCTGAAGGATCTGGGCATTGCCGACGACTGGCACGCTATCGTCCCCGTTGACCTGAGCAAGACCGGCTGGCAGACTTTCCCGCTGCTGGCGGCGAACTTCAAGCAGGTCGGCACGGCGTATGTCGCGGTGAACAACGGCTCTGTGACCGTCACCTGCGAGTACAACGGCTTCTATGTGTTTGAAAAGAGCCAGTGCATCAAGTGGTTCACGAGCCTCGACCAGATTTCCAAAGCGAAACTGGTGGATATCTCGAACGGTCTTGACTGCGGCAGCGTTGTGAGCATCGCGGATGATTTGGGCGGCGCACAGATGGCGTACCTGTCCATCAACAACAAGATCACTTGGCGCAATCCGGTCGATGACTTCGGCAACAGCTTGCCGGACTACTGGAAGAACCTGCCCCAGTGGAAGGAATACCGCGCGAATCTGATGGAAATGATTAACGCGGCGAACGCGGAATAATTCTGCCTCCCCTGCCCCTTCTGGTGAAAGTCAGAAGGGGCTTTTCGTTTGTCTGCGGATTGGCTGGCGGGAGAGCATACGAATCCTTCTGCAGCAAAAAGACCGTCAACTTTTCGCACACTGCGACCAGTCAACGGTCTAATGTTCAGTACAGCAACCTAAAATTTACAGATTGAAAGTTTTCTTAATCAATCTTGCGACTTCATCAGGTTCTATATCAGAATTATCAATCCTCAGGTAGTTATCAAAAGGAATCTCGCCTTCATAACTAACACACCGATGGTTTTTGTCGTCATTGATTAAGCGCTGATTGGAAGCCTCGATATCTCTTTTGGACGCTTTATTTTTTAGTCTGTTTTCAGAAATATTCCTTTTCAGTCTTATCTCCTGCGGCGCAATCAGTTCAACATAATAGAAGTCAGTCCCGTATGGTTCAAAGATGCCTTTGACATGCTCCAGATACGCCCATTCTGATGGCAGATTGAAATCCATCATCATTGTAAAAATCATCCCATCATTATCGGAAGCTGCATAGTTCTTGAAAATAACGTCGCGGATTTCTGCGATTGTCTTGCCCTCGTATCGACCGAAAATCTCTATCACTGGTTCGATGGTCATGTGATTGTGAAAGAGCCTTAAATCCGTTATTTTCATCAATTCCTGACCAACTGTCATTTTCCCAACAGCTGCATCGCCAATGATAAACAATAGTTTCATAAAGCACCTCAACAAATTCTGTGCAGATTCTAAGGTAACACCGCGCAAATGAGGTGGTCGGCTGGCGAATGGATTTTTCGTCAGATG